>OHIY01000579.1_pt1 | contig 19362 bp, 17 predicted proteins | sample 1568351 | NCBI WGS metagenome assembly OHIY01 (sample SAMEA3879547, study PRJEB24766) | human gut metagenome | biome: human-associated habitat; feature: feces | place: USA | collected 1985/1987 | reverse complement strand
GAAACCGTTGCGTTTTTTGTTGCCATTTTAATTTATTTTTAATAAATACTTTAAGTTTTCTTAATTTTTACATAATAAAATCAAATCAAAAGGAAGCGGTCATATGAAAAACGATAAAGTGTCAAAAGTATCAATCGTTGCGATTATTGCGATTATCTGCTGTCTTGCGCTGACGCTTACGGCGTGCGTATCGACGGGAAAGAGCGCATACGATATTGCGGTTAAAAACGGCTATACCGGCACCGAAGAAGAATGGATTGAAAGCCTGAAAGGCGATACGATATACACCGATTCCGCATACGACCTTGCCGTAAAATACGGGTTTTCCGGGACGGAAGAAGAGTGGCTAAAAAGCCTGAAAGGCGAAAAGGGCGACAAAGGCGAAACAACGACGACAAACGCCGTCAACAAAGCGATATTGTCCGTCGTGTCGATAAACTCGTACTTCACGAAAACTACGTCGTCCATCGGATTTTTCGGCAATAATAAGGAGTCGAAAGAGTACGGCTCGGCAGGCTCGGGCGTCATCATAGGCGGCGACAAGGAACAGGGCGAAGCGTATATAATCACGAATTATCACGTCGTGTACGACGCCGACGCCGACGTCAAAATCAGCAACAAAATTTACGTTTACCTTTACGGACAGGAACTTGACAAATACAAAATTTCGGCAACGTATATCGGCGGCTCGATGAGTTACGACATCCAAAGCGACGTTTATAAGGAAAGCAACGCGCACGCCGCGACAATCGGGAAAAGCGGCGATATGACCGTCGGCGACTCCGTAATCGCAATCGGCAACCCCAACGCGGGCGGCATTGCGGTAACGCAGGGCATACTGTCGATGGAAAGCGAATATATCACGATGACGGCGGCGGATAACGTATCGACCGTGCAAATAAGGGTAATGCGCGTCGACGCCGCAATCAACGGCGGCAACTCGGGCGGCGGCTTGTTCAACGACTCCGGCGAACTTATAGGAATCGTCAACGCAAAAGTCGTTTCCGAAAAAATCGAAGGAATGGCGTACGCAATCCCCGTTGACTTTGCGTATCCCGCCGCGCAAAATATCCTGAAAAACTGCGACGGCAACACGAACACGCAAATACTCCGCTCGTTTATGGGAATTTCCGTGCAGGTCACCGACAGCGCGACGGAAATCGCCGACGACGGTACTGTCAGAATCGTGAATACCGTGTCCGTGGCAAGCGTCGAAGCAAACAGCCCCGCGGCAAAAGCCGACGTACAAAAGGGCGACGTAATCAAATCGTTCAGATTTGCATCGAAACTGTATCTCGTCGAACGGGAATACGACATCACCAACATCGGTCTTCTGCTTTCGGAAGGCGAGGTTGTTGAAATAAATCTTTTGAGAAACGGCACGGAAGTCACCAGGTCGATGACGATCGAAAAGGCAACCGCCGTAAAATAAGGAGGCACACCGAACATAAGTAATCTTTCGTAATTTTATCCCCCTAAAAAAAAAGAACGCCGCCCGCGCAAATTACGGACGGCTTTCTTTTTTGCCGTAATAAAGATGTATTCTATCGTGTTTCAATACAGCAAAAGACGACGCATTTTTGCGTCGTCTTACGAAAACCGTGGCTGCTCTGCATACTTATTATCGTTAATATTTTTCGTAACGCTACATTCTTTTCTGCTTGACAAACACGCTGCACAACGCCACGTCACAAACTGCTCTTTTGACCAAACAAACGCATTTTATTTGTTTGTTTGTCTTATGCTTGTTTATTCCTTATCCCCACGGGTACAAAGTATCCCGCGGGGTCCCCATATTTTAAAAAAAGCACATCAAGATGATGTGCTGTTTTTGTTGTATGGGACAATTTATGGGCGAGAACCCAACCGAACGGTTGGCGTTCGCACTTGAAATGCTTATTTTAATTTATTTGAAAACTTTGATATCGGGTTTTGATGAATAGACGTTCCATTGCGGTTTGCCGTCGACGTTAGGATTTTGCGATTTGGCAAAAGCGGAAAATCTGTCAACCATTTCGTCGGACAAGTCGTAATCGGCTTGCGTAAAAGGTCGCAAAGAATCCCCGAGCGAGCCGAGCGCATACCAAAGATCGCAGGAATGGAATGAGGCGTTATCGGGTGGCAACAGCCGCGTGAGCGAAAAAACGTAACACGGCGTATTTTTTCTTTTTTGTTTTCTTGCAAACGTTCTTGCCATATGATTGAGCACGGGCGGTAATAAGTCCTTTTTGACTGTTCCGAAGATTATCGGGACGTCTGTGTCGTACTTTGCGTTTTTGACCAATTCGTTGTCGATCACGGGCTTTGTACAAAGCGCTTTCCCGAGCGTATGTTTTGTTTTCCACGCCGTCCAGACCTGCTCTACGGGCAGTGTTTTGAACTCGTCAAAAGAGCTTGCTCCGCTTGCTTTCACGAGTTTTTTCCAATATCGCGCGTTCGGCTTTGACAACGGGAGTATCGCCGTGCGCTTTCCGCCGCCGGACAACATAATTGCACCCTTGACTTTGCATTTGAGATAGTCCGAGCAAATCAACGTTTGTATGCTCATCGCGCCTGCGCTTTGCCCCATAAGAGTAATGTTGTCGGGATCGCCGCCGAAAGCACTGACGTTGTGTCTGATCCACTCGATAGCGGTGTATTGATCGTACAATCCGAGATTGCCTTTGCAATGCACACCATCGGCAAAAAAGCCGAACACGTTGAGGCGATAGTTTATCGCAATGAAAATCACGCCACGCTTCGAATACGCCGAGCCGTTGAACTGCATCTCATTTATGCTGCCGCCCGTGAAACTTCCGCCGTGAATAAACACGATCACGGGACAGTTTTTGGCGTTGTCGGGCGCATGAACGTCAAGGATAAGGCAATCTTCGCTGTAAGTAAACTCTTTTCCTTTCCTGAACTCCTGATAATAAAATCTGTGTTCTTCGTTCCAGAACGCGCGCATTTGCGGACAGCATACGCCTTGTTTTGTCGCGTCGAAATCACCGCCGAAAGACCTGACTTCGGCGGGCATTTCAAAGCGTCCGGCTGTTGCGTATTTTATACCTCTGAATCGCAATCCGTACGATGTAATTTCGCCGATAACGTTGCCGCAAGGCGTTGCTATCGTTTTAGTTTGCATTTGCAATCCTCTTTAACGTATTCATCGAAAACTCGACGCTCTTATACGGATTCGGTGAAAAATCAAGCTCTACGACGGCGTTCTGAACCCCGCATTTTTCGGCTGTTTCGAGTATGCTCTTAAAATCAAGCGTGCCCTTCCCCACCGCTCTGAAAATTTTGTTTTTGTAGTCTTTGAGATGGAGCGTATTCACCCTGCCTTTCAACTTTTCAAGATACTCTTCAATGTCCTTTCCTGCAAATCTTATCCAGTACGTATCGGGAATAAACTCCACGCGCGGATCGGTATGCTCAATCATATAGTCGTATATAACCTTGCCGTCGATTTCGTCGAATTCAAACCAGTGATTATGATAAGCAATCGTCATACCCTCTCCCGCAAGCTTCTGCGCGGCGGAATTAAGAAAGGAGATAAATTTGTCCAGATCTTCAAGTTTTCCGGTGCGGAACTTTTTGGGCATCATGCCGACGCCCATACGATTGCAACCGTAAATCCTGTGCTCGGCGATAAGTGCGTCAAGGTCGTTTTCAAGCCTGTCGAAGTTATCGTGAGTTATGCAGACCGGCAGGTCGTACTTGTCCGAAAGCGACCTGATATATTCGGGTGCGACGGGTTTTCCGCCGGACAGCTGCACCACTTGCGCGCCCGTTTCTTTCGTGCGCTTAAACACTTGCTCGTATCCTTTTTCGTCTTTCAGATACTTTCTTAAAGAAAACAGTTGTATGCCGTATTTCATATTTTATCCCTCGCTATTATCATTGTAAATGCCGTTTTGTGCAATTTAATCTATTTTTGTATCAGTCGTTTCTTCGGCTTCTTCTTCAAGTTGCGCGCACGATTCTCCAAGGGTTTCTATGCCTCTTGTATTGTCGATTGCAATCGCGTTGCTTTCGAATGCGTTTTTGAGATGTTCTTCTTTTGCAATTTGAAGATCGGCAACTTTCTTTTTGGAAAGCGGATACCATACAAGCAACACGACAGCCATAATTCCAAAAAGCACCGCCGGGATAATGGTTGCCATATCGTACATTATTTCAAGGTTTTTCGTGGTTTGAACCGCGCCTTTCGTATAGTCGTAATGCATGCCGAGAAGCGCGCCGTTTACGGCGATTGCCGCGATGACCTGCCCGAGCTTTCTGAAAAACATAAAGAACGCATAGGCGGTGCCGTCGTCACGACGTCCCGTTTTGACCTCGATATCGTCGATTGCGTCGGTTGCCATTGACCAGACCTGCAAAATGATGAAAGTAAGTCCGCATCCGCTTGCAAAGCAAAGCACCAGGAACAGATACGCCAAAATGTTCGGGTTAACCGAGCGCAAAGCAAACATTCCGAGGTTTGCAACCGCCGCGATAATCATACCTATTCCGCAAAGTTCTTTTTTGCCGAATTTTCTGACGAGTTTCGGGGTGAAGAACATGAATATGACCATGGGTGCGTACGTGCAGGCAGTAGAAACAAGGTTCATCCAAGGCTTTCCGAAATAGTCGTCGAACAGGTACAAATAAAAACTTTGCGTGAACATTTGTCCTGCAAGCAACAGCATACTTGCCACGCTGACCGCCAGAAACGCCCTGTTTTTGAACAGGCCTTTTACGATTTGTTTCGTCTCGCCTTTTGCGACTTTTTCTTTGGGCTGAGCGATGACTCTTTCCTTGTTCATCATAAAAGCAAGGATAAGCATAACAAGCGCAACCAGTGACACGATTACGACGCCGATTATTACCGGCTTGTACTGCATCTCGGAAATAACTCTGCCCGTCTGTTCGTTGACGCCGATTTTTTTGTAACAAAACGACGCGATAAGCACCGCAGGGATACTTCCGACGCCCGCCCCGATTGAACGGAACACCGAAAGTTTCGTGCGCTCTTTCTCGTCTGTCGTAACGACCGACGCAAGTCCGCCGTACGGAATCTGGAGCATCGTGTAACTCATGCCGAACATCACGTATGTAACCGTTGCATAAATGCAGGTGCCAACGTAGTTTTCTTCGCCCGTAAGCCCCGGCCATTTGATGAACATCAGCACCGTCGAAATAATCAACGGACCCGCTGCCCATAAGAACCACGGACGATATCTTCCCCATTTGGAAAGTTTGATTGTGTCGCACAATCTTCCCATAACGGGATCGTTGATTGCGTCCCAGACTCTCGCGCCGATGAACATAAGCATGATGAACAACGGGCTTAAACTGAAAATGTCGGTGTAAAATTTTTGCAAGAACGACGTGACCAGCCCGAAAACGAGACAACACGCCGTGTCGCCCATCGCGTACCCGATATAATCCTTGCTTTTGAGCCCGCTCGTGCGCGAAATGAAACTTTGTTCCGTCGCCTGTGCGACGTTTGAAATATCGCTCATAATAACTCCCTTTTTTGTGTATTTTGATTATTTTTTACCGTTTTCTTTTTCGGCTTCCTTGCGTTTTTCAAGCTCGCTGATATACAGATCTTCATCAAACGGAATCTGTACTTCCTTATGCGTCCAGCTTGCAAGGTGGATTGCATTGGAGAAAGTAAGTCCGACGATGCCCTGTTCGCCGGGAGCCGTGAATTTGTCCGTCTTTTTGAGAAGATAATCGGTATAGTTTTTGATTATGCCGACGTGCTGAGGCGGATATTTCGTGACGGCAAGATAATGCCCGATTCCGCGATACTTGTATTTTTTTGTTTTCGGCTTGCCCATAAACACGGTGTTATGTTCCGAAAAAGCCGGCTCCATTTCTTCGTTTTCGGTGAAGACGAGTTTGCCTTTTTCAATGACGATTTTTCCGCCTTCCCCGGTGATTTCAAGGCGATTCGTACCGGGCGCGTCGTGAGTCGAGGTGATAAACACACCCGTTGCGCCGTTTGCGAACTTGCAATAAGCCGTCACGTCGTTTTCAACGCTGATATCGCGACCGACGGTCGACGCCGTTGCCGTTACGCTGACGGGAAGCCCCGCAAGCCAGGTGAATAAATCGAGCTGGTGAGGACATTGATTGAGAAGTACGCCGCCGCCTTCACCCCACCACGTGCCGCGCCAGCCGCCTTGTGCATAATACGCACGCGGACGATACCAGTTTGTTATTATCCATACGATACGCGTGAGTTTTCCGAGACGTCCGCTGTCGATAATCTCTTTGGCTTTTATGTACAACGGATTCGTGCGCTGATTGAACATCATTCCAAAGAGCAGTTCCGGATGCTTTTTCGCTTCTTCGTTCATTTCTCTGACTTGTTTTGTGTAAACGCCCGCAGGCTTGTCGCAGAGCACGTTCAGCCCTGCTTTCATCGCGTCGATTGCGATTTGCGGGTGGAAATAGTGCGGGGTTTCGACCATAACGACGTCGATAAGTCCCGACGCAAACATATCATGATAGTTATCAAAGACTTTAACGCCTTTGAGGTTTTCTTCGGCGTACTTGCGACGTTCAGGTAAAATGTCGCACACCGCCGTAAGCTTTGCACCTTTTACGAGTCCGCTGAGTTTGGTAAATATCTTTGTGTATAACGTGCCTTGTTTACCAATTCCTACAATGCCGTATCTGATTTCTTTCTTATCCATTATTCCACCTCTTTAAGTAGTTTTTTCAAATTATAGTATTGCCACAAGAAAACTTGTTTTCTTGTCGCGCACGCAAAATAGTTTCTGTGCATTTTCTTGTCGATAAGCCTGAACGCCTTGAAATAATCTTTCATCGCAAGTGCTGCAAACGGGACAAAATTGACAATCGGCTTGAATATCGCGTATTTGAAAGTATGCGGTTCAAGCGTCATAAAGCCGTGATAGCCCCGCTTTTTCAGTTCGCCCAGAATGTACGGATAGCACCCTTCGCCCGTGCCGACGGGGACTTCGACCTTGTATTTCGAGCAATCTTTGATATGATAATAAACGACGTAATCTTTCAGCATATCGAACGCCGTTTTCGGATTGACGTCGCACTGGACGTAGTTGCTTGCGTCAAAACACAAAACGAAATCTTCGTCGTTAATCGCGTTGTAAATTTCCAGAACTCTTTCGGGCACGTCGCCGTAAACTTTTTTCTCATTTTCGTGCAGAAGTTTCACGCCGCTGCCTTTGACGATTTTCAGCATTTCTTTGAGGCGGGCAATAACTTTCTCCGTGCAATCTTTCGGATTTTTGTCGCCGTAAAAGAAGGAGAATACCCTGATGTATTCGCACCCCGTAAGTTTTGCGATTTTCACGAGTTCCGCAAGTTGTTTCTTTTGTTTTTCAAAGCCTTCTTCGTCGTCTATGCCGACTTTTCCTATCGGCGAACCGATGGACGAAAACTTCACGCCTTCCTTTTTCAACACGGGGAAAATCTTTTCCTTGAATTCTTCAAACGTATAGTCCGCAATGTTCTTGCCGTCCACGTTTCTCGGGCACATATAAGTTTCGCCGAGTTCGTGCAAAACAGCGATTTGAGCACTTAACGCACTGCTTATTTCATCATAAAACCCTGATATTGTAATTTCATTCATAATAGTATCCTTTTTATCTTTGCACTCTTCCGCTTGCGTTTCCGTTTGCGAGTGCTTCGACTTCTTCTTTTGAGACCATGTTGTAATCGCCCTCGATTGAGTGTTTCAGACAACTTGCGGCAACTGCAAATTCAATCGCGTCACTCGCGTTTTTGCCTGCAAGCAACGAATGAATGAGCCCTGCGCCAAAACTGTCCCCGCCGCCGACTCTGTCCACGATATGCATTGCGTATTTTCTGCTGAACACCGCTTTGCCGTCCGTGTACAGCATTCCCGACCAATTATTGTCGTTTGCGCTTATGCTTTCTCTTAACGTGATTGCAACCGCCTTAAAGCCGAACTTATCGACAAGTTGTCTCGCAACCGAAACGTAACCTTGTTCGTTAAGTTTGCCGCTTTCGATATCGGTGTTTTCCGCCTCGATTCCGAACACGTCTTTTGCGTCTTCTTCGTTTGCTATACACACGTCGACATACTTGCAAATCTCGCTCATAACTTCTTTCGCTTTTTCCTTGCTCCAAAGTTTTTTACGGAAATTCAGGTCGCACGACACGGTTATTCCTTTTTCTTTTGCGATTCTGACAGCCTTCAAGACAATGCCTGCAAGCGTGTCGGAAAGCGCGGGCGTGATTCCCGTAAAGTGGAACCATTTTGCGCCGTCGAAAATTTTGTCCCAGTCGAAGTCGTCGTCGGTTGCGGTTGCGATTGCACTGCCCGCCCTGTCGTATATGACTTTGCTCGGGCGTTGGCTCGCGCCCTTTTCGCAGTAATAAATGCCGACTCGCTCGCCGCCCCTTGCGACAAACGACGTGCCGACGCCGAATTTGCGAAGGGAATTTATCGCGCTTTGTCCTATCTCGTGGGACGGAAGTTTGCTCACAAACGAAACGTCGTCGCCGAAATTTGCAAGCGACACGGCAACGTTCGCTTCCGCACCGCCGAAAGTCGCTTCAAGCCTGTCCGCCTGTACGAACCGCAAATAGTTTTCGGGTGCCAGACGAAGCATTATTTCTCCAAACGTCACAACTCGCATATCTTTACAATCTCCTTACAATTTTTTACGATATCACCTTTCATCATAAAAGAGCCGCCGACGGCGTACACCTTATCGAAATCAAGGTATTCTTTCAAATTGCTCAAATCCACACCGCCCGTCGGTATAAATCTGACCTGCGGGAACGGCGCCGACAATGCTTTCATCGCTTTCAGACCGCCATATACGCCCGCCGGGAAAAACTTAACGACGTTCAGCCCGTACGAGAGCGCGCGCATAATCTCGGTGGGAGTCACACACCCCGGATAATACGGAATCTTCTCGTCTATACAATAGCGAGCCACTTCGTCGGAAAAACCCGGGGACACGATGAACTTTGCGCCCGCCTGTACCGCGCTTTTTGCCTGTTCGGCGTTGATAACCGTACCCGCGCCGATATTCATATCTTCAAAGGCTTTCGTGCCGATTGCGATTGCTTCTTTCGCGCACGCCGTACGGAAGGTGATTTCCGCACAGTTTATGCCGCCTTCTCTCAATTTCGAGAGAATTTCTATCGTTTCTTTTTCGTCGTTTATGACGACAACGGGAATTACTTGTTTCATATTACACTCCGCTGTATGCCGAGAATCCGCCGTCAACGGGGATAACCGCACCCGTTACGAATCCGCTTGCTTTGTCGTCGGCAAGCCACAACAGACAACCGATAAGGTCGCTTATTTCGCCGAATTTTTTCATCGGCGTTGCGTTCAGAATCTTGCCCGTTCTTGCCGTCGGCGTGCCGTCCGCATTGAACAAAAGCGCCCTGTTCTGATTTGTCACGAAAAATCCCGGCGCGATTGCGTTGCAACGAATATTACACGGCGCAAAATGCACGGAAAGCCATTCGGTAAAATTGGATACGCCCGCTTTCGCCGCGCTGTATGCAGGGATTTTGGTGAGCGGTCTGAACGCATTCATCGACGAAATATTGATGATATTCCCGCCTGTTTTGACCATGTCTTTTGCAAACACCTGCGTCACCAGAAACGCCGACGTTATATTGAGATCGAACACGAATTTAAGCCCGCTTTCTTCAAGGGCGAAAAAGTCTTTCGCGCCTTCAAGATCCGCCGTCATAACTTCGTTGTCGGTGGTCGCTTTGGGATTATTTCCGCCTGCGCCGTTGATAAGGAAGTTGACTTGTCCGAACTTTTTGACAACTTCTTCTTTGGCTTTTCGGATTTCGTCTTTGTCAAGGCAGTTGCACCTGACGGCAAACGCGTTTTCGCCAATCTCGTCCGCGACTTTTTTCGCCGCGTCGAAGTTTACGTCCAGAAGCGCGACTTTTGCGCCGCACTCCGCAAGCGCACGGGCAAATTCCGAGCAAATCACGCCGCCCGCGCCCGTTATTGCAACAATTTTGTCACTTAAATCTACTTTGAAAGGAAGTTTCATTTTTTCTCTCCTTTTATATCCTTTTCAACCGCCTCGAACAGTCCCGTGAGATAACACGCGCCCATCGCTCTGTCAAACAGTCCGTATCCGGGCTTTGCGTCTTCGCCCCACACGTTTCTGCCGTGGTCGGGACGAACGTATCCGTCAAACGCGTTTTCGACAAGCGCCTTGACTATCGCGTACACGTCGACGTTTCCGCAGTCGGTCTGATGTCCGTTTTCGTAAAAATTTATTTCTCCGTCGTATCTCAGCTGACGAAGATGTGCGAAATAAATTCTGTTTGCATATTTTGCCGCCATTTTCGGAAGATCGTTGAACCTGCCCGCACCCAGGCTTCCCGTGCAGAACGTTATTCCGTTGTGCTTATTCGGTACCGCCTTAAACAACTTATCGTAGTCTTCTTCTTTGCAAATAATTCTGGGCAAACCGAACATATCCCACGGCGGATCGTCGGGATGTATCGCCATATCGACGCCCGCTTCGTCGCAGGCAGGCATAATCGCATTCAGAAAATACACAAGGTTTTCAAACAGTTTCTCGTGCGTGATTCCCTTGTATTCGTCCAGAAGTTTATTGAGTTCTACCAATGAATAACTTTCGTCCCAGCCAGGCAAATGCAGGTTTTTGGGATCGAGCGCAAGCAATTTTTCGTGATCGTAAGCAAGCGACGTCGAGCCGTCTTTATGCTTGAAATAAAGGTCTGTCCTTAGCCAGTCGAACACGGGCATAAAATTATAACAAATGCACCTGACGCCGACTTTTCCGCAGTTGATGATATTTTGCTTGTACGCTTCGATATACTTGTCTCTCGTAGGTTTGCCGAGTTTTATATCTTCGTGCACGGGGACGGACTCGATAACTTCCATATCAAGCCCCGCGTCGTTTGCAAGATTTTTGAGCCTTTCAAGTTTTTCTTCTTTCCAGACTTCTCCGACGGGCGTGTCGTAAACGGCGGTCACAACCCCGCTCATTCCCTGTATTTGTTTTATGTAATTCAGCGGTATGCAATCGTTTTCTCCATACCAGCGGAAGGTCATTTTCACAGTCCCAAAACCTCCTTTACGTTGTTGTATGCAATATCTTTTGCAAGCGCGAGCGCGGACTTTTCGTCATACTCGCCGTGGTCGACCTTATCTGCGATAAACGATGAAAGTATCCTTCGGTAAAAATCAAACCGCACGTACGAACTGAACGATCTGCTGTCGGTAAGCATGCCGAGATTCGTGCCGAGAACCGCATATTCCGACACGGTTTCAAGTTGTCTTTTTATGCCCGACACGGTGTCGTTAAACCACCACGCCGCACCGACAATAACGTTGGGAAATGCGCCAGAAATCGCACAAACAGCCCTTAAACATTCGTCATTGAGCGGATAAAGTATGATTTTTGGCAAACCCCCAAGTTTTGTGTACATCTTGTCAAGAAGTCGTGCAAGCGCGTCGGTGTCAACGCTTGCCCTGAAAACGTCAAACCCGCTGTCTTTCCCGATTTTGTTAAACGCCGCGGTATTGACGTTTCGGAAAGTGCCGAAATGCAGCTGCAAAACGACTCCCTTTTCAAAGCATTTTTCAATCAGCCATTCGATATTTTGCGTGTCGGAAAAATCATCGAATCCGTGGTCTGCGATTTTGCAGCCTTTGGAAACGAAATAATCCAATCTCTTTTCAAGTTGCACCTTGTCGACGCCTTCCGAAAAACATCTGTCGGGACGGAACGTCGGGCGCACCTTCACCCCGTTTATATCGCCGTGGCAAGATAAATCGGAAAACGGATCGTCGGTGGTTGCGATATACTCCACCCTGAATTTTTCAAGCAGTTTTTGCACGCTGAGCCCTTGCAGAATTTCGTTTGCTTTTTCATAAATACGACTTGCGCTGTCTTCGTTCAAAGGCTCCGAAATGCCGAAAATTTGTTTAAGCTCCATATGCGTCCAGTAATAAAGCGGATTGCCGAAAAGTTTTGGCATAATCTTTGCGTATTTCAAAAACTTTTCTTCGTAAGAGCGGTCGCCCGTGATATAACTTTCGTCAATGCCTGAAAGACGCATCGCGCGCCACTTGTAATGGTCGCCCGAAAGCCACAGTTCCCCTATGTCGGAAAACTTCTTGTCGTTTTTAATATCCGCTTCGTTGAGATGACAGTGATAGTCGATAATCGGCAAATCCGCAATGCTTTTGTAAATTCCGCGCGCGGTGTCGCCGGTCAGCAAAAGATTTTCATCAAAAAATCCCATTTTCCTTTCTCCTTATTGAAAATATTTTATCACACAACTTTTGCATAGTAAATTTTATTTTTTGCTTTTTTGCTTGCATATCTTGCGGTTTTGGAGTATTGTAAAGATATGAGCGGAACAAAATACGAAAATCAACAAATGAGCAACTCGACTTACGAGGTGCATCACAAAAAAGACAAGGATTTCAAAACGGTGGAAATGCATTCTCACGATTTTTCGGAAATCTATTTCTTTTTGCAGGGTTCTGCGTCGTACATCGTGGAAGATTGCAAGTATTCCCTGCGCCCGGGCGACGTGCTGTTGATTCCTCCCAACAAGCTTCATCAGCTTGACATCAAAGACTCCGCCATGACGTACGAACGCTTTGTTGTGTGGCTTAATCAACGATATTTGAAACGCATCTCAACCGCAAAAACAGACCTGAACACCTGTTTTTTGCAGGCGCACGAACACAACGCTTTTCTTATCCGCAACAGTGCGGTTTCGGACAAAATCCGCCATATTCTGGACGGCTTTTCCGTTTCACAAACCGGCGACTTCGGCGCGGACATCGAAAACGAGGAGCGCATAAAGACTTTGCTTGTGTTGCTGGGACAGTATTTCTTGCAAAACCGCGACGATTTCACCATATTGGGAAAAGCAAATCCCTGCGTGACAAAAGCCATTGATTATATTTCCGAACATATCTCGCAAGATCTTTCCCTGGATGCTATCGCGTCTGCGTTGTTCGTGGACAAATACTACTTCGCGCACATTTTCAAGGAATACACCAACACTTCCCCCCACCGATATATCCTTAAAAAACGGCTGGTCTTGTCAAAACAATTTATCGAAGAAGGCTTCCCGATAACCGAAGTGTTTGCAAAATGCGGTTTCTCGGATTATACACACTTTTTCCGCGCGTTCAAAAACGAGTTCGGCATAACGCCGAAGCAATTTTACGCATCGATAAGTTTACAACCTTAATTGCCAAAATTTGCAATAAAAAACAGCCCGCTCGGGCTGTTTTTACGGTTTTCCTGAATAACGATTTTTCTTTTATATTTCAACGAATTTTCCGTCGCTTTCATACGCGGAAAGGACTTCCTTCGCGCTTTTTGCCGCTTCGCTGCCGTCAATCGGAAATTTTTCTTTTTTCGCGACGCAATCGTAAAAATGACCGATAAGTTTCTCGTGTCCGTTGCCGTAGGAGCGTTTCCCGTTCCATTCGATTTCGTTTTCGATATCGGCGACGTCGCCGTTGATAAGCACCTTGTCGGGATAAAGCGTAACGATATCGCCGCCTGCAATGAAACGTATTTCGACCGGTAAATCTGTTTTTGCGGTATTAGTGGCAAAAAACTCAAAATCCGTGTCGCCTTTGAACAGCGCGACGGCGGTGTCTTCCACCTCGATGACGTCTTTAAGCGAATAATTGTACGTGTTGGCGCAAACGCTCGTCGGCTCACCGCAAATCCATTGCATCAGATCAAGCGTATGTATTGCCTGATTGATAAGCACTCCGCCTCCTTCGGTTTCTTTCTTACCCCGCCATTCTCCCGACGCATAATACGCCTTGTCGCGATGCCACAACACGTTGCCGAAAGCGAAATCGATTTTTTTGTCTTGAAAATACCTTTTGACAAATTGACTGGATTTATTATATCTGTTTTGCAGGCATACGCCGAGCATCGCCTCGGACTTATTTTCCGCGTCGATAATCCGCGCGACGTCTTCTTTCCTTATACACAGCGGTTTTTCGCATAAAACGTTCACGTTTCTTTCAAGCGCGTATATCGTCATATCGGCGTGCAGATAGTGCGGCGTGCAAATATGCACGACGTCGATTTTCTCTTCATCCAGCATCTTCTTGTAGTCGAAATATTTTTTGACGTTGTCGTAGCCGTTCAACTTCGCCGCATCTATGTCGCAAAGTGCAACTATGTCTTCACCATGCCTTTTCAAAACGTCGTAATGAACCTTTCCGATAACGCCCAGTCCTATAATTGCCGCTTTCATATTTTCTCCTTTTTTGCAACGATATAATATCACCATTTCGCCCCAAAGTCAACAACCGAATACCAGAATACTTAGCCGGCGTCCGCGTCGCTTTGTTCGCTCACCGTGCACTCGTCGCCACGGCAAAACGTTTTACTTATCATTTTATCGTTTATGAACATCATAAGCCTGCCTATGCCGACAAACAGCAACATTCCCGCCATAAGCACGATGAACATCAGAAAATACGCAAGCGGATAATTGACGTCGCCTTTTGAAAATATCGACCATATAAATTCGGGACGATAAAACGGATAAGGATAAAAGTGCATTTTTCCCACCGCGCCCCGGATTATGGAAAAGAGCGAATACACAAACGGATATATCGCAAACGCCCATACCGTCTTATGATTCGTGCGCCTGTCCGTAAACGGGAAAAACCACAGTATCAGCATAATCGGCGGTATAATCATATGAAAATACACCTGAATGAAACTGCTCATCGCGTGGTAGGAATCGCCCCACTTGAACGGCGGAGTAAATCCCATGGGAATGCCCGCGGTGTATACGAGCCCGGTAACAAGGATATACGTCGTTGCCATTGCGCCGACAAGCGGATTGTACGCAACCTTCTTTGCCCCCTCGACGCCGAGAGACGCAAGCCCCGCGCAAATAAGATACACGTATACGAACACGTTGGATTGAATTGTGAAGAAAGACAGGATATTAAATTTTCCGTAATCTACGGGGCTGAATTTTTCGTCATATTCGAACTTGTAGCAGCACAGCCTGTGTATGATAATCAGAAAACCGAACACTCCGAGAATCATCAGAAAGATTCCGAACGCCTTGTTTTTTGCGAGTTTGCTTTCTTTGTGCATAATGCCCCCTTGCCTTTCCCGAAACGATGTCGCGAAAACGCGCGACTTGTTATCAAACACTCCACGATTGTTTTTTCGTTTGTTAAAATATCGCCCCCGGACGAAAATCTTCGCGCGTATATTATAAATTATAAATCGGCACCCATCCCGTTTGTCAACGAGCTTATGAAAAATTTTCTGTTTTTGTTGTATGCCAGACAAAAACAAACGGTTTTATGACATCGGCACGCCGAACAACGCAAAGAAAAAGGCTTACCGTGTGGCAAGCCTTTTTGTAGTCTGGAATTGCGGAAACGTTATTTCTTCCTTTCGGGTTTTTCGGGCGTCACGTTGTAGTCTTTATAGTAGTTTTTGGGTGCGCATTCAAAGGAGTTATCGGCTTTCAGCAAGATTTGCGTGCAGCCGCGTTGTGCGTGATCCCTGACGCTAACGTAGGCGAGGTAGTCGATGGACATGCCGTACGTCAGGCGTATCGAGCGATCCGCGCCCTTCGGCGTGTAGTTTACGGAGAAGTTGTTGTAGTGGTCGTGACCGCAGAAGACGCCCTGCATATCGTTTTCAAGCCCTGCCTCAAACAGTTCGTCCGTACGCATTCCGCAGAAGACGCCGTATGTGCGCTGACCGTTTTTGGTTTTGTTGTTTTCGCCCATCGTACCGTAGATAAACTCGGTCGTGCCACATTCGGACTCAAATATATCGCCGGCTTTCGGTTTTTCGTCATCGCCGATTTTGTCGATTACGTTCGCCCAAGCGTCGCGGTATTCGCGCAGCGGAATGTGGAAGAACACAAGGTTGTTGACGGCTTTATTTCCGTTTGCTTTTCTCAACTTCGCCATTTCGCCGGTATACCAATCGACCTGGCACTGGTGGATATTGTCGTATTTCCACGCCGCGCCGAAGTAGTCGCCGTCGATGTAGCTGTGGCTGTCGAACGTTACGAGCGCCTGATTGATGCTGCCGTCCGAATTTTTGACCACGAACATATTATTGCCGAAGCCCATTGCGTCGTCGCCGATATAGTCCTTTTCGTCGCAAACGCCCGCGTCGAACAAGCAATACTTGAAATTTCTTTCCTTATAATAGTTGCAGATATCCACGCGCGAAAAACGGCTGTAATATTCGGTGTCGTGGTTGCCGAACGCGAACGTCCAGTACACGCCGAGGGCTTCCATCATTTCCGCGAAAATCATCGTGGCGTTTTTGTTGTTGAACGTGCCCGATTGGAAAGGTACGGGGTACGCGATATCGCCCGTGACCACGACAAAGTCGGGTTGCTCTTTCCTTATCATCGTCGCGACGGCGTTCATTGCCCACGCGTCCTTTTTGTGCGAAAACGCGCCGCCGCCGATATGGACGTCGGTGAACTGCAACACCTTGAAATCGCGGCCGTCTTCCTTCGTAAATACGTAGTATCCGAGGCTTTCGTCAAACGTCGGGACAAGTTGCGAATGCTCGGTATATTCGACTTTGTCAAAACTCTGCCCTTGCTTGATAAGCGACTTCGTACCGACAGCCGAACTTATCGCGCAACCGCCAAAGAATATCGCAAGGACAAGCACGACGCTTGCCGTGATAATCAGCGCTTTTATCGTACGCTTTTTCTTTTCTTCGGGCGAAAGGACCTTTTTCTCTTTCTTTCTCTTTTCACGCGTGCCGAATTCGGTTGTTTCCACGCTGAAAGAAACGTCGTTCGTTTCGTCGAATTTCTTCTTTCTCATATCTTCACCTCAGTTGTTTTGTTCTTCGGCGTTTTCGCCGTTTGTTTCAATGATAAATTTAATTTCCGCGCCTGTTTTTTCGCGAACTTTTCGGGAAATGTCGGAAAATACGTTTTCGTCGCCGTTTTTCACGATGACAACGCCGATTTTTGCGCCGTAACCGTAATCGTGAAGTTCGGTTTTCACAACGGTCACGCCGACCTTTTCGCACTCTTTGTATATCGCTTCTTTCTCGTCTTTTGCGCCGTCGCCCGACACAACTGCCTTTATGTTGTCCCTGACTGCCTTTATCGCAAATACGATAACCGCAATGCTTATTACGATGCCGACAATCGCGTCCGCGGCGTAGTCGATGCGAGCAGACACCGCAAACGACACCACCGAAGTCACCGTTATGCCGACGTCCATAAAACTGTCAATCGCCAAGGCTTTGAGCGCAGGCGACTTCATCTTCTTGTCGGCAAAATAGTAGGTAAGCCCCAGTCCGAGTTTTACCGGCACGGTCACCGATATCAATATGCAACTTTTTACACCGAACCATACCGGCTCGGGCATCGCCATGCGGTTAAGCGACCTTATCAGAAACAGCCCGCCGACCACGACCGAAGTCGCCGCGACGATAAACCCCGCAAGATACTCCGTCCTGCCGTAGCCGTACGGCGCCTTTTCGCTGCGCGGGATAAGAAGCGTGCAAAACGCTACCACTGCCACTATCGCCGTCAAAATGTCAAAAAAGTTGTTGATCGCGTCCAGCATTATGCAAAGACTGTTGCTTGAAAGCCCGACGTACATTTTTATGAGCGCAAGCGCGACGTTTACCACCACGCCGATTGCAACGATTATCAACGATTTCTTAACGCGCTGTTTCATTTTTTACGATATTTGCTCCGCCGCGACTTTGTGTTTTGCGGTGACTTTGTTCGTGATTTCGCTTACGATAAGCAGCGCCGCCGCAAACGCAAGCAGTAAGTACGGCATGAACAAAAAACCGACCTTTTGCGCGACGAATCCGAACGTGAGCTGCACCGCCCAGCCGATTGCGTAAGAGCCGCCCATCTGTATTCCCGTAATGTCCGCGGAATACTTTGTGCCGAACCTGAACGGTACTGCGTGTATCGTCGACGGAAACACCGGGCCAAAGCCCGTGCCGATGAGCAGAAGCCCCGCAAGCGAGTATTTCCCGATGGGCAACGCAAACACGATCATTCCGATTGTCATGACGACAATTCCCAACCGAATAAGGACTTTATCGTCAAATTTATAAGAGATAAACCCGCTGATTACCCTTCCTGCCATAATTCCGCCGAAATACAGCGACACCCAGCGGGCGGCGTCTGCGGGCGATACGCCCTTTGTGTTGACGGCGTAACTTGCGCCCCACGTGTCGATCAGAAATTCCATCGAAGTGTACATGCCAAGCGACAAAACCGCCCACGCCACGCCCTTGATTTTCAATATTTCAAAAATTGCAGGCTTCTTCTTTTTTGGCTTTTCGCCGTCTTCTTCCGCCTGTTCTTTCGTCGTATTTTCGTTTTCTTCTTCGCTTTCGTCGGGCGCCGCCCCGACAAGCGTTTCAACCGTCACGGAGTGTTCGTACTTCTTAAAAAGCGGCAACGAAAAAAGCGAGACCGCGAATATCGCGAACTGTATGCACGACACGCATCTGTATCCGCCGCGCCAGTTGTTGTTCCTATCCAGAAACGCGCCCATGATTATCGGACTTAACGTAACTCCCACGCCCCAGAACGCGTGCAACCAGTTCATATGCCGCGCCTTATAATGCGTCGAAACGTAGTTGTTGAGCCCCGTGTCGATTGCGCCCGCGCCAAACCCCATAAGTATGGAACCGCAAATCGCCATCGCGATATGCACCGAAAAACCGATGACAAGCATGCCGACGGCGGTAAGCAAAATCGACACCACCGTTACTTTGCCCGTACCGAATTTTCTGATCAGCGGCCCTGCAATAAAACTTACGCCGCCCGAGCCGACCGCGGTGATTATCATATATATGCTTGCGAAACTTTCGTTCACGTTGAAGTCAACGTGCATGACCGGCCACGCCGCGCCGAAAAGCGAATCGGGAAGCCCCAGCGATATGAAAATAAGATAAATTAACGCAAGCAATAAAAACATACGGTCGATTTCGAATCCTCTTACATCTGTCTATTATAATATGCAATTACAAAAAAGGCAACTTTATTGCCCGCACGCGCCAAAAGAAAAAGAGCGCCCTCGTTGGACGCCCCTTCTCAATAATGGGAGAAAATTATGTTATGAAACTTTATGGCTTAATCATAACCGCGCAAGTTAAAGATTACTTTAATCCGAAGTTAAGATTTAGTTAAAAAATTAACTTCTCATAAAAAGTCAGAATTTTGATGCTATTAAGCCCCACAAGTACACAGTATCTTGTGGGGACCCCTGTTTGTACTTTGGAATGACAGAGTGCGTTGCTCGGAATTAAAATCGCTCTAACAAAAAAGCACCCGTTTGGGTGCTTAAATATAGTTCTCTTAAAAAGTCAGAATTTT
>OHIY01000567.1_pt1 | contig 19565 bp, 18 predicted proteins | sample 1568351 | NCBI WGS metagenome assembly OHIY01 (sample SAMEA3879547, study PRJEB24766) | human gut metagenome | biome: human-associated habitat; feature: feces | place: USA | collected 1985/1987 | reverse complement strand
AGAGCACCTGCTTTGCAAGCAGGGGGTCAAGAGTTCGAATCTCTTTATCTCCACAGTGATTTTCAGACAGTTGCATTTTTGCGGCTGTCTTTTTTTTGTTATGCTGAACTGTACAGTTTTGGTGGTTGAAAAGCTTTTTGTGGTATAATTGCCAAAAATGGTTGGTAAAACCTTTATAACTTGTTAAAATTCTGCAATGTATAGAAATTAGATGAAACGCGTTTCATCTAATGAGTGATAATCGAAAAATAAGGAGGCGCCAACGCTGCCCGGAATGCGGGTCTTTGGACGTCATCAAATGGGGAGTGCGGAACGGCATCCAGAGGTTAAAGTGCAGGAATTGCAAGTCGCTATTTTCAGCCCGGAGGAAAGACATTACGAAATCCAACCGTTTCCCGTGGTTCAGGAAATGGGTGTCAGGGAGGATGACGATCGAGGAAATCTCGGAAGCCAGCGGCTACAGCAGCCGACAAGTTCACAGGTGGTTTGATGAATATCTGGACCGGTATCCGACATGGAATATAAAGACGACAGCTCCAATTTATCTACTTGTTGACGGGACATATTATTCCGATGAGCATTGCCTCGTCGTATACAGGGCGGAAAACATAAAGCGCACTCTCTTCTACCGCTTTACGCGGGCGGAGGATGATGACGAGATTGCATCAGACCTGCTGAACATCAGGTCAATGGGATATGATGTCGTCGGCATCACCACTGACGGAGGAGACAATATAGTCAGGGCGGCCGAATATGTCTACCCCCACATCCCGAGACAGAGGTGCATGGTCCATGTCCGGAGGGAGTGCCTGAACCGCATAACGCTCCAGCCACGCTCTCCCGAGGCGAGGGCGCTCAAGGATCTGGTGCTCAGGATCGGCGATGTCAGGACCGCCAACGACCGCCTGTGGTGGCTCAGGTCGTTCCGCGACTGGGCTGAACACAATGCCGCGTTCGCATGCGAGAAAGGGTCTCGCCCCGGAGGGCAGACCTACTTCGTCAGGGACGACCTAAGGAAAGCCTACGTGCATCTCAAAAGAGCGATACCCAACCTGTTCACCTTCGTCGACCATCCCGGGCTTCCGAAGACCACGAACGCCCTCGAGGCGTTCTTCGGGCATCTCAAAGACCAGCTGAGGCTTCATCGCGGTCTATCGGAAACCCGTGTCGACAACTTCATAAAATGGTATCTCTACTTCAATGACGAAAAGAAAAAGAATAAATGATATGCCATCTTCAAAAGCCATGTGGTTGGTGGAATGCAGCCGCTTTCCACCAACCACTTTTGTCATTGTCACCAACCAAAAATGTCAATTATACCTCTTTTCTATGGTGCCGTTCGCCAATGAGATGGATTGCAGGGTATGAGAACCAGCCTCCCGGGAAAAACACCTTCCAACACGACAGGCAATGCCGGCGATGAGCCACGGGTCAATATGGACGATGCTGACAAATCGTCCGCACCGTCCATACCGGGGACAGGCTGTACGCCGCGTCAGGCATCCTGCTATGGAAGGTGCTTTGCGCGAAGCGTGACGCCGGACGCGGCGGCCAGACTTATGCGACTGAATCATGTCTCGTGTAAAACATGTGAGAGATGAAAATGTTCAAATAATTGATTATAAGCGCATTCCGTAACCTATGCTACGCACATGTCGATCTTCCAATCCCGACTTGTGAGCAATGCGGATTGCAAAATCGGCCTTGGACGGCCGTGCAGGTGCGATTTCGGAAAACATCCCGCTCACAAGTATTTCGCCGCCAGCAGTCAGATTCAGTTCCGATATGATTTGTAATCCCCTGTAATCGGCCGATGCCGGACGCGGTGCTGATGATGCTGGATGACGCCGGTTGGCGCCGGACGCGGCACTGCGGCTCGTGAGGCGGATCCGGCCGCCGGATTTGGTAATGTCGCAGGAATTGCTAATTTTGCCCGTTAAAATTTTTTAATAACTACAAAAATGAACAAATTAACCGCTATTGCCGCGCTATCCGGCGCGGCCCTGGTCTTGTGCTGTGCAGCTGCCTGCAACAAGGCCGAGACCCCGGCACCTGAAGTGAAAGTTACCGTAGCCGGGGTGACAATGAACTCCGTTTCCTTCACCGTAAGCGCAACCAACGCCGCCGAGTGCTCATATCTCGTGGTCGGCGCGGACGAGACCGTGCCCGCCGCTTCCGCGATTCTTGCTGACGGCACTTCCGTGGATCTTGCCAATGCTTCCGAGATTGTTGCGGAAGGCCTTGAACCGTCGGCTGAATACACCGTAGCCGTGGCCGTATCGTCAGAGGACGGCCAGACCGCCGTGGCGACAGCCAATGCCACCACCGAGGCCGATCCTGCAATCGTGCTGGACAGCGCTACCGGCAGGCATTACGGCTCCGGCAGCAACTGGGGCATGACCCTGCGCGGTGAAGCGGACGGCATGGAGTACGAAATTGCGCTGGACATCTATGATGACGAGTCCGTCGATGCCGGATATGTCACCGAGGGAGTCTATACCGTCTCTGCCGACGGAAGTGACGGAACCATCAGCCCGGATTACAGTTCTGTAGACATTGTGGATACGGCCGACTACTCGAACTATCACTATACTCTTTCTTCCGGCACCCTGGAGGTCAAGATAGCTGACGGCGAGTATGCGCTGCGCCTCGATGTGGTTCTCAACGACGGCAGCAGCCTGGCTGTGGTGTACAACGGTCCGGTCGACGGCATTGAGATAGCCGCATAATATGACATCGCGTTCATTGGCATTGACGGCGGCTGCCCTGTGCCTGCTTGCCGTCGCATGCGGGAAGGGCGGGTGTGAGGCACCCCCGTTCGTTCCCGAAGGCGTGGACCTGAGCGCCGGCGGGGCATACGCGAACTGCTATATGGTGGAAAAGGACGGAAAGTATTTCTTCGAGGCGAAGCGGGTTGACGGCTCTCCCGTGGAGGGCATAGCGTCCGCAGCCTGGATATGGTCCACCAAGGATGCGGCCGGCAACGGTCTTGTCGACGACGTGGAGTACAAGGAGGGCTATATCAGCTTCACCGCAGGGGATACCCGGGGCAATGCGCTCATAGGGGCGTTCGATGCAGCCGGGAACGTGCTCTGGAGCTGGCATCTCTGGCTTACCGAGGCTCCCGCCCTCCAGACTCTGGACAACGGGGCGGTCTTCATGGACAGGAACCTGGGTGCGATGAGCGCCTCTCCCGAAGACGGGCCGCTGACCTACGGACTCAAGTACCAGTGGGGCAGGAAGGATCCGTTCTATGCCGGAAGCTCCAATGAGGATGCAGGCAGCGTCTTTTCCATGGCCCGCGAGGCCACCGTTTTCAATCCCGGACTGGACGCCGGCTGGACCTCGGTGAAGAAGGATGCTTCCAGCGGAACCGTGGAGTTCGCCATCGCCAATCCCACGGCGTTCATCTATACCGACAAGGACGAGAACGGCTGCGACTGGCTTGTCGGACGCGACGACTATCTGTGGAGCGAAGAGGGAAGCGATGCGAAGACCAACTACGACCCCTGTCCGGCAGGCTACCGCGTGGCCTACGACGGAGCCTGGGAGGGCTGCGGCTATTGGAACGTGGACGATGACCCCGTCAACGGAGGGCGTACGCACGTGACCGAAGCCGGAGAGCATTTCTGGTGGCCTTTGGACGGCACCAGGTGGGGCGACGCTGATGCGGGCATGCTCGGTTATGTAGGAGTGAACGGCGTGGGCGCCATCTGGATGCGCACGACCATCAACTGCGGCTACAACGCCAGCTGCTTCTACTATCACCAGGGCACCTACCTTGGCAGCAGCTATGCGATGTACAGGGCATACGGAGAGTCCGTTCGCTGCGTGAAGGAGTAACTTCCGCAAATAGAACAATCATGGCCGTCCCGGGATTCCGGGGCGGTTTTTTCATGTCAGAAGTGCACGCGGAAGCCGCCCGTTGCCGTGATTCCCGGCATCTCGTAGCCGTAAATGATGGTGTAGCGCGTGTCGGTGAGGTTCTCCATGTTGATGAAGAGCTTCATCCAGTCGAGCAGGTCGTAGCTGAGCCTGAGGTTCAGCAGCGCGTAGTTTTCGTGCGGCATGCTTTCGTGCACATATAGTCCGGCTACGCCTTGAAGGCTGGCGTCTACGCGGAGTTCCGGAAGCGCCTGCCAGTTCACTCCCAGGTAATACTGGTGCTTCGGGGCTCCGGTCAGGTCCGTGAGCGTGGTGTGGAGGTAGCTGTAGGATGCCTGGAGGCTCAGGTTGTCCATCGGCGCCGAGTTCGCGGTGACTTCGATTCCCTTGTTGGTGAAGCTGCCGGTGTTCTGGTTGAGCGGCTGCCCGGTCGGGCCAGGCGCCGTCTGTATCAGATTGCTTCCATGGCTGTGATAGCCTGTAAGGCTGATGTTGAGCAGCTGCGCGAAGCTTTTGCCGACTGTGACTTCATAGTTGACCATGCTTTCCGGCTCAAGTTCCGGGTTGGCGGGCATGTAGAGGTAGAGCTCGCGGAAGGACGGGTTGCGGTAGCCCTCGGCGGCCGAGGCCTTGAGAATCCAGCCGGAGCCCGGATGTCCGGTTATGCCGAATTGCGGAATCCATCGGGTGCCGAACATGTCGCTGTTGGCCATGCGCAGGCCGGCGTTCAACACGAGGCCGCCTTTCAGGAATTCCTGCGCCAGCGTGACGTAGGGCGAATATTCGGTGATGCTCTTCCGGTCGATGGTGCTCATGGAACCTTCGTGGTGCGCGTTGCCGCCGGAGAAGGGTATCTCGCCGGTGTAGCGGTTGAAGTCGAAGCCGAATGTCGCGGCGGCGCCTTTCCAGAGATCCACGTTCTGGTATGCGAGCACGCCGAAGCGGTCGTCCAGGCTATGGAAATAGTCCGGGTCTGCGATGAAATGGTTGCCGTAGCTGTAGTAGACGCGCACAGTACCGTTGGTGCGGTCGTAGCTGTTGGAGAGTGCCAGCGAACCTTCGCCGCGCACGATGTCCTGGTGGTAGATGTCGGTGGATTCGGGGTTCTCAATCTTGGCGTAGATCGGGTCATTGCCCACGAACTTCATCAGGGTGTAGTCTGCCTGCAGTTTCCAGCTGTCGCTGAATTCGTAGCCCAGCTTGGCGTAGACGCTGCCCTGCCTGAAGTCGAAGTTCTCGACCGTGCCGTCGCTGCGGCCGTGGCTTGCCGAGACGAGAGCGGAGAACCTGCCGTAGCGGGCGGTGGCGCTCAATGACGACTGCCATGTGTTGTAGGAGCCGTATTGCGATGTCAGCGAAGCATGGAAACCCTGGCGGTCGGCGTTCCTGGTGATTACGTTGATGACCCCGCCCATGGCGTTGGAGCCGTAGAGGACGGAGGCCGGCCCGCGCAGCACTTCGACACGCTCGACATATTCGGCCTCGTAGAAGTCCGCCACATGGTGGGAATAGATTCCGGCGAACTGCGGCTGCCCGTCGACCATCATGAGCACGGCATTGGTGGGGGATCCGCCGACTCCACGTATCTTGATACCGCCCGAGCCTCCAGTGCTGATGCCGAAGCCGAAGTTGCTGCGCTGGGAGATGAATAGGCCGGGCACCTGTCCTGTGATGGCGGTGAGCAGCTTGGTCTGTCCGCTCGCGGCTATCCTGGAACTGCCTACGGTGCTCACGGTGTAGGGCAGCAGGTTGCGGCTCACGGCGTTGTTGCTGCCTGTGACCACGACTTCGTCGAGGGTGTCGAAGATGGTGGTGTCGGCGATGGCCGCCCGGGTATCGCTTTCCGGCAGGCTGCCGTGTGCATTGTGGTATGTTTCAGCTGAGGCCGACGGGCCTTCGAGGACGGCAGCTGCCGTCATGACGAGCGCAACGGCCGTCTTGAAGAATATATGTTCCGTATTCATTTTTGATAATTGTTCCGTCAGCGGAATCCGTTCCGGATGCCCGCAATGCAAAAATACGGATTGGGAATTTATATGCAGGCAACGATTTTACGGGAATGATTACCAATTTTACGGAGGTGCGGAATGTGATAATCAAGGAAAGTTTCGTATATTGGAGAAGTCTTCCGCAGGTGCGGATGACATTCCCAATTTAATCTTTTGTGCAATGAAAAAGTATGTATGCGACGTGTGCGGCTATGTGTATGATCCTGCAGTAGGCGACCCCGACAGCGGAATAGCTCCCGGAACAGCGTTCGAGGACCTTCCCGCCGACTGGGTGTGCCCTCTCTGCGGAGTCGGCAAGGATCAGTTCAGCCCCGAGGCGTAGGTTTACGGAAACGGCGGAGCGTCACTGCTCCGCCGTTCCTTATTCTGCCTTTACCGCTGCGTGTTGGCTTTCAGGTAGTCCAGGATTGTGAAGCGCTTTTCCTTGACGGGGGAGCCGGGTTCCGCCTCTACGGTGGTGATTGCGAGCTCCTGCCCGCCGAGTACCTGCCGTGTGAGGAAGGCCATGATGTCGTAGTGGTTATCATGCATCGGGGTTCCGGCGATTTCGTGGCTGGCACCCGCCACGATGTGGAACTCGTAGGGCGTGCCGGTCTTCTCCAGGCTCCTGACGATGCTTGCCGAACCCCAAAGGCCGCCGAGGCCGATGATATGCGCTTTCCTGTAGGGCACCGTGGTGTCGGCGTTGCCGTGGAACAGCATTATCGGGCAGGGTTCCGCATCCCAGTGCAGCTTCTTCTTCTCCGATATTGCTCCGGCGAATGAAACCACTCCGGCGAAGTTGAAGTCTTCAGGAAGGCGCGAGGTGGTATATCTTCCGTTGCAGATGTCGTATTCCGCCTGAAGGGCGGTGATGGCGCCGGCGCTGGAGCCGCTGGCCACGATCTGCGAGGGGTCGATGTTCCATTCGGCGGCGTGGTCAATCGCGTAGCGTGCGGCGTCGCAGAAATCCACGACCGCCGTGTCGATTGCCCCCTGGAGCACGTCAAGGAAGTCCGTTGGAGATTTTATCCGGCTGGCGTCGAGGTTCTTGAGCATGGTGCGGTAGTCGGTGGAAAGCACTACGAAGCCGTTGCGGGCGAGGAACTCGAAATACGGAATCTGGTATTCCTGGGCCCTGTCGCCGGTATAGAAGCCGCCGCCGAACGCAAAGAGCACTACCGGGCGCGCCAGGCTGTCGGGAGCGGATGCGAGTTCGTATTTGTCGAGATACATCGTGGCTCCGTCCTTTTCCGCGAAGGCTATGGTTTCCTTGATTATGTTGCCGGCGCTGCCGTCCGTCTTCCCGATGGCCGTGAAGCCGGATACGGCGGATGCCAGGCAGAGCAGGATAGCGAGTGTGCTTTTCATCTTCATTTGTTCTTGAGTTCTTCCAGCATTTCGCGCAACTGGACGTACTCCTTGCTGTAGCGTTCAAGGCGTATGATGTCGCGCTCTCCCGGAGAGGGGAGGCGGCTGAGGTCCATGTTGTTCTGCATGTCGTTGAGCTTTACGCGCAGGGCGAGCTCATGTCCTCGGAAGCGTTCGATGTAGGCTTCCCGGGTGGGTGCGGTGTTGGCGTTCAGCAACTCGAGGGCTTCGGTCAGGTCCAGCCATTCTTCGTAGGTGGGCGGGACGTAGCTGTTGTCCGCTGGCGTGGTTGAAAGAGTGTCCTTTAGCATCCGGATGATTTGGGGTACGCTATAGTAGGTGTCCTCTGCGGCATCGTGGAGGTATCCGACCGTCATCTCCATCCAGTTTGTGCCGGCATTCGCCACCGTGGTGAGATGCCCTTCGAAATAGTCCCTGCCGGCCTTGTCGAGCTGGCCTTTGTGGAGCTGACGGGCGAGTTGGGCCGCAGCCTTGACTACCGGTTCTTTCCTCCTGTCGCGCAGGACGGTCTCGGTAGGATGGGTTGCGGACTCCTGCAGGCCGGTTCCGTTCTTGGATTCGCTTTTCATGTCGCCCTTGCGCGGGGAGCGGCGCTTCGCAAGCAGGCAGATGAGAGCTGCCAGCACGATGATGCCGATGCCGCAGAGCACGTAGATGCCGTACCCTCCGAGAGGTGCTGCTGCCACCAGAAGAAGCGGTGTGATGCATGCGAGCGGTTTTCCGTATGTCTTGTTGCTCATGGTGTCGCTGTTTTCTGTTTCGAGCGCGAATTTAGGATGTTTGGACGTAATTCCGAAGAGCGAAGGGATTAATTTTAGGTGAAGAATCTTGTATCGCGGGAGAATCTGGAACTGCGTAAAATTCTTATGAATCTGCAATCAGTTGAATATGAATTGAATTTGCGGAAAGTTGGAGGGGATTAACTGCAAGCGCTTGTGAATTCCCGGGTGTGGACAATCAGAGTCCGGCGCGGATGTCCTGCAGGATTCCCTCGTCGGCGGGGAGCCAGCGGACGGAGAGGAGGTCGTCCTTGGAGAGCCATCTGGCGGCTTCGTGCTCGAGCAGGTGCAGTTCGGAAGAGGTGAGCGTGCACCAGAAGCAGTGCATGGTGAGGTGGAATTTCGGATAATCCCATTCCACCGTGCGGATCAGGCTGCCGACGACGATGTCGGTGCCCAGTTCCTCGCGTATTTCGCGCACCAGAGCCTGCTGCGGCGTCTCTCCCGGCTCCATCTTCCCTCCGGGGAACTCCCACCAGTCCTTGAATTCCCCGTAGCCGCGCTGCGTGGCGAATATCCTGTCGCCGCGGCGGATTACTGCGGCGACGACTTTGATGTGTGCGCTAGCTCTGTCTGCTTGCATCGGCGGTTGTTGACTGGCGGTTGTTGATTTGCGGTCGTTGGCTGGCCCGCAAAGATACGCAGAAGGCGGATGCAATGCAAAAATAACTACATTTGTCCGTCTTGCGGACTGCAAGCTCCGCCTGAAGGTTTGAGAAAAATGAAAAAAGAATATATCAATGCCGGCCGCTGCATCTTTTGCGGGAGGGGAACGGAAGAAGCTACTTTCTACACGAAGCCGCATACGACGCCTCACAGCCTGGGCAGTTCGAGAATAGGCTTTGACGTATGTGATGAGTGCAATCATTTCTTCGGCTCCCCGGACAGGTCGATGCGGCCCTGCATTGCCGTGGAAACGAGTGTAAAGGAGATTTTCGGCCTGATACGCTTCCTGCTGCAGCTGAACAGGAAGGAACATGACGGCGACATGCTGAAGTCTGTCTATTTCAATTTCTGGCGTTCAAGGAACACGCTTTCGATAAAGCCGTCATTCCGGAACCCCTCGTTCAGAAGGGTCTTCGTCAGGCAGTTCAAGAGGGGAATGTACGAACTGTTCCTGCAGGAATATCACCGCGCGACCGGAAACGGTCTGAACCCGAAGTTCGACAAGGTCAGGAAGTATGCCAGATACGGAGTGGGGGACATTCCACTATGGCATCTTCAGGCGCAGATTCTTCTCGTAGAGGATGACCTTTCTGAGCCCCGGCTTCATTTCACGGAAGCGGACCTGCTCCAGATTGACATGTACGGATTCTATTCGATGTATCTGTGGGGTTTCTGGTTCTATCTGGAGGTCACCCCGCGTGCGGAATTGTCGCGCGAGGTGTTCCTGTCGGAGGTGTGCAGGAAGCTGAATGTCGGAGGTTTCGTCTTCAGGAAGATTGTGGATGTCCGGAGAATCGAGGATATAGACTATACCCTCAGGGCGCTGTATGGTGCCGGTCTGGAATGATTCTGTCTGCCTGCGGCAGGCGAGATTATTCGTCGTTCCGGGGTATTCTTCCGAATTTGACCGGGGTGTCCAGCTGTTCCGAGAGTTCGGCTTCGACCAGGGCGGCGATTTCGCGGCGCCTGCGGGCCTGTTCGACGGCGAACTGGCGGTCCTGCCGGCGGCGCTGGTTGTAGGCTTCCCATTTTGCCTTGTTAGCCTCAAGCTCGGCTTCGATGCGGCTGACAGTATCGTTGAGCCGTGCTTTCTCGAGCTCGCATTCCCACACCGTGATCACGTTCCATGCGATTGACTCGAGCCGCTGGTTGTTGAGCAGGTCACGCTCCCGGTTGCGGGCGACTTTCTGCGTCCAGAACTCGACGTTGGTCTTCGGGACGTTGTATTTCGGGCAGCCCTTATGTCCGTGCCAGAAGCAGCCGTTCACGAAAATGACGCTGCGGTATCTGCCTAGCACGATGTCAGGAGTCCCGGGCAGCTTGCGCACGTTCGTCCTGTAGCGGTAGCCCCGGCGCCACAGCTCACGCCGCAGCTTCATCTCGGGACTTGTGTCCTTGCTGCGGATGTGAGACATGCAGAGATGCCGCTGCTGCAGGGTGAGGGGGTCGGGCATGGGGGATAATTCTTTTTTGTTATGTGAGGAAGTGTTATTATTGTTTCGCGTTGTTTGTTCAATTTATCCGCCTTTTTATCCGCCCTTTCGGAGTCATCATATTTTTCCACCTTCTCATTGCAAAGAGCAATCACATATCCGGGAATACAGCAGCGGCGGTCCTTCGGTTGCTGCTTGTCATCCCCGTTGTAGGACACATTCCCGTGCTCACCCTTCTTGAACTCCACATGGTCCTCGGACTCACGCATATTCTTCAGTTCGGCTATAGTCAATCTGCTCATAAGCAGTTTGTGGTTTTCAATAAATCCAAAGATAGTGAAAATTCAGGCTAACTATAGACAAATATAGAATTAACGAAAATGAAATTAATGCCGCTGTAAAATCTTTGCCAACTTGCGACAGCCTTTGTGCCCGTGTTAGAAGCATCTGTTCTCGAAGATGACCGTCCGGTACTTCCCCGGTACGATGTCTGGCGTTCCTGGCAGCCTGCGCACATTCATCTTGTAACGGTAACTTCGGCGCTCAGTTCACGCTGCGGCTTCATTTTGGGACTTGTGTCCTTGCTGCGGATGTGCGACATGCAGAGATGGCGCTGCTGGAGGGTGAGAGGGTCGGGTATGGGGGTTGTCCTAATGATAGGATATTACTCGGGGTGGAGTGTAATGTATGCGTTTGAGGTACTCTTTTATTATTTCTGAATCTGTCGATTGCTCATCGGTTTTTATGATTTTTAAATTGTTGAGTCCATATAATGCAGAAAGATTCCAGTTTGTCATTTTTTGAAGAGACCGTTTAATCTCTATCTCTGATGTTGTTTCTTTGGTGAAAATAGTAATATTCTTCTTTTCAGGAGAAGTGAATGAGGATTGTCTTTCAAAGAAAGGTTTGAAATATTGGCTGTCATTTGTGCCTAACGAGTGGCCGAATATTGTGATGTCATTGGCGGAAAGCAAGTCGTATACCATTGATGGCGGATTATAATTCGGGTCAAATGATTTTTGGATATACTCGTATGTTTGGCCAATGTCTCCGTCTTTAGTACCGATAATGATGTTCTTGTCATTACAATTGCCATGGACAAAATGAACTCTTTCAGTTGAAGATAAAATTGACAGAATTCTTTCCGTGTGCGTATAATTAAATGCACTGCTGTCCGGAGAAATTTTACCATAAAGTAGGTTGCTCGACAGAACCCGCCTCCGGAACACTAACGGGAGTTGTCGGCTGATTATAAATTTCACGGATATCCGCCCTCTGGAAGAGGACTTGTCCGATTGAGTTAGAGATAGAATGAAGACTTGGATCCAACCCGTATCGCTTCTTCGCAATGATGAGCAGAAGATAGTCACAAATGGCTATCCATATCTGCGTGTACACGGCGTTCTTGGAAGTGCCGTAGAAAGTCCTGATGTGAAGATGCTGCTTGATCCATTTGAAGAACAGTTCTATCTGCCAGCGTTCACGGTAGAGTTCCGCAATAGTCAGCGGATTGTCAATCGCAAAGTTGTTGGTCAGAAATCGATATACTCTTCCAGTCTCAAAGTCTTCATACACAACAAGTCTCAATGTGTCTGGATACTTTCTGGCAGAGTAATATCCAGCAAGTCTGATAGTCTCATCCGAAAGAACGCCCGAGTCTTTGTTGACAGGTCTGGACTCAATAACCTCATAAGACATATTGTCCTTGGCGCGTGTAACAAAGTAGGCGCCCTTTTGCTGGAAATGCTTGTAAAGTTTCTCAAAGGCAACATATCCCCTATCCATCAGGTAGAAAGCACCTGCTTCAACAGGAATCTTGTCCATCATCCTGGCATCGTTAACCTTGCCTGGCGTGAGCATGACAAATGTGGGAATCGAGCCTCGCAGATCCATCAGTGTATGTATCTTGAACGCGCCCTTACCATGATGAAACTCGGCCCATGGACACAACTTAAGACACAGTTCAATGGTACTGCTGTCAAACGCATATATCATCTCCTCAAGACCAATTCGCAGCTTTTCATCCTTGTAAAGCATCGTGGCTTCCTTTACCAAAGTCATCGCAAAGTCTTGATATATACGCCAATCCTTCTTCTCGTTGGCCTCCGCAAGCGTGGATCGAGGTATTGCCTTGATTCCGGAGCGATAGAGGTCGCCGCAGAGGTTAAGTGTAGTCTCTATATCTCTCAAACCAGCTCTGTCAGTGAACTGTGCAAAACTCATCACCATGGACTGGTCACGACAATTGAATTTGATAGCATGCCGGTCTCCTTTGTAGCGGTCGACACATTTCTTGAACTCGTATTCGTTAATGAGAGACATAATCTGAGCGAAGATTGTTTTTCCTTTGTTCATGGCTTGCGAATAACCTCTTGATGGCTACCGCAAAGTTACTGATGTTCTAATCGAAAAATTTTCTGATGCTTGTAACTTATTGATGTTTAATAATTAAAATATTGTCTGAGAATTTTTCTCCGGACACTAGTGTATATGTGCAAAGAGTTGTATCATTCCCTCTACAACCCCTCATCCTTCAGCAGTTGCTGTCGTATCTCGTCGGCCAAACATTGCGGCTGTAGGACTTTAACGTTCGGGACTCTGAGAAATGCGGTGCAGCCTCTTCATTGACAGCATCCGTGAGACTGGCTTTGACTGGATCGCAGACCAGAAAAAGACTGGCTGACGGATACTGCTTATTGCTGAAATGATGTGTCCTAAATATTGAATATTACACCACTTTATGGACTCTATTCATTATTGAATGACAAAAAATATCAATATATGTTGAAAAATGAGTACATTTGTTTTGCAAAATAATTTTCCTAAATATGAACAGAGACATAAACAGGATTAAGGTAGTTCTGGCTGATAAGAAACGCACGAATAAATGGCTTGCTGAGCAATTGGGAAAAGACCCGGCAACAGTCTCAAAGTGGTGCACAAATAAAGCACAACCCGCCCTGGAGACTATTATCGAGATTGCTAAACTTCTCGAAGTTGAAGTAGCTGATTTAATCAGGACCAATGTGTAATAATGATGGACTGATATTCAACCTGCACAAGGAATCATAGATACTCATATGTTATATAGGATAGATAAAACTCTTTTTGATTGTATACTTCCCGGACAACGAGGAGAATTAATTGCATCCTTTGACGGTTGCAAAATAGGGCGTGATTATATTTCGATAGAGATTGAGAATCATAATTATGAATGTATGCCCTATCTGGAAACGGTATTAGATTCAAAAATACAAGCATTGTCTTTCTTCTCAGGATGTGGAGGACTTGATATTGGTGCTCAGATGGCGGGGGCAAAGGTACTTACGAGTCTTGATTTTGATAAGGACGCCGTAAAGACATTGACAAGTAATCCTTTTTTTGCACACACACATCACAGATGTGATGATATTAGAAATGTAAAAGGAAAAGACTTTACACAAATCCTTAAAGATAATAATCCAGAGAAACTTATTCTTGTTGGAGGTCCCCCATGCCAGCCATTTTCAAAAGCCGGTTATTGGAAGACACTTTCCCAAAGACTTGGGCCAGATGATCCTCGTAATATGATAGGCAGTTATTTAAATATCATTGACGAGATTCGCCCCGATGGTTTCATTCTCGAAAATGTTGAAAGTATCTTGCACCCACATAATATCCAGGCTATTTATGATTTACAAGAAGCGCTTAATCAAATGGGGTACAAGTATGTAATCCATAAAGTAAATGCCGCTGATTACGGAGTACCACAAAAAAGAAAGAGAGTCTTTGTGATTGCCTCAAAAAAGAAGATTACCTATTTGCCACAACCTATTTGTGGGGAAGATCCAAAATCAACCGGATTACGTCCGTATGAGAGGGTGATAGATTGGATAGGGATATATGATAAGCCGCAGTTTGCAACGTCTTTCGACTCCACTGAAGGGAAATACGAGAAACTTATTCCTTTAGTGCCTCCAGGATCTAATTATATTAGTTTATCTTCGAGAAGAGGGTATACCCCGGAGTATTTTAAAGCAGGAACAAGGTACTGGACATTTCTCCTCAAACTGCATCCATTGAATCCATCATGGACAATAATTGCATCTCCTGGTCATTGGGAAGGACCTTTCCATTGGAACAATCGGCGGCTTAGGGTTGAAGAGATTGCCGCAATCCAAACATTTCCTACCGATTATAAGATTATAGGTAGTCCTCGTGCCATTCATAAACAAATCGGCAATGCTGTTCCATGTATATTAGGTAAACAAATGATAGAGAGCTTAATCAAGAATTTATGAAAAATCCGAAAGTAGTTAGTCTTTTCTCTGGCTGCGGAGGCCTTGATTTAGGCTTCAAGAAAGCAGGATACCATACCATATTTGCAACAGATAATTGGAATGTTGCATGTGAAACGCTTCGAGCTAATAAAATGGCTGATGAAGTCGTTTGTGAGGATATTAGGAAGTTAGATTTCAAACACCTTAAAGGGAAAGCGGATATAATTATTGGAGGTCCGCCTTGTCCTCCATATAGTCAAACCAGACATTATCTGGTCAATAAAGAAAGCGGTTTTCAAGATAAGAAAGCTGGCTTTGCTGTACCTGAGTATTTTCGTGCTATTGAGGAAATACAACCTAAGGCATTCTTGTTTGAAAACGTTGATGGATTCATGTTCAAAACTCATGAAGAGGCAATGAGTTTTGTGAAAGAAAGGTCTGAGCAATTAGGTTACAACATCACATACCGCGTTGTCAATGCGGCAAATTATGGCGTTCCACAGACCAGAAAGCGCTTTCTATGTATTGGTTTAAAGAAAGAGTTAGGAACATTTGTATTTCCTGAAGAAACACATTCCGAGGAAGGGGTAAATGGCAAAAGTCTTTGGGTTACTTGTAGAGAAGCAATCGGAGATTTTGATAATATAACCGAAGAAGAAAAGAAACAGAGGCCGGGTTCGAAGGATTATGAACTTTTCAAATTAATTCCACCTGGCGACAACTATTTGTATTTTACAGAGAAGAGAGGATGCCCTAATCCTAAATTTAAATGGAAGTCCCGTTATTGGACTTTCCTTCTGAAACTATCTCCAGATCGTCCTTCCTGGACTATTCAGGCAAGTCAATCGAATAACCAAGGCCCATTCCATTGGCAGAATCGATTCCTCCGTATTGAAGAAATAAAGAGGATTCAGACTTTTGATGATGACTACATTTTAACGGGAGACTCAAAAGATCAATGGAGGCAAGTAGGGAATGCCGTTCCATCAACATTGGCCTCAGTTATCGCAAAAGAAATTCTTAAATATTTGTAATTAATATGTCAGTAAGTCACCTTCAAGTAAATAAAAATGGAACAACAGAAGATCGACGCACTCTGCTGTGGCCAGGAAGCAAGGTGTCTCAAAAGGAGATAATTAGATCACTATTTGAGACAGACTCATGGCATGTTGATTCCATTGAAAATGTTAGCGGTTCTTTTTGGAAACTTGCAGTTTCTTCTGCTATAAAATCATATAACATAAATCTGTATATAAGCTCAATTCGTGATGAAGATAGAAGCAACGATGAGTTTAAGATGCAATTAGGCGGGTCCTATCCCACAGGCGATGAATCAGGGTGGCTTACCCTAATTATGGGTATATACACTATGGATAATGGAGATGGCACTGTAGACTATGTACTATGTGGTTATCAGCAAGATGGTTATAATTTCGCTACAAATCCGAGTTTAAGAGGTACAAGAACTTGGCATCTCCAGAAAGCGCATATTGTAGGTTTATGTAAAACTGAACGAACTGTTCTATTCCGACCCGACTATATATATTATTACATTCAAACCTTTGTAGAAAATAGAGCGGTTGATGACACCAGTAGCACTAATACTACGGAAAGCGATACAAGAACCAACGAACCAATTGAAGTAACACCTATCATGAAGAATTTTATAGAAGCACTCAAAACCAAACCATTCCTTCTCCTTGCCGGCATATCTGGAACGGGTAAGAGCCAGAAGGTTAAAGAACTTGCATTCCTTACTTGTCCAAAGGACGGTGTGCTCAATGCGGATTCTACTACTCCAGGGAATTACTGTCTTATAGAGGTCAAGCCAAACTGGCACGATTCAACAGATTTGCTTGGTTACTATAGCAACCTTACAGAGAAATACACTATCACTCCGTTCTTGCACTTTGTTCACAAGGCGGCAATAAATCCGAATGTTCCATTCTTTGTGTGTCTTGACGAGATGAACCTGGCACCCGTTGAACAGTACTTTGCCGAATATCTCAGTGTACTTGAGACAAGAACAATGAAAGACGGAAAGATTGAGACGGCTGAGTTGTTGAGCAAGAAACTATTCGAGAGTTGTTCAGAGGATAGAGGCTATACCGATGCTGAACTGGATGTGCTCAGGTATCTCAAAGAGAATGGCCTTCGTCTACCGGAAAATCTTTTCGTGATAGGAACAGTCAATATGGATGACACTACACACCAGTTCAGCCGCAAGGTCATTGACCGTGCATTCACAATTGAGATGAATGGTGACGAACTGGAGGAGATGTTTGCTGACAAGAACGCACATGTCCTTGATTATACAGATACTCCACTCCCTCTTTCGGAGCTTAAGCCGAAGTTTGTAAAGGCGAACGACGCGCTTGCTGACGAGGTTGTTGATATTTACAAGGATGTCATTATCGCCCAGGTTCCAGAGAAACTTAAGGCCATCAATGCTATTTTGAAGGATACTCCTTTCCGCGTTAGTTATCGTGTGCAGAATGAGTTCGTTCTTTATTTGAGCACGCTTCTTCTCAAACGTAAAGACGAAGATTCTGTTGATGAATTGATTAATAAGACAGCGCTTGTAATACTCCTTGAGAAGATTCTTCCTCGCGTGCAGGGTGATGAGAAATTGCTCTCAACAGCTGATGGCAATGTATTCACTGATCTGAGGAATTACGTGAAAGAAAACCTAAAGTGTAAAGATGAGACTGGAGTATTTAGCGAGGTTATCGCCAAGCTTGATGAAATGGATAAGCGTCTCAGTAACACGTACTTCGCTAATTTCTTTTAGTAATTGAGTATGAAAGTCTTAGACTTCACATACAACAATCTGTACCACGTTCAGGCAAAGACAAAAGATATTGTCGGCTCGTGGAAGAAATTCCGGGTGCGCGCTCACACACTGCGCCCGGAAGAGTACTGCGTATATGAATGTAAGTCTGGCGGTCAGTTATCTATCTTCAACTGCGATACAAATAGTCTCGAGGTCATCCCAGAGAACGAATGGAAACATTCTCGTCCAGTATTCTTTGAGTCATGTGAGTATGCTTTTGCGATTTCCATAAACGGCGTAAAGGAAGGAACTGAACCGAAGGTAATCCATCCAGATAGTGCGGTTGAAGAGTTGTTCAACGGTATAGACACAGGAGAGGCATATATTCTCAGCGGAAACATTAATTTCTTGAACCAGCCAGGACGGTTCTCGCTAAATTTCATCTTCACAACAACGGATGGAGTTGAACACAACGAGTGTCTGGATTTCGATGTGGTATCACCTAAGCTTGATACTAAGGGCGACCTGAACACCATTATTAAGGAACTGAAATTAGAGTATGATGACCTTGTTTTCCGATATCTTACGCTCACATACCAACAGTTCGATCTGGGTAATGAGGCCAATAATGATCTTATCTGGCTGTCGGTATTCAAGAAGATAGTTGAAGGCTATATCATTGCTGTACGATATATCCTGCATGCTCCCCATAACAAAGACTTTACAAGTGTGGAGTACCGTAGACCAGATCGTATTAAACGTTGGACGAATAGCCTTACGGAGGAGTTCTGCGACGATGAGGCAAAGGATAAAGAATATGCTTACCGCAAGCATTACAGGACCGAGCAGATTGAATCCACTAATAATACTCTTGAGAACCGCTTTGTAAAGTACACAATTGAGCGTATCTCTGAGCGTCTTGAGAAAGTTATGAGCAAGGTTCGTGGTGAAGGAACATCATCCAACGAGGTCGGTTATCTCGAGGAGAAACTAAAGGAACTCCGAGTATTCCGCAACAACTCTTTCTTCAAGCCAATAGGTCGCTTTGAAGGATTCAAGCAGGAGAGTATGGTCCTTCAGCAAAGAAATGGATATTCTCAGGTATATCGATATTGGTTAATTCTTCAGAATGGCTTGAACCTTATTGATGGCAATACGTCAGTGGGTGTACAGCCGGTATGGAAACTTTATGAGTTGTGGTGTTTCTTGAAAGTCAAGAGGCTCGTTACATCCGTTCTTGGACTTGACCTTCATAGTATGGATAGTCTTCTTTATGTCCATGAAGATACCAAGAAGATGTTTGACCCATTCAATGGCGGCGACCTCACTGGAAATGTTACATACGACAATCCAGTCAATGGGGATAAGATTGAGATTGGTTACCAGTACTCCTTCTCGCGTTCAGCACATTCTGGGGAAATGTTCTCCATGACAGCTGAACAAAAGCCGGACATCGTAATGCACATTCACAAGAGCAATGGTTTTGTACTTACATATCTCTTTGATGCTAAATATAGGGTGTATGGGGATGACGATAATTCCGTGACATCTGCTATTGATGCTCCTGTTGACGACACCTTGAACCAGATGCATCGCTATAGGGACGCAATATACTATAACGACAAGAAGGGAAAGAGTATGTCCAAAGAGGTTGTCGGAGGATATATCTTGTTCCCTGGAAGACTGGACGAAACTAAGATGCAAAGCCTGATAGACCAGGCAAGGTACGATGAACTACCATACTATCTTAAGTCTATCGAATATGTGAACATTGGTGCTTTCCCGTTGCTTCCTAACGAGAATAGTGGAATCTTGCTTGAGAACTTTTTGAAGCGCATAATATTACAAGAAAGCGCAGCTGATCAGATTGATGATACAATACCTCAGCGCGGTTTGTACTACTCGCTTGAAGATGATGGTATCAACGTAATCATCGGATGTTACAAGAATGAGGCACATCATCAGTGGATACTTCGTAATGGCAAGTATAATCTCCGTCTCGATAAAGATAGAGAAGGTGCTGTTGGCTTGAATAACGGATTCACGAATGCTCAATATCTTGTGCTTTATGAAGTTGGCAAGAAAGAGAGCTGTGAGGCTTATAGGCTGACGGGGAATTATGATGTGATGACTCGCGAAGATTTGATAAAGTCTGACTATCCAGATCCACAGGGGCGGCTTTATCTCGTGGTCGATATCGATAATGACATAGACCCTCGTCTTAAGAATCATGTTTGGAATCTTGATAACGAGCTATTTGGGACAGATATTGGCAAGCCAGTACTTATGAAATATGTAAATCTGTTTCCCCCTGAAGGGATTTATTAAGATTAACCACTAGTGTCCGGTAAAAAATCATGAAAGTTCTTTGAAAATATTGAAGGTTAGGA
>OHIY01000562.1_pt1 | contig 19785 bp, 19 predicted proteins | sample 1568351 | NCBI WGS metagenome assembly OHIY01 (sample SAMEA3879547, study PRJEB24766) | human gut metagenome | biome: human-associated habitat; feature: feces | place: USA | collected 1985/1987 | reverse complement strand
GGCGTGAACTAAGTAATCCACAGCGTGAACTGAACTATTACTAATCGGAATCAAAAGAATAATCCCAGTCATCACCCATTAAAAAAGAATAAAATCAAACTTATATATTTGCCTGTAAAATAAAAAATCACTACCTTTGCCGCGTTTTCTACCCGTGTGATGGGAAAATTAGAAAGCGAATTAGAAAAACAATCTAATTTTGAGTAACACATTTAATTAGTTAAAATGAAAACATTTCAATTAGAAGGTAAGTCAAGAGAGATCGCTGCATGTCCGGCTGATCAGAAGAGAGCTTTGAAAGCTATGCGTAAAAACGATGAAATCCCTGCCGTTCTGTACGGAGGTGAGAAAGTAATCCACTTTTCAGTTACTAACAGCGCAGTTCGTAACTTGGTTTACACTCCGGATATCTATGCAGTTGAATTGACAATTGACGGAGAAAAGAAAACTGTAGTTATGAAAGATATCCAGTTCCACCCGGTAACTGACGCTATCCTTCACATCGACTTCTTGGAAGTATGTGATACTAAACCAATCGTAATGGAAGTTCCGGTTGTTTTGGAAGGTCACGCTGAAGGTGTTAAAGCCGGTGGTAAGCTTCAGTTACAGATGAGAAAACTGAAAGTGAAAGCTGTTTATACAGAAATCCCTGAAAGATTGGTTATCAACGTTGATCACCTGGGCTTAGGTAAGACTATGCAGGTAGGTGAAATCCACTTCGAAGGCTTGGAAATCATGAACGCTAAGAACGCTGTTGTTTGCGCTGTTCAGTTGACTCGTGCCGCTCGTGGTGCTCAGGCTAAAGCTTAATACGTACATTTTATAAGATAAAGAATATCTTATCATTCATAAGATTTAGTCAGAAAAGGGGTTTGTTCTTCCGAATAAACCCCTTTATTTTTCTGTTTAAATTCATCGAAACATCATATGAAATACTTAATTACCGGATTAGGAAACATCGGTTCTGAATATTGGGGAACCCGTCATAATGTCGGATTCCGTGTTGTCAATCATTTGGTAGAACAGGCAGGAGCCTCTTTCACCGACGAACGGTATGGAGCCGTAGCCCGTATGCGGATCAAGAATTGCGAGCTGGTTGTCCTGAAGCCCAATACGTATATGAACTTGAGCGGTAATGCTGTCCGTTATTGGTTGCAGAAGGAAAACATCCCGGTCGAAAACCTTTTGATCGTTGTAGACGACCTGGCTCTTCCCTTCGGTACACTCCGATTAAAACCGAAAGGTAGCGATGCCGGACATAACGGATTGAAGAACATTGCCCAGATGTTGAACACACAAAACTATGCCCGCCTGCGTTTCGGACTGGGAAATGACTTTCCAAGAGGCGGACAAATTGACTTTGTGTTGGGAAAGTTTCCACAAGAAGAACTCGACCAAATGCCCGCAATACTGGATCGTGCAACCGAAATCATCAAAAGTTTCTGTTTGGCGGGTATTCAATTAACGATGAATCAATTCAACAATAAATAGATATAAGATGAACGAGGTTCGTATCGATAAATGGATGTGGGCAACGCGCATCTTCAAAACCAGAAGCATTGCAGCGGATGCCTGTAAAAAAGGACGTGTCATGATTGGCGGAGTCAATGTCAAACCGTCCAGAATGATTAAAGTGGGTGATATTATCCAGGTACGGAAACCGCCCGTTACCTTTTCATTCAAAGTATTGGACCTGACCGAAAACCGGATGGGTGCCAAACTTGTTCCGCAGTTCATGGAAAACGTAACGACACCCGATCAGTATGAAATTCTGGAGATGAATCGTATCTCGGGCTTTGTCAATCGGGCTAAAGGTTTGGGCAGACCCACAAAAAAAGACCGCCGCGAACTGGAGCAGTTTACGGGAGCAGATTTCTATGAAGGTGGCGACGATTTCGATTTTGACTTCGATTTCGATTCGGATGATGAGGATTGAAACGAAAATCTATTATCTTTGCCAAACAAATTAAAAGAATTTATACAAATGAAAAACATTAAAATCTTCTCGAAAGACTGGCTTGCCCTGCATCCGTATGTACAAAGCACGCCGGTTGACTCGTATTATACGAATATTGCCAATCGCATTTACGATATATTAGTAGCAACCGAACTGATCAACTCGTTTGAAGGAGACGAAGCCAAGCAAATCTCTATCCGCATGGCTGCTTACTTTGAAGATGTTATCTCACAAACCAATATTTGGAGAACTTTCATCAGCGGATTCAAAGAACGTTATGGACGCTATCTGCCTTTCTTTACGACAAGCGACCATTACTACGAAGATGAAGCCAACTTGGAAGATGTTCGTTTCCTGTTGTGGCACTTTACTCAACAATATCATGGATGGAGAAAAGGAACATTCGTTAATCCGGATAATCCAGCCAATCAGGCTGCTGCCAACATGATTTATAAAATCTTCTGCGACGAATGGACTGTTGCTCCTGAAAATATCCGCATGCAGGAGTTGTTCAGTAATGAAACCCGCTATGACGAGCCGGATAAATACAACAACTTGCTGTATTGGTTCCACTACAATTCGTATCTGCTGACGGATACCAACGAAGAACTGACAGAAACGACCAAAAGTTATTGGAAAGAACAAGGTATCCAGACAAACGAACGTGATGTCCTGATCATCCATAACCTGTTGGCTCACGTCAGTCGTCTGCCGTTCCTGGCTTATACATCTCCGCAGTGGCTGTATAAAATCATTTCACCCGAACATCCAGATTATGCGATCTTCAAAGAAGAAGCTGAGAATAGCATGGCTTTCATCGATCCGAAAGAAAAGGAAAGAAGAGATAGCGTACAGGACGATTATAAGAAATTCAAGGAAGTTGTACCGGACGATGTCCTGATTTACATGCAAAGTGAAGTGGAACTATACAACTTCCTGACAGAAAAGATCGGGAAAGTATTCACGGAAGGCAAACCGACAGATGCACCGCGTAAGTTTGGTGTTTATGCTTCTCCCGAAGATGGTATTCAAGTTCTTACACTTGACATTGATTGCATTAAGGACGAGAAGAACCCGTTCTATAATAAAGAAAGAGCCGAAAAGGCCGCTTTGGGATTCTTCATCGTTAAGCATTGCAGCACCAGTATCCTGATTGAAATGACCAAGCGAGGTATGCTGGCCGACGCACAAACGAAGAGTTTGGCCGGTCCTGAGCGCGGCAAAGAGATTATCCAAGACAATTGGAAATTCTTAATTGAATATTTCCATAAAGAAGAAGTAAAATAAACAGAGGAATACAGACAACAGGGTGTTTTATACTTCTTGGCAAAAAGGAGTATTAAACACCCTGTTTTTTATACCTCTTGGGAAAAAGAAGCACTAAAAACACCGTTGTCGATACTTCTTTTGGAAAAGGAGCACTAAAAACACCGTTTTCGACACTTCTTCTGGAAAAGGAGCATTAAAAACACCGTTTTCGACACTTCTTCTGTCAGATTCTTTTATTCCGCCAGTTTCCTTTCAGTAAATAGAAATAAGAAGTCAAAACCATCAGGTCATAAACGTGTTCGGTAGTCCAACAAGCAGCCACATCGGCTTTTCTGACAACAACAATCCAAATAATATACAGGATATAGATGAATATACTCATCATCTCCAAACGAAGAGCTACACCCGTGTTGCCCGTTCCCGAAACACTCATGAAATACACAAATGCAGGAACAGCTATCAGATAAGAAGAAAGCATCACCCACAACGAAGGAACTGCACTTGCTACCAGATCCATATTATCGGTATAGATACGTAAAACAACCGTCGGGAATATCGCCATCAACAAAGCCAGTGGCAAGACAAACGAATAACACAAACGAATCATCTGCCGGCACAAAGGCATGACCTTATCCGTTTTCCCCGCCCCGATCAGATTACTCACCAGCGAACTGTTGGTCGAAGCAAAGGCATTGACAAACATAAACAGGAAGGATGAAATACTACGCACGACATTGGTGATAGCCAAAGGCCGCTCTCCATGATGCTCCATCGCTACGAAGAAGATAAACCATCCGCAGAAAGCAATGCCGTTCTGTATCATGATCCAAACCGATACCCGCATGATCTGCCGGAAAATCCGGAACTCGAAACGCCATTTGCCAAAGAGGTCGTACTTCTTATAATCTACATACTTGAACGTATATATAATGAAGAACAACATCGAGACGGCTTCCGAAATAGAAGAAGCAATGGCCGCACCTTTAATTCCCAAAGCCGGTAATCCCAATTTTCCGAATATCAGGATATAATTCAAGATGACATTCGTCCCGACCATCGCCAGAGAACTAGCCGTCAGTATCTTGGTATGTGTTGTTCCGACGTAAAAGGCACGGAACATAACCGAGACAAATGAGAAGAAAAAGCCATATACACGCCAGTCAATATAATCGACCGTAGCCTGAAATACTGCATCCGATTCGATCAGTCCCCGTAACAGAACGGGCGAATAGGCATGGGAACAGAAAAACAGCAAGGTAGCAAAAGCCAACAGAAACAGTGTTCCCTGCCGGAATACATCACCGATACTATGATAATTGCCTTCGCCATTCCGCCGGGCAATCAATACCTGTGCTCCTACACTGAAACCAAAACCCAGCATATAAATCACCAGATAATAAACACCCGCCAAAGCCGAAGCACCTAATTCCACCTCTCCTACGCGTCCCAGATAAGCTGTATCGGTCAATCCAATCAAATGTTCCATCAGCAAACTGACCAATACAGGAAATGTAATCTTGAGAATCTGTTTGTTCGTGTATTGCATAATCTCCACCAAATAATATAAATCAGACAATCATTTACAAAATATAATCTTACCTTTGTCCCGACAAAGATACAATAATCCTGCGTGGATTCCCGTTTATAGAAAAAATATCCGAACATGAAGAATATGAAGAAAATAATAGGCAGTTTATTCTTTCTTGCCATATCTATCTGCAGCTGCAACAGCCAACCTTCCAATATCCAGACTCCAACGGATACACTTCCGATTCATATCCAACGGTTTGACAAGGCTTTGCTGGCGTATATCGAAACACAAGATACGACTTTGGAAAAGGAACTGCTGAAAGAATATCCGGCAATGCTCGACATCGTAGGAAAAGGAATCCTGAATCTGCAATCGCCCGAAGTATCCGGTTTCTTCGATCAGGTTATTGCTTATTATTCCGAGCCGACACTCAAAAATCTATATAAGGATGCAGTCCGTGAATACGATCATGTGACTGATATCGAAAATCAACTGGGGAAAGGTTTTGCTTTCCTCAAAGTAAACTTCCCGAATATGCAAATTCCGGCTTGTTACATGCACGTATCCGGATTCAATCAGAATGTACTGGCAGCAGACAGCCTGCTGTCTTTATCTATCGACAAGTACATGGGTGAAGCTTATCCGCTTTATCAGGATTTCTTTTACGACTATCAACGCATCAAGATGCAGCGAACACTGGCTGCAGCCGATTATCTGGCCGGCTGGCTGATGAGCGAATATCCATTCGAAGGAAACGAGAATATACTGCTCGACCGGATGATTTATGAAGGAAAGATCAAATATATCGTTCATCTTGCCTTACCGGAAATTACACCTGCCCAACTAATGGGATATCAGGAGAAAGATTATGAATGGTGTGTAGCCAACGAGTTGACGCTTTGGAACACCATTATTCAGCGCAAGCATCTTTATACTCCGGATCAGATCACCACTTCCAAATATCTGGATGACAAACCATGTACGTTTCTATCGGACGAAACTCCGGGAAATATCGGAACCTGGATTGGCTGGCAAATCGTATCCAGTTACATGAAAGAGAACAATGCTTCGCTACAAACACTTATGCAACAACAAAATGCCCAGGAGTTTTTATCGCAAGCTAAATACAAGCCGTAAAATTCGCTAAAAAGTGTTTTCCGAATAAACGCTGTCCGTTTTTCTCCGTATTAAAGAACAGAGTGAAAAAACAAAGCCTGGAAATTTCTTTTGAACTGGTACCAACATCAGAAATGAAAAGCTTATTTTCACCCTAAAATAAAGTATAAACTATTAAACGACGAAAGATGATGAAAAACGTAAAAGTATGGCTGGCCATTTTGGCATTGATAACAGTTTGTAGTGGAAACATATGGTCTCAAAATCGCCCGAAGGCACCACGTAAAGCGATGTCTCCCGAGCAACGGATAGAAATGCGAGTTGAACGGATGCAACGTCACTTGATGCTCGACGATAAAACAGCAGCTCAATTCGCTCCGGTATATAAAGAGTATTTACAAGCATTGGAGGATTGTAAACCTCAAAAGCCAGAAACCAAGCCAGCAGCAATGGACGACAAGCAGATAGAAGAGCACTTGACGGCTCAGTTTGAACGGCAACAAAAATTGTTGGATACACGTAAGGAATATTATAACAAGTTCAAGAAGATGCTGACCATGCGACAAGTACAAATGGTCCTCCAATCAGACAGGCCTCATCCCATGATGCCTAAAAATAAGCAGATGAAAGACAAACCCCAAGGACCTTGTTGTCTTCAGCAAAATGCTTGTGTATTTGATTGATCCGCATAAAAGCTAACAATAGCTAAACCTCTATAAAATGCAAAGCCGTCCTATTCTCACGAACGGGACGGACAGCAAACCTAACTTAATTCTAATACCATGAAAAACACTATATACTAAGAACAAGAGCCACCGAAAAAAAGTTCTCCAAAAAGTGAAATTATTAGCAAAATTTTATATCTTTACATTTGTTGATAATTTAAGTAATAATTTACATCGCTAAAACACATGAAAAAGAACTTACTTCTTGCTGGATTAGTTGCTGTCTGTACCCCGATCTGGGCTGCCGATACTTTATTTGTCCATGCGCCTCAAATCCCATTGCTGATCAATCAATCGGATAATGTTTTGTTTGAATTCCGTATGGACGCAGACAAAGGAGATGTATTGAATGAAATTTCCATTGAGTTTGATCAAGAAACCAACTTAGCCGATATCGAATCTGTTCGCCTTTTCTATAGCGGAACGGAAGGTGTCGCCAGGAAAGGAACATATTATGCTCCATCCCATAGTTACAGACAGGATTATCTGCGAACTTCATTAGCAGAAAAAGGGATCAGGTTCACTCCCGAAATATCTGATCAACGGAGTTTACAGCAACTGAAAAGTACAAACCGAGATTACTCCATCCAACAGGATGAAGTAAACCAACCAGCATCATCCATCCAGCTATCCAGTCAGCAACCTTTATTAAAAGGAACAAACTATTTCTGGGTAAGTGTACAGGTCAAAAATTCTTCTTCGTTGGAATCCTTGATTTCAGCACGCATCAGTCAGGCTCAGATCAACCGGCAACCGGCAGTTATTTCCGGAGACCAGCAGAGTGGTAAACGCAGAAAAGGAGTAGCTGTCCGTCAGGCATGGGACGACGGTGTGGCAGCCTTCCGTATTCCGGGAATCGTTACGACGAACAAAGGGACGTTGATTGGTTGCTATGATGTCCGATATAACAGTTCTGTCGATCTGCAGGAAAAGATTGATATTGGTGTCAGCCGTAGCCTTGACAAAGGTCAGACGTGGGAACCCATGCAAATTGCCATGAGCTTTGGTGAAACCGGAGGTCTGCCTCATGCCCAGAATGGTGTGGGTGATCCTTCAATTTTGGTGGATGAAACCAACAATACCATCTGGATTGTAGCAGCCTGGTGTCATGGTATGGGAAATCAGCGGGCATGGTTTAACTCACAACAAGGGATGACTAAGGATGAAACCGCCCAACTTGTACTCTGTAAAAGCGAAGATGACGGAAAAACATGGAGCGAACCGATCAATATTACCGAACAGGTCAAAGATCCTTCCTGGTATTTCTTGCTACAAGGTCCGGGACGCGGTATTACGATGAGCGATGGAACACTTGTATTCCCTATCCAATTCATCGACGCCAACAAAATACCCAATGCGGGAATCATGTACAGTAAAGATCACGGGAAAACATGGCATCTGCATAATGCTGCCCGAAGCAATACGACCGAATCACAGGTAGCAGAAATAGAACCTGGCGTATTGATGCTGAATATGCGCGATAACCGAGGCGGAAGCCGGGCTGTATCCATTACAAAAGATTTAGGAAAGACTTGGACGGAACATCCATCCAACCGTTCTGCTCTGCAAGAACCGATCTGTATGGCCAGTCTCATCAAGATTCCGGCAGAAAAGAATTGCCTGAAGAAGGATATTCTGTTGTTCTCCAATCCAAACACAACGAAAAACAGAAATCACATTACCATCAAGGCAAGTCTGGACGGCGGACTGACATGGCCCGAAGAGTATCAAATCCTACTTGATGAAGGAGAAGGTTGGGGTTATACTTGTCTGACGCTAGTTGATGAAGAAACCGTCGGTATTTTCTACGAGTCGAGTGTTGCACACATGACTTTCCAAAAAGTCAAGCTACGCGAATTGATCCGTCCATAAAATAACATTCTTTCTGATCTCCGGGATTCGGTCAAAAAATAGATAAAAGATACCTAAAATAAAACCAACGAGAATCGTTTTCATTTCTCGTTGGTTTTATTTTTAATCCTCGTTTATTTGCAATCAGAACCTCCTACTTCCGGGGATAACGGTGCATAATCTCCATCTGTACATATTGTTCGGAGCTGGCTCCAACAAAACCTAAACCATTCTCTACATTCGAAGGGACAATCACGGGTTCCATCAGCATCTCCATATTTTCCAAATCGTCCGACTGAAGGAAAGTCAAGGCCCGTAGGTAACGGTATTCCTCTTCTGTAATCTGCAGCAGGCGGATTCGGGCATATCCACAAATATGCTGGTCCCAATCGTACCAATAATCATCTGCAGGTCTGTAACCAGTATAGACATTCAAGGTATAATCCCGATCTTCAAAGTAGGTATCTGTAAATACCTGATAAATATTCGGTATATCTGTTTGAAAGGGATTGTAATCCTCATCCCCACTCGTCTGATGATGTCCCTGACTTAATACGAATTCTTCCTGATCATAGATGGTCTGCACTTCACTCGGTATCCATCCTTCGGGTGGACGTTCGGCATAATAGATACCATTCTGGATAATGAGACGATAATAATTCCGTTCGTCCGGCAAATCCCGTATCCGAATCTTGTATTGAATGGCATCAAATTCGGAATTGCCCGTCCATAATTGGGTAACCATTGTATCCACTTGTTCAATTACGGCTGGAGCAGACGGCATTATCACTTCAGCCGAAGCCTGATACTTTCCCTGTTCGGCTGAAACCTCCAGACGAACGACATCTTCAGGCGACAAAACGGTTTTCAGCAGACAACTTAACTGTTGCGCTTCTTCGTCCCATTGATGCCGATACCCACCTTCAACCGTTTCCCGACATACACCATTGACATACAATTTCAACGTTGCCTGCCGGACCGGTTTTATCACTGATTTTCCACTCAGACTTAGAAAAACCCGATTTTCCGTAGCACCAGCTTCCAATAAAGCATTCATCGTCAGCTGAGGTTCTTGTTCTCCCATGTAATAATCCAGTTCATGCTCACATCCCGGCAAGAGGATGCAACATAATCCTATCCAAAATATCAACCGTTCTATTTTCATTTCTCAAAACTTAAAGGTATAGGTAATTGATGGAATACAAGGAAGTAAAGTTACTTTCTTCAGGTGATTCTTTACTTCCGTCCAATAATACGGTTTACCGCTCGGTAACGTAATCGAATGTTCCAGTACCTCTTTATCCATAAATACCAGATTCGGAGTCATGGCATTATAGACATTGTAAACAGAAACATTCCAAATATGCGTTCCGCGACGTGCTTTCTTACGGTAATTGACACCCACATTCAAACGATGACTACTAGGCAACCGGAAATTATTCCGCGCCGGGATATAATTCGTTCCTGCCGTTTCGTTGTTATCCGGATAAAGCACGTCCATCCGTTGTTCGGCAACGGTAACGGTTCCACCAGTATTAAACACCCACGATAGTCCGACACCCCATTGCTGATTAAACGTATGGTTGACGCAGAAGTTCAAGTTATGTCTCCGATCGTATTTATAAGGGAATCGATTCCCATTATTGATATTTCCATTCTCAAAGATCCGGTCACTTTTTGCCAACGTATAAGCAATCCATCCCGTTGTCTTTCCCGATGTTTTCTGAGCCAGAAACTCTACACCCATCGAACGACCATCTCCCATTTCCACCTTATCTTCCCAGCCGGATGAAGAAGCCAAGAAAGAAGCTCCATCCTGATATTCCAACACATGAAACATATTCTTATAATAGGCTTCCATAGAAAACTCCCAGCCTTTTATTCCTGTATAATATCCACCCAATGCGTATTGATCGGAACGCATCGGACGAATGTTCTTCGTTACCGGTACCCACAGATCCGTCGGTAAAGCAATGGTGGAAGAAGACAACAGATGAACATATTGCACCATCTGAGTAAACGAAGCTTTGATAGCGACCTCGTCGGTCAGCCCATAGCGGGCCGACAAACGGGGCTGGGCAGAAAAGTAATTCTTCCCCTGTGTATTAAATAAAGAAAGGTGTATACCTGCATTTACCCGGAAACGGCCCAGAGAAATATCGTCCTCGGCATACAAAGACCATTCATGCCCTAATATATCCCCATTCGATATGGCTGCATAAGTCGTATCCCGCTGAACGGTTTCCAAATCTTCTTCCTTCACCCGCGAAATCATCACTTCCGGTTGGAAGACATGGTACAGATAAGAAGTACCCAACTTCAGATGATGGGCCGGATGCGGTGTATAATCAAAATCGGCCTGAACACTATAATCATGGATGCCGGAATGGTAGTCCGAATCATATACATAAAGTGCTTCCTCCTGATGTACCTTGTCCAAGTTCTGATAACCCGTTGACATTTTCATATCATAATGATTGTATGCCATCGTTGCCTGAAAGAAAAGCTGATGGTTGAATACATAATTCCAACGGGCCGCCGCAATCGTATTCCCCCAATTCAGATCCATGCCGTCATTGTAATAATAACTGGCATAATCGTATTCATAAGCTGTATTCCGGGTATAATCACAATGATCTTTTCCCTTATAGAAACTCAGGAAAAAACGGCTGCGGTCTGAAAACTTATGATTCACCTTCGCATTGACATCGTAGAAATAATAACCGTATTTCTTGTCTTTATCCAGAAACGGACGAGCCAGCCAGTCGAGATAAGTCCGCCGGACCGATACGTTAAATGCCGTACGATCTTTCCAGATAGGTCCTTCCAGATGAATCTTACTGGTCAGCAATCCTAAGCTGGTCGTACCATGATACTGTTTCATATCGCCATCGTTTGTCCGGATATCTACTACAGAAGACAGACGACTCCCGAAACGGGCCGGAAAAGCTCCTTTATACAAGGTAACACGTTTCATGGCTTCGGGTGTGAAAATAGAAAAGACACCCAACAGATGGTCGGCATTATAGACCGGAATTCCATCCAGAAGAATCAGATTCTGATCCGGTCCTCCGCCCCGTACATACAAGCCGCTGAATCCTTCCGTAGCAGCTTGTACACCGGGCAATAGCTGAATAGTCTTCAACAAATCCACTTCTCCCAGCAAAGCCGGTGTATTTCGGATCTGGGTCAGCGGCACATCGTGCGAACTCATACCGGTGGCATAAATACCAGCCTCTTTCCGGTCGGAAAGAACCAACAGTTCTTCCAACCGGTTATTGGCTGTCAACTGCACAGGAATCATCGTATCTTTCTGCAGACAAAACCGGACGGTCTGCACATCATATCCTAAATACGAGATATTCAACTCCACTTCTCCTTCCGGAACTGTCAAGGTATAGAATCCAAATGAATTGGTATAAGTTCCGGTATGACGAATCCCTTCCAGGATATTCGCACCAATCAATGTCTCTGCCGAAGACCGGTCGGTTACATACCCACAAATGGTATATCGCTTTTCTTTCGGTAACGGACGGCGAAACAACAGAATATGATTCTTCTCCAGCCGGAAACCGATCGGTTCCCGTTCAAAAGCCTTTTCCAATATTTCCTGAACCGTCTGCTGTTTCACTGAAAGAGTGATCGGCTGGCGCAAAGAAACATCTTCACCATAGACAAAAGAATACCCCGATTCTCTCTCCAACTGCCGGACAAACTGCTCTAAAGAAGCTTTTTCTACCGACACATCCAAACGAAATGCCGCCTGCTGGGCTTTCAGAACACTTGCGAAACATATCCAGCAGAGCATGATCCACATACTCACCCGTTTCATCTTCTATTCCTGCTTTGCTTGAATGATAATCTGATTACCTGTACGTTCGAAAGAGAAAGAGACGGTTTCTTTCAGCAGAGAAAGGATCTCATCCAAAGTTTCGTGAGAGGAAAAACGGGCACGGATCCGATAGTCGGCCAAAGAATCATCTTGAATGATGATCGGAGTATCAAACGCATGAGAAAGTTTCCGGGCGATTTCGCGCAAAGGTTCGTTGTCAAATACAAAATCTCCCTGCCGCCAGGCAATTTCCGGATTGGCCTTTTGGATCCGAATTGTAGATAAACGCCGGACTGAACGGGAATAGACTGCCGCTTCGTTAGGCGACAAATGGACAACACCACCGGGAGAAGTCACCGCGACAGCACCTTCCAGCAACGTCGTTTTTATTTCCGGATCATCCGGATATGCTTCCAGATTGAAATGAGTCCCCAAGACTTTCACTTCTACTTCATCTGCCTGGACGATAAAAGGATGACGGGCATCTTTACGAACTTCAAAATAGGCTTCGCCCGACAACGAGACATTCCGGTTCTTTCCCTTAAAACGCACCGGACAAGTCAGCGTAGAATAGCGGTTCAGCGTCACTTCCGTACTGTCGGGCAACAGAATCGTTCTCACTTCCGCATAAGCAGCATAAGTTTGTTCTCTCGGCGGAATCACATATTCATAGATACCCCATCCAGCCAGACACAAAAGAATAACCGCCGCCAAAGAAGCCACCCGATGATTCCAAAGATACCACCCGAAGCCGCCTTGGATGCGTTTCTGCAACAAAGGCCAACTCTTTTCGGCCGTAAATTGTCCATGAGGCGAACGTGTAGAAGCCACCAGCTTGTCCAATAAGTCATCGCTCTCTTTTTGATCTCTATATACCATATTCCTTCACCTTTTATCCATAAAGAGCGGTTTCTGATGGATTCTCACTACGTTTATTCCGTGAATTTATCTTAAAATTTTATTCAGGAAGAAGGAATCCCCACCGAAGAGAGGAATCATAAAGGCAGGAAAACCTTAATCCGAAAAGAAATGAACTTTCCGGTGGGCACGAAAGTTTCGCTCTTGACAGAGTGGCAGTTTCCGGTGGGCACGAAAACCGTAATCCGAACGGATTTGCCTTTTCCTGCCTACCGGAAAAGAGAGGAATCTGAGAATTTATTCTTCTTCAAGTTTACGGACTAACACTTTATCAATGCGCGCACCATCCATATCTACAATCTCAAACTCAAAGTTCATCCAGCGCAACTTCTCGCCGGTCTTCGGCAAGCGTTCCAAGATTTCCAAAATCAGACCACTCAAGGTATTATAATCATGCTCAGCATACAAATCTTCCATGTCAAAGTAAGCCAGGAAGTCATAAAACGAATACTGCCCATCAACCAACCAAGTTCCATCACTTCGTTCGGTAATTTCCTGTTCATCGCCCATTTCAGGAACCTGTCCTACCAAACCTTCCATAATATCCTTCAACGTGACAATTCCCTGGATACCGCCAAACTCATCCGTTACAATTGCATACTTCACGCGAGCCCGCTTAAACTGTTCCAACGTTGTATAGACACTTTGGTTCTCCGGAACATAATGAGCAGGACGGACAATACTCTTCAAATTAAAATCAGGAGAATCGATATGTAAAAACAAATCCTTTAAATAGACAATGCCCAAGAAATCATCAAACTTCCCGGATGCTACCGGATAAATATCAAATAGATTGGATTCTACTTTCTCCTTAATCTTTTCGGTTGAATCCATCACATCCAACCAAACCATTTCCCCGCGGTGTGTCATAATGGAATCGACACGTCTGTCGCCCAAAGTAAAGACACGCTCTACGATGTCATGCTCTACTTCCTGCACTTCTCCATCATCATATCCTTCTTTGACAATAGCCTTGATTTCTTCTTCCGTCACTTTGGAGTCTTCAGCCGTATCAATTCCCAGCATTTTTACAACCACTGCCGTACTCTTCGACAACAACCAGACAAAAGGAGAAGCAATAAGAGACAACAAATGCATCGGACGGGCAATCAACATCGATACCCGTTCGGCACAACCCATACCAATTCGCTTCGGAACCAACTCACCAAATATAAGCGTCAAGTATGTCACCACCACTACAATCAAAGACTTGGATATAAGCAAAGCATACGGAGCTATATAAGGAACAGCCGAGAAATAAACGGCAAGATCACCAGCCAAGGCTTCGCCCGAGTATAAACCGGTAAGAATACCTATTAATGTAATACCTATTTGAATAGTCGATAGAAAACGATCTGGTTCTTCCGCCAGATCCAAAGCCTTACGAGCGCCTCGGTTTCCTTTTTTAGCTTCAGTTTCCAACTTGGTTTTTCGGGCCGAGACTAGTGCAATTTCAGACATGGACAAAACGCCATTCAGTAAAATAAGAACAATAATGATAACTATTTCCATTGATTAAATAAAGTAAATTCCTTTCCGTAACAACTATAAAATAAAGTAAATGCGTCCTTCATTCCTAAAAACAACAAAAAGAACTACACTCACTGAATGATAGTTATTTCACGGTGCGAATATACAGAAATAATATTTTAATCCACATAATTCTGACAGATAATAATGTGAAAAAGATAATTTATATAAAAATTTAATTGCCTTTATAATTGCAGTATTCAAAATAAAGGCCTACATTTGCACGTCGAATATCAAAAATGTATAACGAAGAATGATTGATAAGATAAAATCTCTGCTTCAAGAAGTAGAAAAAATCAAAGCAGCAAATGCTGAAGAGCTAGAGGCTTTACGCATCAAATATCTCAGCAAAAAGGGAGAAATCTCGATGCTGATGAATGACTTCAGAAATGTTCCGGCGGAACAGAAGCGCGAGGTGGGCAAATTCATCAACGAATTAAAAGAGACTGCTCAAAATAAAATCAACGAATTAAAAGAAAGCTTCGAAAATACGCAGACGATCAATAACGATATTGATCTAACACGTTCGGCTTATCCTTTGGAATTAGGTACACGTCATCCGCTTTCCTTAGTAAAGAAAGAAATTTGTGACATCTTTGGTCGTCTGGGATTCAGTATTGCTGAAGGACCGGAAATCGAAGATGACTGGCATGTATTCTCTTCTCTGAACTTTGCAGAAGATCATCCGGCACGCGACATGCAGGATACTTTCTTCATTCAACATAATCCAGATGTATTGCTTCGTACACATACTTCATCTGTACAATCAAGAGTTATGGAAAAACAGGAACCGCCTATCCGCATCATTTGTCCGGGGCGTGTTTATCGAAATGAAGCAATTTCATATCGTGCTCACTGTTTCTTCCACCAGGTTGAAGCGTTGTATGTAGACAAGAATGTTTCATTTGCAGACTTGAAACAGGCGTTGTTGTTCTTTGCCAAAGAAATGTTTGGTCCAGAAACCAAGATTCGTCTGCGTCCGTCTTATTTCCCATTTACAGAGCCTTCAGCAGAAATGGATATTTCATGCGACTTATGTGGTGGTAAAGGATGTGCATTCTGTAAACATACCGGATGGGTTGAAATCCTGGGTTGTGGTATGGTCGATCCGAATGTATTGGAGAATTGTGGTATCGATAGCAAAGTTTATACAGGCTATGCGCTTGGAATGGGTATCGAAAGAATTACAAACCTAAAATATAGAGTAAAAGATTTGCGTATGTTCTCAGAAAACGATGTTCGTTTCCTGAGAGAATTTGAATCAGCCAATTAAAATTGTAACCTAAAATCAAGAAAGATGTACCAACATCCCCGGACTCTAACCAAGTCCGGGGAAAAACACATTCTTGAGGAATAGGGTACAATTTATAAAGGCGTTATTTGAGTTGGAAAAGCAAAGATGCTTTTCCATTTTTTTTGCCCTAATATTTCGTCCCGGCCATGAGTATCAGAAAAAAAATGTATATTCGCATACTTGATTCTGATAATTATGCGCAAAGAAGAACGATATAAAGGTGTTTTAGACTGGTTTCAGGCAAATGTTCCTGTTGCGGAAACCGAACTTCATTACAATAATCCGTATGAATTGCTAGTTGCAGTCATTTTATCTGCCCAATGCACAGATAAAAGAGTAAACATGATTACACCGGCTTTGTTCGAAGCCTTTCCTACGCCTGAAGTGATGGCCGTATCTACTCCCGAAGTAGTTTATGAATATATCAAAAGCGTTTCTTATCCGAATAATAAAGCCAAGCATCTGGTAGGCATGGCCAAAATGCTGGTAGAAGAATTCAAAGGTATTGTTCCTTCTGATATTAAAGAACTGCAAAAGTTACCGGGTGTAGGAAGAAAGACGGCCAATGTCATTGCTTCTGTCGTATATGATAAACCGGCAATGGCTGTGGATACGCATGTTTTCCGTGTATCGAATCGGATAGGCCTGACTGTAAATAGCAAGACTCCGCTTGAAACAGAAAAGGAACTGACAAAACATATTCCGAAAAGTCTGATCCCTATTGCCCATCATTGGCTGATCTTACACGGGCGTTACGTTTGTACGGCACGAAATCCGAAATGCGAATCCTGTGGGTTAAAACCCTGGTGTAATTATTTTCTGCATCAGAAATGAAGTTTCGGTGGCGGGATATAGTGATCTTGTTCCTGGTCCTCTCTTTGGCAGGAAGTTTCGTTTACCATCTATTCAAACACATTTATGAAAAAGATGCCCGAACGGACATTAATATGTATGCTCTATTTCCTGCTCCGCCCAAAGCCTTGGTTCGCGTTCAGCAAACCCAATACTGGAATCGCTTATCGAGTGACAAGCAAACCATTCAACAGCTTTTCGGCGAGCAAATGCCCAGACTCTACCAGCAATTATTTGCCTTGCATCCGGTAAACAATGTGTGGTTCTGTCTGTACCCCGAAGGTATGATCTGTATTTTGCCGACCACACCCGAAGAAGCGGGAAAACTACAACAGAAGATGAAACAACTACTGAACACATTTCCACCGCAGAAAGTTTCACAAAACGGTATTGATGTCTATTATTATGCTGATGCAGAAAATGAATTTGCCGGAGCTTTCTATGCAAACGGATTATGGGTATCCAGTTATAATAAAGTACTGCTTGATCAGACTTTACAACGGATTAACTTACAGATCCATCCAACTCAAGAAACAAATATTCCGCTAGCTCATGCAACTACCAGTCTGCTGATTCCGGCTTCGGAATTATCTTTCCGTGTATGCTCCGACGATTCTGTCTGCTGGCAATATACAGATACCTGGCTCAGTACAGATATCTATCGTACTGATCAGAAGATGACATTCATCTTTAATCTACCGATCTCTTCCTCTCAGAACGATTCGCTTCCAGCTGTGATTACAGACTCCTTGCAACAAAGCATTTCCCGTTACCTGCAACTGAAGCCGGAACGCATCGGTTCAACTTATAAGGCAGAAGACGGGAATTTATACATCGCTTTGGATTATCCAACGGATCTGCCTTAAAACTCAATTTGCAGATTATCGTATGCCAGATGAACATGCGGAGGAAGTAACTTCTCAGCCTGTGCATGAAGGCCTATTTTATGCGACTCATGAATCAGATAGGCTTCTTTGGGCTGAATACGTTCAATATAAGCCAACGCTTCATCCAGTCCGGCATGTGTCGGATGCTTACTATCCAGACGCAAGGCATTGATCACCAACAGATCCAATCCTTCCAACTTACTGAACTCAGATTCGGGAATCACCTTGAGATCTGTCAGATAAGCCATACGTCCGATCCGATAGCCGACGATTGGCAACCGACCGTGCATCAAACGGATAGGTATAATGTCTATCCCGGCAGCCTTAAATGTTTGAAGAGAGATGGAATGCATTTCAATATTCGGAACTCCCGGATACTTATGCTCGGCAAATACATATGGAATACGCGTCTTTATAGCATAGGCCACATTCTCCTCGGCATAGACATGGACTTCTCCATAGCGACAAAACGGACGTAAGTCATCCAGTCCGCCAACGTGGTCATAATGTTCATGCGTAATCAGGACCGCATCCAAGCGATAAATTTTATTTGTAATCACCTGCCAACGGAAATCGGGTCCACAGTCAATCAGAATCCGTTTTCCCTCCGTTTCTATTACAGCCGAAGTCCGCAAGCGCCAGTCTCGTTTATCCTGACTGGTACAAACTTCGCACTGACATCCTATCTCCGGAACTCCCGTAGAAGTTCCGGTTCCCAGAAAGATTATTTTCATTATGCAATATATTTAACCTCAGGCATCAGTTCTATTCCAAAACGATCCTTTACGGCAGAGCGGATACTCTCGGCCATCAAGGCGATCTCGTCACCGGTTGCATTACCTAAATTCACGAGAACCAAGGCTTGCTTCTCATAAACTCCTACTTCACCATGTTGCTTTCCTTTGAAGCCACACTGCTCAATCAGCCAGCCTGCCGGTACTTTTATCTTTCCTTCTGCTGCCGGATAAGAAGGAATCTCGGGATATTGCTGACGGATCTTCTCAAAATGTGCAGCATCAATCACGGGATTCATAAAGAAACTTCCAGCATTTCCCAACACTTCCGGATCAGGCAGTTTCGCTTGTCGTATAGCAATAACGGCATCCCGCACAGTCTGTAGTGTAATCTCCTTATCTTTCAAAACGTCCTGCAAGGTTCCATAAGACAACTTAAAGTCGGGTTGCTTGTGTAATTTTAGAGTTACATACGTCACAATATGCGGATCCTGATGCGGATCTTTAAAACGGCTGGTCCGATACCCATAACCACACTCGTCTGCTCGGAAGACATGCTTTTCAAAAGTCAACTGATTCCAAGCCTCGACCGTTTCAATGGCATCTTTAATTTCCATACCATACGCTCCAATATTCTGAACGGCAGCCGCACCGGTTTCACCCGGTATCAACGAAAGATTCTCGATTCCTCCCCAACCCTTTGATACGGCATAGGCAACAACTTCATCCCATACTTCGGCAGCTCCTACCCGAAGCCAGACAAACGAGTCGTCTTCACGGACAACTTCCAAACCCCGGATAGCCGAATGCAGAATGATTCCGTTATAATCATTAATAAACAACAAATTGCTACCTTTACCTATATGCAATGAAAGACATTCCTGAAAATACTCATCATGCAGGATTTTCTGCAAATCGTCTTCATTTTCGTATTCCATAAACCAGCGGGTCTTGGCCGGAAGATGGAATGTATTGTACTTCTCTAACGAGAAATTCTGTTCGATTCTCATACCTCAACTGTTTTCAGGCAAAGATACTTCAAATGCTCCAAGTAATCAATCAATCCGCATACAAAACTCTTCCACCTATTCTTTCAAGGCAAGCAAATTTAACTGATTAACAAGCAGTTCCAAATCATAAATAGTTCAACGGACAAAACTCACGGGAATTAAAATCGGAAGTAACGGGAATCAAAAACGAAACCCTCGAGAATCGTTTCAAAAAGTGAAGTGCACCCCAAAAGTTGGACAAAAAATTGGGGGGCACATTATGAAGTACAAAAAACATGG
>OHIY01000551.1_pt1 | contig 20188 bp, 19 predicted proteins | sample 1568351 | NCBI WGS metagenome assembly OHIY01 (sample SAMEA3879547, study PRJEB24766) | human gut metagenome | biome: human-associated habitat; feature: feces | place: USA | collected 1985/1987 | reverse complement strand
GGGCAAACATATCGTATGCGGCGGCACAACCTCGTCAATTGCGGCAAAATATCTTGGCAAGCCCCTGCGCGCAAGTATCCGTTACGACGGCGGCGACGTTCCCCCGATTGCGGAAATCGAAGGCGTCGACCTTGTGACGGAAGGCGTTATTACCGTCAGCAAAGTGCTGGAATACGCAAAAGACGCGCTGGACGAAAACAAACTTTACGAAAAGTGGAGTTTCGGCCGCGACGGCGCGTGTCTTATCGCAAGGCTTTTGTTTGAAGAAGCCACCGACATAAACTTTTTCGTCGGGCGTGCGGTCAATCCCGCGCATCAGAATCCCGAGCTTCCGATAAACTTCAACATAAAAATGAACCTTGTCGAAGAGTTGTCAAAATGCCTGAAACAAATGGGGAAACGCATTAAAGTTAGTTATTTCTAAACGGAGTTTTTATTTTTAATGAGAAAATTCGATACAAAGGTGCAGTATCTCAAATATAAGGTGCTGCGCGAAGTTGCAAAGCAGGCGTGGGCAGGCACGCTTGAAGAAAACATTCTGGATATTCCGAAAATCATCGTCCCGGGGAAAGTCCCGACGATGCGTTGTTGCGTATATAAAGAAAGGGCAATCCTTACAGAGCGCGTCAAAATGGCGATGGGCGGCGACAAAAACAACCCGAACGTCATCGAAGTTATCGACATCGCGTGCGACGAATGCCCGATGGGCGGCTATGAAGTCACCAACTCGTGCAGGGGCTGTCTTGCCCACCGTTGCGAGGACGTGTGTCGCTTTGGCGCAATAACTTTTGACCATAATCACGTCGCGCATATCGACAAGACAAAGTGCAAAGAATGCGGCGCGTGTGCAAAGGTTTGTCCGTACAGCGCGATACAAAATTATCGCCGTCCGTGTGAGACCGCGTGCAAAGTGAAAGCCATTTCGATGGGCGAGGACAAGGAAGCGTGCATTGACAATTCAAAATGTATCGCGTGCGGCGCGTGCGTGTATCAATGCCCGTTCGGCGCGATCACGGATAAGTCATATATCATAAACGTCGTCGATATTCTGAAAAAGAGTGCGCAAAACAAGAAGTTTAAGGTGTTCGCAGTAGTTGCGCCTTCGGTGTCGAGCCAGTTCACTTACGCAAAGCTCGGACAAGTCGTCACGGGACTGAAAGAACTTGGTTTTCATACCGTTGTCGAGGCGGCTCTCGGCGCGGATATGGTTGCCGACGCAGAGTCGAAAGAACTTGCCGAAAAAGGCTTCCTTACAAGTTCGTGCTGTCCCGCGTTCGTGGATTATATCGAAAAGAATTTCAAGGATCTTGTGCCGTTCGTGTCGCATAATCTTTCGCCGATGGCAACCATCGCAAAGTATCTGAAAGAAAACGAGGCGCCTTGCAAAGTCGTGTTTATCGGACCTTGCACCGCAAAGAAAGCGGAAGTGCAGAAGGAAGAAGTGAAACCTTACGTCGACGTCGCGATGACCTTTGAAGAGTTGCAGGCGTTGTTCGACAGCCGCGATATCGACCTTACGACGCTTCCCGAAGGCGTGCTTGACAACGCGTCGTATTTCGGACGAATTTTCGCGCGGTGCGGCGGGCTTGCGGACGCGGTGAGAGAAGGGCTGAAAGAACACGGCAGCGATTTTGAACTCAAACCCTGTTCATGCGACGGAATCGAATCGTGCAAGATCGCGCTTTTGCAAAAATCGAAGGGCAGACTTGACGCAAACTTTATCGAAGGCATGGCGTGTGTCGGCGGTTGTATCGGCGGCGCGGGCTGTCTGACGCATGGTGAAAAAAGCAAATCCGACGTCGATAAGTACGGAATGGAAGCGTACGAAAAGACGATAAAAAGCGCGATATCCGTCCTGAAAAAGTAAAGTAAAAAAGCAACCGATAAGGTTGCTTTTTTAATGTTATTCCTGTGCGGCGCGAAGCGAAGAAATGAGCGCAAAGATAATCAGAACGCTTGCCATGATTCCGTAATAAAGCCTGTACGGCGTGATAAGCGCGGTTATTGCAATGAGTATTCCGGAGTATGCGAAATATTTTGCATTCGCGCCCGAAAACGCAATATCAAGCACTTCCTTTGGTGAAATCGGCGGTTTATCCGCGTGTTTTGTCATTATCTTTGGCAAAACGTCGTTGGCTTTCAACAGTTTATATAAGTCTTTTTTCGTGACGAATTTAATCTTTTTGTCAAGGGACGCCGAAAACGTTATTACGTTTCGTCTTACGTTTCCCGTAAGTATCGTTGCGTCTTTTTCACCGCTTTCCCGATACGCCGCTGCAACGTCGTCAAAACTCGCGGGAGAAAAGCGCATCGCGCACAAAACGTAGTTTTCGTCGTGAGAATATTTCATGTAAGTATTTTTGAGTTCGTCCTTTGGCATAAGTATGAACGATTTGTAAATTTCCTGCTTGTTAATTTTGTCGCGCGGCATTTTTTCCAAAACTTTTTTCAGTATCACGAAAAATAAAAGAGTGACCGAAAACGCAATTATAAGCGAAGCCCACAGCCTTTTTACGAAAAATTGTATCCACACCGCATTGAGAAAAAACACAAGCGCGCGCAGGGTAATATTGTCGATAATTTTATAAAATTCCATATATTGATTTTTCCCGTTTTTACGCTTGTTATGCACGCTAAAATAATCGGTTTATTTTGTTGGCATAGCGATGAAAAAAGTGGTACAATATAAATATGGCAAAAACAATTGTATTCGGCGGGAGTTTCGATCCCGTCCACGTCGAACATACAAATATATTGAAGGCGGCAGTAAGGGAACTTTGTGCGGACAAGGTGATCGTCGTGCCGACGAAAAATCCGCCGCATAAAAGCGCGTCGAAGACACCTTTTTCCGACCGCGCCGAAATGGCGAGGATTGCTTTTTCGAAGGTTTCCGCAAACGTTATCGTCGACGATATCGAAAACAGAAACGACGGTGTCAATTATTCGTCCGACAATCTTCCAGTGCTTGAAAAAAAATACGGGAAATTCGTTTACGTCATCGGCGGCGACAGTCTGCTTGCGCTTGAAAGCTGGCACGAACCGGAGTTTATCGTAAGGAATTTTGAAATTGCCGTTTTCGACAGGGAAGGATACCAAAGTGCGAAAGACAAGGCAGCGGAACTGAACGAAAAATGGAACGGTAAAATCAGAATCCTTGAATACGTCGGGAAGGAAGTCGACAGCCATACGATTCGCGACAGGCTCATGCTGAAAGCGGACGTTTCGGGGCTTGACGAGAACGTTGGAAGGTATATAAAGTCGCGCAATCTTTATTCCGAATTTTTCCCATATGTTGACAAGGCGGCGACTTATCTTGACGCAAAAAGGCTTGTCCACAGCAAAAATACCGCGCTTGTCGCGCTGTCGCTAAATCGTAACTTTTGTCCAAAAATCGACGAAGACAAAGTGCTGCTTGCGGGGCTGCTGCACGACGTCGGGAAAATGTACGACAAAACCGAATTGCCAAAAACAATAAAAAACGCAATCCCAAAGGATTCGATCGGCACGCCCGTGCAGCATCAGTTTGTCAGCGCGGAAATCGTCAAAAACGACTTTCATATCTCTGACGAAGACGTGCTAAACGCGATACGCTTTCACACGACGGGGCGCGAAAACATGTCACAGTTTGAAAAACTTATTTACGTTTCCGACCTTATTTCTTACGAAAGAAATTTTCAGGGGGTTGAAAGTTTAAGAAAAGCCGTGTATAATGATTTTGAAAAAGGATTTATAACGTGTCTTACGTACAGCCGCGACTACGTCGTCGAAACGGGAAGAGCGGTTTATCCTTTGACCGATAAAGCAATAAATTTTTATAAGGAGAATTTATGAACTCAGAACAACTTGCCGAAAGAATTTGCTGCCTTCTGGACGAAAAAAAGGCAACCGACATCACGGTTATGAAAGTCGGGCACCTTACTATCGTTGCCGACTATTTTGTCATTGCGACCGCAAGAAGCACGGCGCAGGCAAAGGCGATATACGAAAACGTCGACGAAAAACTTTCAAAGGGCGAAGGGCTTGAACCGCTTCGCGTTGACGGCACCCGCGAGGGAAGATGGATCGTCATGGATTACGGCGGAGTTATCGTGCATATTTTCAACGACGACACGCGCGTTTTATATTGTCTTGACAAACTTTGGTCGGACGGTAACAACGTCGTAAAGTACGAAAGCAAGTAAAATCGGACAAAAGTTACGACGATTTTTCAAAATCTCAAAAATCGCCAAAAATTGTATTGCTTTTTGCAATGCCCGATGATATAATGAAACTACTTCGAGGCGGGGTGAAAGTCCTCACCGGTGGTGACAGTCCACAAGCGCAAGCGACAGGGTGCAATTCCCTGACCGACGGTATAGTCCGGATGGGAGAAGTCGTTTATCATGCAATTATTTGCGATATTCGGATTCAAGACGCCTCGGAAATAAATTTCGAGGCTTTTTTATGTCCGAACTCAAAAGAAACATTGTATCCAACTTCAAGCGTTACACCGACGGCAAAAACAAGGTGGAATATGTCGTGAAACTTGCAATGTATTCCGCATTGGCGTTTGTGTTGTACAACATCAAATTCCCGTTGCCGTTTATGTTCCCGTCTTTTCTGGATATCCAGATTTCGGAGCTTCCCGCGCTTATCGCCGGGTTTTCGATGGGACCGATTTCGGGCTGTCTTGTTATCATTATAAAATGTTTGCTGAAATTCCCTCTTTCTTCAACGTTTTTCGTGGGTGAAGCGACGGATATTTTGTTGGGCATTTGTTTCGTGTTGCCGTCGTCGCTCATATACAACAGCAGAAAGAACAAAAAAACCGCGTTTTTGGGGCTTGTCGCAGGCTCTTTGGCGGTAACGGTTATGTCGATTATCGTCAACCGTTTTATCTCGATTCCGTTTTATGTTGAAGCAATGTTCAAGGGAAATTGGGACGTCTTGCTTAATATGGTAAGCGGTCTTTACAAAGGAGTCACGAAAGAAACCTTTTACAAATGGTATTTAGGCGTCGGCATTCTGCCGTTCAATCTTTTGAGGTGCTTTATCGTGTCGGCGGTGACTTACTTCCTGTATCCGCGCCTCAAACGTCCGTTGAAACTCGAAACGAGGGAAGTGTACGAGGACAAGTATACCCCGTGCGAAAATAAAGACGGCGAAAGTGCCGACGAAGAAAAAACCGTTGTCGATACGGAAGAAAAGGACGGCGTTTTTACGGCGGTGAACACAGAAAACGCGGACGAAATTTCTCAAAACGACGATAATAGCGCATCAAACGACGACAAAGACCTTGCAAACGACGACAAAAAGTAATATAATCATCGTATGAAATATTTGTCAAAATGCGCTGATGAAACGATAAATATCGCAAAAAACCTCGGCAAAACCCTTTCGGGCGGCGAGGTTATTTTGTTAAACGGCGATCTGGGCGCAGGGAAAACCACGTTCACGAAAGGGCTTGTCGCGGGGCTTAACGGAAAAAAAACCGTCGTGAGCCCGACTTTCACGATAATGCACGCTTACGACGACACGAGATTGCCCGTGTATCATTTCGACATGTACAGGATTTCCTCAGAGGACGAGCTTTACGAACTCGGGCTTGAAGATTATCTTTACGAAAACGGCGTTTGCGTCATCGAGTGGAACAAGTTCACGCGTCTTCCCGAAAAAATTATCAACGTGAACATCAAAAACCGCGGCGGCGACGAAAGGGAGATCGAAATATGCTGATTTTGGGCGTAGATACCACGCGCGACAGGTTGGTCGCGGTGCTTTCTGACGAATACAAAACCTATTATAAAGTGTCCGACGAGGGCAACAAAAAACACACGTCGAAACTGCTTCCCGTTATCGACGAATTATTAAGCGAAAACGGATTTACGCTTGACGACGTTGCGGCGTTTTCGGCAGTGACGGGCCCCGGGAGTTTCACGGGGATTAGGGTTGGCGTATCGACGATAAACGCGTTGTCTTTTGCCAAAGAAAAACCCGTCATCGACGTCACTTCTTTTGAACTTGTCGCATACGATAAAGGCGAGGGCGTCGTACTTATCGACGCTATGCACGGCAATTATTACGGCGCGTTCGTTGCGGACGGAAACGTTGTCGAAACGAAATATTTTGAGTGTGGCGACGAAATCACCGGTACTAAATATTTTAGAAACGAGAACGAAGATTACGTCCTTGCGTTTTCAGATATCCTTCAAAAAAAGGCAAGGGCGCACGACTTCAAGGAAAGTTTAAGACCGCTGTATCTTCGCGAAAGTCAGGCGGAACGAGAGGCAAGGAAAAATGCCTGAAATCGTAAAAATGAATGCGGCGCACGTTGCCGAGATTGCCGAAATCGAGAAGGTCAGTTTCAAAACGCCGTGGTCGGCGCAAATGATTGCGGATGAACTGAAAAATCCGCTTGCACACTACTTTGTCATCGAAAAAGACGGGCAAGTACTCGCATATATGGGGTATTATAGAATACTTGACGAGGCTCATATCACCAATATCGCCGTAAAACCCGACGAAAAACGCAAAGGTTACGGCAAAGCTCTGCTCTCATTCGTTCTGGACGAGATGAAAGATGTCGGCGTTTCAAAAGTAACGCTTGAAGTGAACGAAAAGAACGTCGCCGCAATCCGTCTTTACGAAAGTTTCGGCTTTCGACCGGCGGGACGGCGCAAAAAATATTACGAGGGCGTTGACGACGCTCTTATATACTGGTTGAACACGGGGGAATAAGTTATACTTAATTTCGTACGATTCGGAACTGGACACGAAGTTATTTTTTTACACGGCTGGGGCGGCGACGTCCGGTCGTTTTTATTTGTCGCGAAAAACTTGTCCGTAACTTCCACGCTCGTTGATTTTTACGGTTTCGGAAAAACGCCGCATCCCGATTATCCGCTGACCGTGAAAGACTATGCCGAAGGCGTTTTGGAACTTATGGATAAACTGAATATCGAAAAAGCGACGCTTGTCGGTCATTCTTTCGGCGGGCGGGTTGCGATTTACATTGCGGCAAAGTATCCCGAAAAAGTCGAAAAACTCGTGCTGGTGGACAGCGCGGGAATTAAGCCCAGAAGGGGGATAAAATACCGCCTGAAAATTTTGCTGCACAAAATCCTGAAAAAATTCGGGAAAGGGCTTAAAGGGAGCAAGGATTACCGCGTGCTGTCGCCCGTGATGAAAAAAACCTTCCAAAACGTCGTAAACTACGACGAAACTTATCTGCTGTCGGACATTACCGCCGACACCGCGATATTCTGGGGCGATAAGGACAAAGATACTCCCCTTTATATGGCGAGAAAACTCAACAAAAAAATTAAATCGAGTCATCTGTTTTTACTCACAAACGCGGGGCATTTTTCATATTTAGATAATAGCGGTTATTTTCTGAAAATACTTTCCGCTTTTATTTATGGAAACGATGCAACTTTTGGTGACGGTAATAACGACGATACTCGCGCTTCTGATAATTCCGATTCCGCTTAAACAAATTCAGGCGGAAGGGTACGGCATATTTTCGCTTTTCAGAAAGCCGAGATTCTTTTATAAAAGGACGGCGATGTTGTTTGTGACGTCGCTATTGTTTGTCGGGCTGTACTTTACGGGCAGACGATTTTCGTATTCTCTTGTTTTTTCCGCGACGTATTTTGCGTTTTACGCGTTGTTTTCGTTCGTTTCCGTATGCGCCGTGATATCGGGGAAGGTGAAAAACCCGCCCGTTTATACGAACCGCCTGACACGACTTTACGTGTTTTCGGGGCTTTTGGTAATTATATCGGGCGTTGTCGCGCTGTGTTTATTGCACGATCACCGATTTTTATTGTATGCGGTATGCGCGCCGTGCGCGGCGGTTTTTGCGACGGCGATTGCAAACGCAATTCTGAACCCGCTTGAAAGATTGAATAACAGGCGATACGTTAAAAAAACCAAAAAGGAACTTGCCGGAAACGACTGCCTCATAAAAATTGCGATAACGGGAAGTTTTGGAAAAACCACAGTAAAAAACGTCTTGTTTTCAATGATGAGCGAAAGATATGAAACGGTGAAAACCGAAAAAAATTTCAACACGCCGCTGGGGATTGCGAAAAGCGCGAAAAACATAAGTGCAGAGACCAGGGCGTTCATTGCGGAAATGGGCGCAAGACGCCGTGGCGATATAAAAATACTTTGCGACGTCGTACGTCCGCAATATGCGATAATAACAGGGGTTACGGGGCAACACCTTGAAACTTTCAAAACCCTTGACAACGTTTATGCCGAAAAATTTTCGGTTTTAAATTATATCCCCGAAGACGGCTTTTGCATTGTGAACAGACGCGGGATCGAGCGGGAAATTTCCTTGCCGAATAATGCGTTTTTCGTTGGCGGAACGGGCGATTTTGCCTATGCGGACGAAATCAAAATAAACTCAAATGGCAGTAACTTTTGTCTATATCTCGACGGCAAAAAATACGCGGCGGAAACAAGACTTCTCGGTCGCCATAACGTGGACGATATCGTCCTTGCGGCGGCGATGGCAAAAAAACTTGGCGTTGACGACAGCGATATTATCCGTGCGATTAAAAACCTTAAACCCGTGCCGCACAGGCTCGAACTGATAAAAAACGGGCGTATAAGTATCATCGACGATACCTACAACGGAAACCCCGTCGGCGCAAAACGCGCGCTGGAAGTATTAAGGGAATTCGACGGTCGTCGCGTCGTGGTAACCCCGGGACTTGTGGAGCTCGGAAAACGCGAAAAGGAAGAAAACGAAATTCTGGGCAAAGAAATCGCAAACGTCGCAAACCTTGCGCTGATTATCGGGCGCAACGGCGAATATATAGGAAAAGGACTTATCGAAAACGGCTTTCCCGAAGAAAACGCGCTGTTTTTCAAAAACCTGTCTGATGCCGAAAGGTTTTTCCCCGACTTGTTTTCGCCAAACGACGCGGTGCTGTTTCTGAACGATCTTCCCGACGAATTGAACTGAAAGGAGTAAACTATGAATATTGCGGTATTTTTCGGTGGCAGAAGTTGCGAACACGACATTTCGATTATCACGGGCGTGCAGGTGTTGAACGCTCTCGGCGACGGTTATCGCGTCCTACCCGTATATATGAAGGACGGCGGTTTTTACACGTCAGATAATATGAAAGACGTCGGTTTTTTTGAAAATCCGAACCTTAAAAAAGCAACGAGAATATGGCTTATCGACGGTTCGTTTTACACAAGAAAGGGCATGCTGCTTCTCAAAAAGGAAACGCCCGACGTCGCGCTTATATGCTGTCACGGCGGCGAGGGCGAAAACGGCGTGTTGCAGGGATTTCTGGAATACAACGGCGTGCCGTACACGTCCGCGGGGCTTATCGCGTCGTCTGTCTGCATGGATAAGTCGATTGCAAAGCAACTGCTTGACGGGCTTATGCTCAACACGATGCCGTCGATAACGGTCAGCCGCGGGGATTTTGAAAAGAACACGAACGACGTAATTCGTCACGTTTCGACCTTTTTGGAATATCCGCTTATCGTGAAGCCGTCGGGGCTTGGCAGCAGTATCGGCATAAAAAAGGCAAGGACGGAAGACGAACTTAAAGCGGCAATCGAAGTCGCGGCGAAATTCGACGAAAAAATCATTGTCGAAAACGCGCTGGAAAATTTCAAAGAACTTAACTGCGCGGCGTATTCCGACGGACGAAACATATATGTTTCGGAAGTGGAAAGCCCCGTGTCCTGGCACGATTTTTTGTCTTTCGACGACAAGTATTCCGGCGGGAAAAACGGCGGCGGAAAAAGGGAAATCCCCGCAAATATTCCCGACGAAATCCGCGACAACGTGAAAGGTATCACGAAAAGGATATACGAAGACCTCGATATGTCGGGCGTCGTGCGCGTCGATTTTCTTTTGAGCGACGACAAAAAACTTTTCGTCAACGAAGTGAACACCGTGCCCGGCAGCATGGCTTTTTATCTTTTCGAGCCTGTGGGAATATCTTTTCGCACCATGCTTGACGGCATAATCGCCGCCGCGTTAATAAGGAAAAAAGAAGCGCGGAAATCGCGACTTTATTTCGACAGCGACGTCATCCGCAACTTTATGCGCGGCAAAAGCCCGAAACACTTGCAAAAATAGGGTATTTTTGATACAATAAACAAAACCAAAAAAAGAGGCTTACAATGGATAAAATCAAAATGACCACTCCGCTTGTCGAAATGGACGGCGATGAAATGACGCGTATTTTGTGGGCGGACATCAAAGAACTGCTGCTCACTCCTTACATCGACCTTAATACCGAATATTACGATCTCGGTCTTCGTCACCGTGACGACACCGACGACAAAGTCACCTTAGACGCCGCGTACGCCACGAAAAAATACGGCGTTGCGGTCAAGTGCGCTACGATCACCCCCAACGCCCAGCGCGTGGAAGAATATAACCTTAAAGAAATGTGGAAAAGCCCCAACGGCACGATTCGTGCGGTTCTGGACGGCACCGTTTTCAGAAGTCCGATTATCGTTGACGGCATCAGCGCGCTTGTCCCGACCTGGACAAGCCCCATCGTTATTGCGCGTCATGCGTACGGCGACGTATATCGCGACGTCGAAACTTACGTGGAGCAGGGCGACAAAGCCGAAATCGTCGTGAGCGGAAATGACGGTGAAAAGAAACGTATCGAAATTTTCGATTTTGAAAAGTCCGCGGGCGTCGTGCTTGGCATGCACAACACCGATAAGAGCATCGAAAGTTTTGCAAGAAGCTGCTTCAACTACGCTCTTGACGTGAAGCTCGACTTGTGGTTTGCGACGAAAGACACTATTTCCAAAACCTACGACCACCGCTTCAAAGATATTTTCAACGATATTTTCAATGCGGAATACAAGGATAAGTTCGCGGCGGCGGGCATCGAATATTTTTACACGCTCATCGACGATGCGATCGCCCGCGTTATCAGAAGCCACGGTGGCATGATCTGGGCGTGCAAAAACTATGACGGCGACGTCATGAGCGATATGGTCGCAACCGCTTTCGGCAGCCTTGCAATGATGACGTCGGTGCTTGTGTCCCCCGACGGCGCATACGAATACGAGGCGGCTCACGGCACGGTTACGCGCCACTACTATAAATACCTCAAAGGCGAAGAAACCAGCACCAACAGCGTCGCGACGATTTTTGCTTGGACGGGCGCGCTCAAAAAACGCGGACAGCTCGACGGCAATAAGGAACTTGAAAACTTTGCCGAAAAACTTGAAAAAGCCACCGTCAAAACCATTGAAAACGGCTATATGACGAAAGACCTTGCCGGTATGTTCCATAAGGACGGCGTTACGGTCAGACCGCAGAATTCACGCGGATTCCTTGAAAAAATAAGGGCGACGTTTGATAATATGTAATTTTTTAAGAAGAAAATTATGAGATTCGTTATCAACCAGAAACTTTTGAGTATTGCGGGAAAATACTTCATAAAAGACGAACTCGGCAATGACGCGTTCGTCGTGAAGGGTAACTTCTCGCTCCCCAGAAAATACCGCGTGTACGACATGCAGAACAACGAAATCGTACGCATTAAAAAACGTATGTTCCGTCTGCTTCCGCGCTTCGATTACTATAAGGGAGATGCGATGGTTTGCTATGCAAAGCGCAAGGTCTCCTTTAAGCCGAAATATGAGTTTTTCGGCATCGACGTGCAAATCGAAGGCTCGTTTTTCGCCTACAACTACAAGGTTGTCCGCGACGGCGTCGTGATCGCGTCGGTTTACAAGGCGGTAACGTTCATGCGCGATTCCTACGTTGTCGACGTTTTCGACGCGGCGAATATTCCCTTGGTGCTGGCGATAGCGGTGATGTTTGATCATGTGCATCATAGGGGGAACTCCGGCATAATCGGGCAGTAAAAAGTCATAATTTTGCGACCTTTTGAGTTTTTTCGGGAACCCGAAAATCCGTGTACGCATTAGTACACTAGGATTTTCAGAACCCCAAAAGAAACGTCAAAATCTCATCAAAATTCTGACTTTTTAGGGATTTTGGGGACCCCGCGGGATACTGTGTACCCGTGGGGAGAAGGAGCACACAAGCAAAAGAGTGAGTGTTATCGTCCCCGATAACGCGATTTCAAAAACGAAGTGTGCGACGCGTACGCGCCCTCGTAAGAACTTGCCAAGAAACGTCAAAAATCCATCAAATTCTCGCCGTTTTAGGGAAAGTTAAATATCAAAATTCTGACTTTTTAGGGAATTATAATACTTATTATACTCACTTTTTTAGGAGGGTGTATTCCGCGCAACGAACAATGTCATTGCGAGCATAAATAAGGGGACACCCTATTGCAGTCGCAGTGATATTCGTGCGGTATCTTTTAATCGACATTAACAAAAAACGTACCCGAAATTCGGGTACGTTTTTTATGTTTTGAATCGTTACTTTTTGAAAATCGTTTGCAGGGCGACTATGGCGTCGCGGTTGCCGCCGTCCGCAGCAAGTCGCAGGTACTTTTCGGCAAGGGCGATATCTTTGTTCACGCCGAAACCGTTGAAGTAGCACACGCCGACGTTGTATTGCGCGATCGGAAGGTTTTGCTTTGCTGCCTGCATATAATATGAAAACGCCGCCTGATAATTCTTTTGTTCGCCTTTGCCGTACATAAAGCAGTTGCCGATGTTGTTGATTGCCATCGCGTAGTTCTGCTTTGCGGCGAGAGCGTACCAATAAAGCGCCATTTCGTAGTCTTCCTCGACGCCGAGAGCGTTTTCGTACATAACGCCCAAATTATATTGAGCAAGGGCATAGCCGCGCTCCGCCGATTTTTTCAGAAGTTTGAAAGCGTTTTTATAGTTTTTGGGAATACCGAGCCCGGTAAGGAAGCAAATGCCAAGATTCGCAAACGCGCCGGTGTGTCCTTGCGCCGCAGCCTCGATGAACCAGTGAAGCCCTTTTTTGTAGTCAAGCTGAACGCCGTAGCCTTGCATATAAGCGGTGCCGAGTTCGTTCTGAGCGTCGGCGTCGCCGCGGCTGGCGCGCTCTTCCAGAGAAAGGGACGAGTAGTCGGGTTTGGCGATGGTGTCGTAGTCGTTGTCCAAAAACTTATCGATGTCGAGATTTTCCATAAATAACTTCCTTGAAGGTATAGAAATATTTTAATTGCTTTCTTGTGATTTGTCAACCCGAGACGCCCGGTTAATCGTACAAAGCGTCTATATTATGTGCGGCGTTTACGATATCTTTCACAAGAGATTGCGGTTCCAGCACCTTTACGTCGGAGCCGTAGGACAAAATCTTTGGGATAAGGGTGTCGTCAAACGCGACCTGCGATGACGCGACGTAAGGGAAGGTTTTGTTTTTTTGCGGTTTTACGCACTCGACGCCCAGCCATTCTTCCACCATATATCTTGCCGCTTCCTTGACGTACAAAAGGACGTTTATCGACTGCGATTTTTCGGGTGATAAGTTCCAGGGCGTGAATTCGTCGCGCGGTTTTCTTTCAAAGGAATCGTCAAGGACTTTCAACTTTTCGATGCGGCTGATTTTGAACATTCGGAAACCGTTTCTGAGTTCGCAAAAGGCGTAAACGTACCAGACGAAGTCTTTCAGCACGAAAGCGTGCGGGTGGATCGTACGGGTTGTGATTTCGCCGCCGCGGTCGTGATATACGACGGTAACTTTTTTGTTTTCGTCGATGGCTTTCGACAGCGGCTCGATTTTCGCACGGTAAAGTTTTTCGTCGCCGATAACGCCTTCGAGAATGAGTTTGTCGCCCGACATTATGAGTTTTTCGGCGTCGTCCGACGTGTTCACCGACAGAAGTTTGTCGCGGATAACGTCAACGTCGCAACGCGGATCCGCGCCTTTATACAAGGACAGGGCGGACAATACGTCGCTTTGCTCGGTCTTTGTGAGAAGGGTTGCGGGCAGTCGGTAATTGTCGGCAATCGTGATACCGCCGCGCCTTCCGCGTTCCGAGAACACCGGCACGCCGCTTGAGGACAAAACGTCGACGTATCTGTACACGCTCCGAAGCGATATCTCGTACTTATCCGATAAGTACCGCGCCGTGATTTTGCGCGATTTCAATAAATCCATCAATATTGCGAAACATACTTCAATCATAATAATTTCAGTTTAAGATACCGCCCGCGATTTGTCAACGAAATACGTTTTGGATCGAGTTTTCATTGACAGTCAATATATAAAATAATAAAATATACGTATATTTTGTTTTCGGAGCGATTATGGAAAGAAAGTTCTACGTTGCAAAAAAAGATTGCTATGACGCGTTGTCGTACGATACGCTGGTGAAAGTGCGCCGCCGCGGGCGTCGATGCAGACGGACTCGTGCAGTTTTCACGGTTTGAAATCGACGGACTGTCCGACGACGGGTTTGAAAAGTGCAAGGGGCTTTTTTACGACGCTTTTTCCGACGAGCTGTACGAGAACGAACTCGATATGGGCGACGCGAAAATATTTGCGTTTGATAATATTAGGCGCGACGACGAAAGGCTTGAAAGCGCGGTGAAAATCGCCAGCGGCGAAACCGTCGGCGTAAAAAGCGCGAAAATCGTTGCGGCGTACGGGCTGAAAGACGACGACCGGGAAGTTTTTGAAAACGCCCTGAAAATCCGTTTCGGGACAGGGGAAGAGAAAGGAAATTTATCTTTCGACGAGAAAGTCGCAAAAGCCGAAATTCAAAAGGTTTTTGAAAGCGAAAACGAAAACCATTGCGATTTCGCGCAAAGAGTTTTCAATGAAAACATTGCAAAAATATCGAAAAATTGTGTTAAATTTTCAAAAAATTTCGACAAAATCGCTGAAAATTCGCAAAAAAACGTAATTGAAAAAACAACGGGCGACGGGCAATCGGTTGCAGTAAGAGCGTTTTCCGGAAGCGTTGAAAGTGCGCTTATCAAAGCGTTTTCAGTGGGGTTTGCGCCCGTGTCCGCGGTCGTTACAACGTGTTTTTCAAAGGATAACGAAAGTTGCTTTCGTGCGCTTGAAAACGCGAAAAGGACGGCAGATTATTTGTCGCGCGCAAACGTTGGCGCGTTTTCCGAATGTTTCGTGAACGACGGACAAAAGTCGTGTGATCATGCGGTTTCGGTTGTCGGCATGAAAAAACTCGATATGCATTCGTCCGACGTCGGCGACGGCGTTATCCTTGTGTCCGACGACGTGAAAACCGAGCCCGAAGTGTTTGAAAAACTCCGCCGCGTTTTCGACAATCCCGATGTAAAAGACCTGATTTGCGCCTGCGACGCTCTTAAAAACGTGTTGAAACAGGGCGCGGCAATCGACCTTAAAAACCGTAAAATCGACATAAAGGCGTTTTTCGACAACGCGTTATCCGTCGTTACGAAAGACGTGAAAAAACTCATAAAAGTTCTGAAAGCCGAAAATATTTCTGCCGTCGAAATCGGCGCGGTTGCCACAGAAACCGTGGTGAAACTTTCAGGAAAGACGATATTCAAAAATACAATTTCAAACGAGAATTGCACAAAAAACGCAAAAATATCTTTGGAGAACGTCGTATACGACAAAAAATCCGTTGATAAATCGACGCTCGCGCTTATCGGCGCGGACAGGCAAAGGGAAGCGGTTTTGTATACTCTCACGAAAGACAATGTCGCGGCGAAGACAGGACTTCACGACACTTTCGACGGGAAAGCGACCGCGTTCGATTTTGTCGGCGGGAAGTATCGTTTGACGAAAGAAAACGCATGCGTGAGCGAAATTTTAGGCGATTTGTCCGTCGCCGTTTCGTCCGAAACGAAAAAGTGCGATTTTTCGGGCGGTATCGACGCCGCGGTTACTGCGCTCTCAAAGGTTTATTCGTCGCTAAACGTATTTAGCGACGACGACGAAAAGGCAAAAGAAGGCTTGCTCGGCGCGATGACGGCGGCAAAAAATCTCGGAATATCGGTGTCCGACGTGAACGTCGAAAAGGGAAGTTCAAACGCGATAACGGTTGTGGCTACGGCATTTACGTCGAAAACCGGCGCAATATCTTCGACTTTTTCCAAAAAAGGCAAACTTTTAAGGATAAAACTGAAAAACGAAAACTTTGTCGATTTTGACAAAATAACCGCGGCGTATGCGCTTTTAGGCGAACTTATCAGGCTAAGAAAAGTATCGGCGGCGACCGTCGTGACAGAAAGCCTTGCGACGGACGCGATAATATCGTGTCTCGGCAACGGTATGGGGCTTGAATTTTATGGGTTTGTCGGCGAAAGTAATTTTGAAAACGACGCTGGCGATCTTATTATTCTCACGAACGACGAAAGGCTGATGGCTTATCCGTTTATCGAAACCGTCGGCGACGTTACCGATATCCCGAAGTTCATAATAAACGATACGACTCTTCGCGCGGATGCAACTGTTACGGCTTACAACGCGCCTTTTGCAAAATATTTCCCGACCGAGGCGTATTCTGAAGGCTACACGAAAAACCTTGGGATAAGTTTCACAAAAAAGAAGATTTGCGGATTCCCCGTATCACGTCCGAAAGTATTTATGCCGATTTTCGACACAGCGGACGAACAAGAAATCGTAAGGCGGTTCAGGAGCGCGGGGGCGCGTACGGAGCAGGTTGTCATCAGAAATAGCGACGAAAAAGAATTTACAAAATCTGTCGAAGATTTTTCAAAAACGCTGAAAAATTGCCAGATTCTTGTGTTGAACGACGGAAACTTGTTGCTTAACGCGTTGTTTATGCGCGACGAAATCAAGGCGGCGGTTGAAGAATTGTTGTCGCGCGATGGGCTGATTCTGGGCGTCGGGCAGGGCCTCGGACTGTTGCTTAAAACGGGGCTTTTGCCGTACGGAAAATTCACAGATATTAAAAACGTACAAGCGGCACTTTCCGAAAACGTCGGCGCGAAAAAGACGTGCGGAATAAGGCGCGTGAGGATTTCAAGCAATCTTTCGCCGTGGTTCAACGGCGTGAAAACGGGCGACGTGTTCAAAACTCAAACAAGCGAAAAAGACGGGCGGCTCGTAATGAGCAAGGCTTTGTCCGACGCGCTTATCGTCAAAGGTCAGGTTGCGGCGCAATATATTGACCTTAACGACAACGCGACGATGGAAACGCCTTATAACCCGGGCGGCAGCGCGGAAGCCATCGAGGGCATATTCAGTCCCGACGGCAGGATTTACGGGCGCGCGACGCGGTTTTCAAGGGTTTCGGACCACCTTTACGAAAACGTCCCCGGTGAGTGGGACGCAAAAATTTTTGAAAGCGGCGTGAAGTATTTTAAGTAATAAGGTCATAACCGAAAGAATTTTCAAATACCCTAAATCAGGGTATTTTTTTTGTGCAAAAAATCCCCAAAATCCGACAAAAAGCACGAAAAACACTTTCGCGCGGTCGTCGGAAATAATTTATGATGAGGTCAAAGATGTTTATTGTCGTGAAAAAGAACGACGTCTTTAAGGCGGTTATCGTTGCGATAATTACGGTATTTCTCGTTGCGATGACGGCTGTCGGCGGGGTTGCGCCCGTCTATCTTGCCGCCGAAAAAAGGCTTGTCCCGGTGTACTCGGTGGAAACCGACGAAAAGGTGGTCGCGCTGACTTTCGACGCGGCGTGGGGCGCGGACAAAACCCGAGGAATTATCGACCTTCTGAAAAAGTACGACGCGGACGGCACGTTCTTCCTTGTCGGGTTCTGGATTGACAAATATCCCGAAGAAACGAAGTTTATCGCAGAATCCGGGCTTGAAATCGGCAATCACAGCAACAACCATCTGCACATGAGCAAGATTTCGAAAGACGAAATATCTAAGGAAATCGACAGCGTAAACGAACGGATAAAAAATCTGACGGGAAAAACGCCCATGTATTTCCGTCCGCCTTTCGGGGAATACGACAACAAACTTTTAAGCGTAGTGAACGAAAAGAACATGGTGGGCGTGCAGTGGAGCATCGACAGCCTGGACTGGAAAGGGCTTTCGGGCGAACAGATTGCGGCGCGGGTAATCCCGAAACTGAAAAACGGCGCGATAATACTTTTCCACAACAACAGCGACCACGTTCTTGACGCGCTGAAAATAATACTGCCGCGGCTGAAAGCGGACGGATACAAGGCGGTGTCGATTGACGAACTTGTACTTCGCGAAAACTACACAATCGACAATAACGGGATACAACGCAAAAAATAAAACACAAATATGGAGAAAATTATGTCAGACGTACAAATCAACAACAAAGTTTTCCTTTCGGGAAAGGTAATCACGAATCCCGTATTCACTCACGAGGTGATGGGCGAAGGGTTTTACGAAGTAATGCTTGCGGTAAAAAGAATGTCCGAGCAGGAAGACGTCATACCGGTTACTCTTTCGGAAAGGCTGATGATCGACAACGAAATCCGCGTCGGCGACACGCTGTCCGTCGACGGGCAATTCAGAAGTTACAACAAGTACGAAAACGGAAAAAGCCGACTTATGCTGACGGTGTTCACAAGGGAAATCGCGGACGACGACGAAGAAAGAAATCCCAACATCATCGAACTTACAGGCTACGTTTGCAAGCCCACCGTATATCGCACGACTCCGTTCAAGCGCGAAATATGCGACGTGCTTATCGCGGTCAACCGCGCCTACAACAAATCCGACTATATCCCGTGCATTGCCTGGGGCAGGAACGCGCGCTTTGCGGGAAGTTTGGAAGTGGGCGATAAAATCACCGTGTCGGGGCGCATACAAAGCAGGGAATACCAGAAAAACGTCGACGGCGATATTGTCGTGAAAACCGCCTATGAAGTGTCGATAAGCAGGATTTCGACCGATGACGCAGAGTGCGGCGCGACGTCCCCCGAAGAATGCGCGTCCGACGAAAGATAAAACGACGCTTGACAAACTTTATCGGGCGGTGTTACCATATAGGATATGGTAAACGAAGACAAAGTCATTGAAAATTATAAAAACGCGATGAGCCGCCTTGAAACGGCTCTTGAAGAATCGGGAAGAAGTATAAAGGACGTGCTGGTTATCGGTGCGTCCAAAACTATGCCCCTTGAAAGAATACTGTTCGTAAGGGACAACACCGACGTGAAAATTTTCGGTGAAAACCGCGTGCAGGAACTTTTGGAAAAATACACGCCCGACGTCCGCTGGCATTTTATCGGACAGTTGCAGACCAACAAGGTGAAATATATCGTCGACAAGGTGGAACTTATTCACTCAGTCGATAGGCTTAGCTTGTTGCAGGAAATCGACCGTCAGGCGAAAAAGCACGGGAAAGTGCAGGATATTCTCATCGAAGTCAATATCGGCGGTGAAGAAAAGAAGGGCGGCGTCGCCCCCGCGGAAGTCATTGATTTTGCAAAAGAAGTCGATAAATATCCCTCCGTCCGCCTGAAAGGGCTGATGAGCGTGCTTCCGAATGTCGAAAAAGAAGCGCTTAACGCATTTTATTTGCAATTAAGTAAGTTATATGATACACTAAAACAGACAAGACTCGATAATGCGGATATACGGTATCTTTCCGCCGGCATGAGCAACGATTACGACGTCGCCGTAAAATACGGGGCGAATATCGTGCGACTCGGTAGGGCGTTATTCGGGGAACGAGAGGTAATTACGAATGGCTGATTTTTTCGGAAACAACAGAAGAGGTTCGGATAGGGACGGATACGACCGCCGCGACGATTACGACCGTCGCAGCGATTACGACCGTCGCAGCGATTACGACCGCACCGGGAATAACTTCGACAGACGATACTCGTCGGGCGGCGGCGGATACTTTGACCGCGGCGACGATACGCGTCGCAACGTGTCCCGCTCCACAGAAGAAAGACTCAACCGCGCTTTACCTCCCATCGGACAACCCGTCAGGACTCAGCCGACGGGACAATTCGTGCCGCCGCAACAGCCTGCGCCGCAATACGCCGCGCCGCAACCGCAAAATCCTGCGCTTCAAAGCGTGCCCATTGGCAACGTGGTTTTGTATTCTCCCAAAAATTACGGCGACGTTCAGTCGCTTATCGACCATCTTCGCATGCATGAGCCCGCAATAGTGGAGTTTGCAGGGATCGGCGACGAAGACGGACAACGTATTCTGGACTTTTTAAGCGGGGCGATTTACGCGCTCGGCGGCAGTATGCAACGCATAAACGGCACGATATTCCTGCTCACGCTGATACACTTCATTGCGATTGACAGAAAAAGAAAGCGCAGTATATACTGAACGAAAAGAAAAGCGGCCCGAGCGGGTACGCCGCGGCAAGCGAATGGGCGC
>OHIY01000545.1_pt1 | contig 20316 bp, 15 predicted proteins | sample 1568351 | NCBI WGS metagenome assembly OHIY01 (sample SAMEA3879547, study PRJEB24766) | human gut metagenome | biome: human-associated habitat; feature: feces | place: USA | collected 1985/1987 | reverse complement strand
ATATCAATGATGTAATCGGCATTGCGTATCACATCCAGATCATGTTCAATGACAATGACCGTCGCGCCATTGTCCAGAAGCGCCTGAAAGACGCCGAGCAGAACCCGCACGTCCAGCGGGTGCAGCCCGATGGTGGGCTCGTCGAATACAAACACGGTGTCGGCCTGCCCTTTGCCCATCTCGCTGGCGAGCTTGAGCCGCTGGGCCTCTCCGCCCGAAAGGCTGGGGGTGGCCTCGCCCAGAGTCAGGTAGCCCAGCCCCAGGCTGGAAAGGGTCTGCAGCCGGCTGGCCACCAGCTTGAGGTCGGCACAGGCGGCAAGGGCTTCGTCCACGCTCATCTCCATCAGGCGGGGCAGGCTCTCGGCCTGGGTGCCGTCCTTCCGGGTGCGGTAGAGGGCGGCGGCATCCTTCTGGTAGCGGGAGCCGCCGCAGTCCGGGCAGGTGATCTCCACATCCGGCAGGAACTGGATGTCCAGGCTGATGGTGCCGGTGCCGTCGCAGCCGGGGCAGCGCAGGCGGCCCGTGTTGTAGGAAAAATCGCCCGCCTTGTAGCCCTTCTCCTTGGCAAGGGGAGAGCGGGCGTAGATCTTGCGCAGTTCATCGTGGACATTGGCGTAGGTGGCCACCGTGGACCGAACATTGATGCCGATGGGCGTTGCGTCAATGAGCTTGACCTGCGCAATGCCCGGTGCAGTGATGCTTTCCACATGGGCGGGCAGAGCTTCGCCCTTGGCGGCGGCCTCCAGCGCGGGGATCAGGCTTTCCAGCACCAGCGTGGTCTTGCCGGAACCGGACACGCCGGTCACCGCAATGAGCCGTCCCTTGGGCAGCCGGACTTCCAATGGCTTGACGGTGTGGATGGCTCGGGTGCGCAGGGTGATGGTGCCCAGCGCAAAGAGCTCTGCCTCTGGGGTGCGGGTGCGGGCTGAGAGGGTGTGCAGGTCGGCAAGGAAGGGCCCGATGCGGGAAGCCGGGCTTTGGGCCACCTGCTCCACAGTGCCCTGTGTCAGGATGGTGCCGCCGTTTTCACCGGCACCGGGGCCCATCTCAATGAGCCAGTCGGCATCCCGCAGGATCTCGGTGTCGTGATCCACCAGCACGATGGAGTTGCCGTCCGCGATCAGATCGTGCATCACGCCCCGCAGGCCCTCGATGTTGGAGGGGTGCAGGCCGATGGAGGGCTCGTCCAGCACATAGAGCACGCCGGTGGTGCGGTTGCGCACCGAGCGGGCCAGCTGAACCCGCTGGCGCTCCCCTGTGGAAAGGGTGGCAGCCTCCCGGTCAAGGGAGAGGTAGCCCAGCCCCAGATCCAGCAGGCGGGCGGCGGTGGCCTGAAAGGACTCGCAGATGCTCTCAGCCATGGGGCGCATCTCCACGGGTAGGGAGGCGGGCACCCCCTCCACCCACTGCACCAGCGTGTCCAGCGTCATGCGGCAGGCATCGGCCAGCCCGATGCCACGCAGCCGAGGAGCCCGGGCCGCGGCGTTCAGGCGGGAGCCGCCGCACGCGGGGCAGGGGCCCTGCTTCAGGAACCGTTCCACCCGCTTCATGCCCTTTTCATCCGTCACCTTGGCAAGAGCGTTCTCCACGGTATAAACGGCGTTGAAGTAGGTGAAATCCATTTCACCGGCCGCGCCGGTCTTGCTGTTCTGGTAGAGCAGGTGCACCTTTTTGGCGGGGCCGTGGAACACCATGTCACGCTCTTCCGGGGTCAGCTCCCGGAAGGGGACGTTGGTGCGCACGCCCATCTTTTCGGCGATCTCCTTCATCAGCGACCACATCAGGGTCTGCCAAGGCAGCACCGCGCCCTCGTTGATGGAAAGGCTCTCGTCCGGCACCAGAGTGGATTCGTCCACCACCCGCACGATGCCGGTGCCTTCGCAGTCTGGGCAGGCCCCGGTGCTGTTAAAGGCGAACTGCTCCGCGCCCAGCACCGGCACCTGCGCGCCGCACCGGGGGCAGTAGAGCGGGATCTCAGCCGCAATGTTCAGGCTGGGCGGCACCATGCAGCCGCAGGCGGGGCAGGGGTAGTGGGAGAGCCGGGAGAACATCAGCCGCAGGCTGTTCAAAAGCTCGGTCATGGTGCCAAAGGTGGAGCGCATTCCGGGCACGCCGGGCCGCTGGTGGAGGGCCAGTGCGGCGGGAACATAGCGGATCTCGTCCACCTGCGCCTTTTCGGCCTGGGTCATCCGGCGGCGGGTGTAGGTGGAAAGGGCCTCCAGATAGCGGCGGGAGCCCTCGGCGTAGAGGACACCCAGCGCCAGTGAGGACTTGCCGGAACCGGACACGCCCGCAATGCCGACGATCTTGTGGAGCGGCACGTCTACGTCGATGTTCTTCAGGTTGTGCACCCGCGCGCCCCGCACCCGGATGGCGGCGGGGAGAGCGGAACTGGATTCGTGGTTCATCGTGTCTCCTTTCTCTGAATGGGGTCACAAAAGGCTCCCTCACAGGGGAGCCGGAAAGATCATAAACCGAGAGGATTGAACCGCTGGTGTTCGAGCTGGTCGATCACCGCCTGGGCTGCCGGTGCAATGGGGGCGGGCACTGCGGCGGGGCGGCTGAGGTAATAGCCCTGCAGCAGATCCACGCCCAGACCGATGACGGTGCGCAGCTGGGCCTCGGTCTCAATGCCCTCGGCAATGAGTTGCATACTGCGGGCGTGGGCGTAAGCCACAATGTTGGAGACGATCTGCTGCTTGTCACGGTCGGTATCGATCCCGCGCACAATGGAAATGTCGATCTTGATATACCGGGGCGAGAGCTCCAGCAGGTTCAATTCGTTGCTGTAGCCGCTGCCGTAGTCATCCAGCGCAAAGGAGCCGGAGAAGCCCGGAACGTTCCGCTTCCGTTCCAGACATGCGCGGTCCAGATCTTCCTGTTCGGTGATCTCCACCACCAGCCGCTTGAGCAGCTCGGGGTAGCGCTGGGCATATTCCTCCACATCCTCATTCGTCAGGCTGACATTGGCGATGGAGTTGATGAAGAGCAGGGCATCGCTCTGGAGCAGACCCTGTGCCTGCAGGCGCTGGAAGATCTCGCTGGAATGGAACACAGTGATCCGTTCGATCTCATACAGGCGGCCCGTCTCATGGGCCAGCTGCATGACCTGAGCGGGGGAGTGCAGGGTGGGCAGATCGACCCGCATGAGGGCCTCATAGGCTGCGACCCGGCCGCTGCGGGCAGAGTAGATGGGCTGGAAGTGGTAGGACACCAGCTCTTCCTGCAGCAGAAGCGCAAAGTCCTGCTGGGTCTGGGCGGCGTATGCCTCCTGATGGTAGCTGCCGATATCAAAATCACACATGCGGCCCTTGTGGGAATGCTTGACCTGATACATGGCAAAGTCGGCATATTTTTTCAGGGTGAGCAGGTCGTGGCCGTCCGTGGGGTACCAGGCAATGCCGCCCGAGATGCTGATGTGCAGCTGCCTGCCGTTGGGCAGGATGGACACGCTGCGCTGCAGGGCGGCACTCAGCAGCTCCAGCTGGGCGCGGAGCTGTGCCTGATCCTGGTAGCCATAGAAGAAGATCAGGAATTCATCGCCCGAAAGGCGGGAGCAGATGGTGTTGGCGGGCGTATTGGCCGCAAAGCACTGGCCGGTCTGGCGGATGTACTGGTCGCCCCAGTCGTGGCCGTAGGTGTCGTTGATCTGCTTAAGGTTGTCCAGATCCATCATCAGCAGGGCGGCACAGCCCAGCTTTTCGGGCTGCTGGAACAGCGCGTCACAGGCGCGGTCAAAGGCACGGCGGCGGTACAGGCCGGTCAGGGTGTCGTAATCGCGCTCGTGCTCAATGCGCTGCTGCTCCAGCACCGTGGTGGTCATATCCTCAGCAAGACCCACCTCGGAGACGCTTTCGCCCAGGATATGGGTGATGCGCAGGGTGATGTAGTGGGTGCTGCCGTCGGGCTGGGGGATGGCAAAGACCTTGTTGTTGGCCGGGGACAGGCGGTAGAACCACCGCTGCTCCAGTGTGCCCATCAGGGCGCGGAAAGCCTTTGGCGTGAGCGGATCTGGCTGCTCCTGCGCAAGGCCCAGCATGGAGAAGAAGTTATCAGTCACATAAACGCTGTCATCGCGCAGCTCATAGCCGCCCAGCTCCGCGCTGGCCAATTTCATAATGCGCAAAAAGCGGGTGGAGGAGTCCAGCACGTCCTTGCTCAGCTGGGTAAAGGCGGAGGAGAACTGATCCAGCTCCTTGATGCCGGTGGCGGACAGATGCGGGATGGCGGAGGAATCCGCTTCGGCAGCGGCTACCTCGGCCGAGAGCTTGGCAACGGGCCGAGCCAGCCGCCTGCTGACCAGCCAGCTGCAAACAATGCCAACGGCCAGCGTGATCAGCATGATGAAGGAGAACAGCTGCTTCAGCCGCTGGGCGAAAGCAAAGAGCTGCACCGCGGGAACGGAGCCCACGAGAAGCCAGTGCTTGCCCGAGAAAGGGGCGTTCCGGCTGTAGAGGTTCAAGGGGGAGACCGAAGCAATGTAGAGGGCATTGCTGAAGAGGTAGCGGTGGGTATGGGCACTGTGGAGGCGCAGCGTAAGGCTTTCGTCCGCAGAACCAGGCTGCCCGTCGCAGTGGGAACGGAGCACCGGACGCAGCTGCAGTTCAGAGGCAGAGAGCTCCTCCGTATCGGTCACGGCAAGAAAATAGGTGCCGTTGTTCTGCAGCTCAGAGCAGGGCAGGTTCTCCCACAGGTAGTCGGCCAGCAGTTCCACGCCGATCACGCCGTAAACGGTGCCGTCCGGCAGGATCAGGGGCTGGCTGTAGGCAATGGCCTCGTGGGTGTCCCCGGGCACCAGATAGGATTGTGAGGTCCAGTGGCCATAATCGGAGGCGGCAAGGCTGGCTCCGTCTTTATAGGCGGCCTGGAAAGGGGGATAAAGGAAGCCGCGATTTCCCAGTGCCCGGTAGCGGATGGTGGGGGACCAGCTGTTGTCCGTGGCAATGGAGAGGGACTGCACCAGCTGGGCCGGTGCCCGCACAAAGGTCAGGTCGGCGTTGCGCTGGGAGGGAGCGGCATCCGGGTCAAGATCCCGCAGGTAGATGGCGGGCATGAGGCTGTCCTGCTTCCGCTTGTCCAGATCATGGGTGTTCAGGATAAGGAACACGCCGGTCACCGACTTGATGCGCAGGGTGCTGATGAGCTCCGGCGCGGCGGCTTCCAGCAGGGGATAGGCTGCGTCGCTGCTGCTGTCCAGCGTGCTCAGACTGATCTCTCCCTCGTCCAGAAGCTGCTGGGTCAGGCCATTGATGGCATCGGAAAGGCTGGTCAGCTCCTGTGCATCGTGGAAGATGGACTGAAGATACCGGCTGCGGTTGTCCACCTGCATGGCAAGGATATCCTCGGCGTTCTGGTTCAGCTGGGGGCCAAGCCGGGTGACGTGGACGGCAAAGGTCAGCAGCAGGAACTCCACCGCCAGCACAGCCAGCAGGGAGAAAAGGATGGTGCCGAAGATAGAATGGCCCGTCTGAGGGGCCTTCTGGCTGTGCGGCTTGTGGTTCTGCATCTGAGGGTCTCTCCTTTTGTGGTTGTTCCAAGGGCATCTCAGCCCGCAAAGGCGCTGAGAGCGGCCAGAGTCTGGTCGTACCAGGCATCAAAATAGGCATCGGTCAGGAACTCGGCTTCGGCTTCCTCGGGGGTCTGCCCGGCAGCCAGCCGCTCCAGCACCGTGGCACGGTCGGCAGTGACACGGTCCTCCAGCGCGTACTGCAGGGTATTGCGGGCGCGCAGGGCATCCGGGAAGGCATGGGTGGTGTAGAGCTTGCTGTGATCGATGGTATCAATGGACAGGCTCAGCACCTTGTGGATCCTGTCGGAGACCGTCAGGCCGCTGTTCTCAAGGGCAGATATGCTGTTGGCGGCATAGGTCACGGGCATATAGCCGGACTGCACCGAGAACTGCAGGTTGTTTTCCGGCTGGGTGAACCATTTCAGGAAGGCAACGCAGGCACTGATCTCGTCCTCGGTGCCCGGGATGACTACCATGCCGGCCCCCTGCTGGACGGCCACCGGCTCACAGCCTGCAAAGCTGGGGCAGGGCAGCGCGGCCATCTCGATGCCGTGGCTCTCGGTGTCGCTGGTCAGCACCTGGGTGGGGAAGAAGGAAGCGCTGGAGGAGGAACCGACATAGGCCAGCAGGCTGCCGATCTTGATATCGTCGCTGCGGAACTTGCCGCTGGCACTGCACCAGCCCTTGATGTAGGGGACATAGTAGTTATCCCACAGCTTGCGGAGGGTCGGCTTGTCAAAGTGCAGGGTCATCACGCCGTTCTCGGCATCAAAGATGGTCGTACCCAGTTCCTGTGCGCCGCAGAGCAGGTAATTGGTCAGCGCGTCGCGGCCATACAGGGCCTTGCCGTCGTTGGGCGCAGCCGTCTGGGCATCGGTCCAGTCGTAGTATTTGTGTGCGGCCTCGTTCAGCCCCTCCACGGTGGAAAGATCCGCATAGGTCACGCCTGTGGCCTTGGCAAAGGGGACAAAGTCGGTGACGTTCAGGTAGAGCAGCTCAGTGGATTTTGCTATGGGAAAGACCTTGAGCTCCCCGTTGTTCATCAGGTCGCCTTCCTCGAGAAACCCGGCGATATAGGCGGACTTCTCTTTTTCGGTCAGGTAGGGGCTCAGGTCAACGGCAAGGCCCATCTGATCCAGCGTAAAGGCGGTGTCTGCGTAGGAGGAGACGATGTTGGGCAGCTTCTCGGCACCCACCTTGCCCTCGGCGGCGGCCAGCACGCTGGTCTCCAGGTCGTTCACGCTGCCCTGACTGGAGCTTTCGACCCGGATGTTCTTCTCTTTGCCCACGGTGGAGTTGAACTGCTCCACCAGCTGGTTGAAGCATTCCAGCTGATCGCCGTTGTAGTAGGTCCAGATCGTGATGGTGGTGGGCAGCTTGCTTCGGCCGCAGGCAGTGCCGCCCAGCGCCACGGCGGCGCACAGCAGCAGACTGACGGCAGAACGAAGGATTCGTTTCATTACATTATCTCTCCCATTCCGACAAAACGGCTCACGGAAAAACGGCGCGTCCTGTCGTTTCTGAAATGATACCAGACGAAGACATTGTAACACTTTTTCGGGGCGGGGGCTACTGATTTTTGAAAAAACACCCGAAAGCAGACGAAAAAAGAAAGAATCTCTGGCCTGCGCTTCCATTTTTCGTAAAGTCCGGATATAATACAAGCATAAAATACAACAAAAAGAACGGGAGAGCTTATGGCACAGAAGAAGGACGAGGGCCTGAACGGCAACGAGAAGATCGAACAGGCAGTCTGCCAGTTACAGCAGGAGCCTACACAGGAGCAGCTGGCGCATACCCTGACCGTGATCCGGCGGCGGATGCGGGAAAACGGACAGGTCGTGGTGGCGGTGGAGCCGAACCCGGCCAGTGAGCAGATGCAGCTGCGGGCCCTCCGCACGGCCGATGGGGCCAGCTGGTGGTATGCCTTTACCAGCTTTGAAGAGGAGATGAAGGGCGCGGAAGCGGTGCAGTCCACCTTTCTGGTGGAGCTTGAAAAGCTGTTGGATGCCGCACTGCAGGTGCCGGAGATCCAGGGCATCATCCTGAACCCCTGGAACCGCACCATCCAGCTGGACAAGACCCTGCTCCGGATCATCAAGGGATAAGCACGAAAGGGCCCGCCTGCCGCATTTTGGTGCGCGCAGACGGGCCCTTTTTATATGGCAAAAGAAGAAGGAAAATGGCAGATCAGGCAGCGTCGGTGCGGGCCTTCTTGAGCAGGCTCAGGATCACGGCACCCACCACGCTGCCAGCGGCCAGAGCCACGCAGTAGAGCAGGGCATGATCGACCACGGGGAACACGAAGATGCCGCCGTGGGGAGCGCGCAGGGCGCAGCCGAAGGTCATGGAGAGGGCACCGGCCAGCGCGGCACCGGCCACACAGCTGGGCAGGACGCGCAGCGGGTCGGTGGCGGCGTAGGGGATGGCACCCTCGGTGACGAAGCATAGGCCCATGACGTAGTTCACGATGCCATTGCGGCGCTCGTCAGGGGTCCACTTCTTGGGGCAGAAGGTGGTGGAGAGGGCAATCGCGATGGGAGGAACCATGCCGCCCACCATGACTGCAGCCATGACCTCGTAGTTGCCGGAGGCCAGCGCGGCAGTGCCAAAGACGTAGGCAGCCTTGTTGAAAGGGCCGCCCATGTCAATGCTCATCATACCGGCAACGATGGCACCCAGCAGGACTTTGGAGGTGCCGCCCATGGCGTTGAGGCAGTTGGTCATGGCAGTGTTGATCATGCCCATGACCGGGTTGATGCCGCACATCACGGCACCGATGATGAGGATGCCGCCCAGCGGGTAGATCAGCATGGGGCGGATGCCGTTCAGGCTGGCGGGGAGCTTTTCGGTGATCTTCTTCAGGAACTCGACCACATAACCGGCCACGAAACCGGCCAGCAGAGCGGCCAGGAAGCCGCCGGAGATGCCGGTGGTCTCACCATTGGCAAGGCCTGCAAAGTTGGTTCCGTTCATGGCCAGCACGCCGCCCGCAAAGCCCACGGCCAGGCCGGGACGGTCGGCGATGGACATGGCGATGAAGCCTGCCAGAATGGGAAGCATGTAGCCAAAGGCGGCGCTGCCCACCGTCTTGAAGAAGGCGGCGATGGGGGTGTTCATGCCAAAGTTGGAGGGGTCGATGGTGTAATCGTCCAGCAGGAAGGCCAGCGCGATCATAATGCCGCCGCCCACCACAAAGGGCAGCATGTGGGACACGCCGTTCATCAAATCCTTGTACACCTTGCGGCCAAAGCTGTCGCCGGAGGTCTCCTCCTCGGCAGCGGCGGCACCGCCCTTGGCGTGGTAAACAGGAACTTCACAGTGGGCCACCTTTTTCAGCAGCTCCTCGGGCTTGTGGATGCCGTCATCCACCCGGGCAAACAGCACGGGCTTGCCGTCAAAGCGGGCGGTCTCCACATTTTTGTCTGCAGCCACGATGATGCCGTCACAGGCTGCAATCTCGGCGCGGGTCAGCACGTTCTTGGCACCATCGGAGCCGTTGGTCTCCACCTTGGTGGGCAGGCCCAGCTTGTCACCGGCCTTGGCCAGCGCCTCGGCGGCCATGTAGGTGTGGGCAATGCCGTTGGGGCAGGCGGTCACGGCCAGAATGCGGTAGCCGCTCTGGGGGATGGCCTGCTGGGTGAAGCTCTCCTCACCGAACTGGGCCTCCTCCTGTGCGTCGATGAGGGCAAGGAATTCGGCGGGGGTCTTGGCGGCCTTCAGCTTTTCCACAAAGTCCTCGTTCATCAGCATCTGCATCATGCGGGCCAGCATATCCACATGCAGGCTGCCGTTTTCGGGGGCTGCAATGGCAAAGAGCAGGTCGGTCTTGCCGTCATCCTCGGCGTTGTACTGCACCGGGGTGCTCAGACGCAGGGCGGCCAGGCTGGGCCGGGTGACCACATTCGTCTTGGCGTGGGGAACGGTGATGCCGTTGTCCACGTAGGTGGAGGCCTCATCCTCCCGGGCGTAGAGTGCCTTCTTGTAGGCTTCTGCGTCGGTGATGTTGCCGTGGGTGGCCTGCAGTTCTACCAGCCGGGAGAGAATCTCGTCCCGGTTGGAGGCCGCAGAATCCAGCTCGATGGACTTTGCGGTGAATAATTCCGTAATGCGCATAAGGGTTCTCCTTTCTCTCTCTGTGCAGCCCTCTCAGCTGCTTCAAATTTCCTGCATCAGTTCGGCGATCTTTTCTTTCGTTGCCAGCCCAAGGCTGAACGCGGTGGCACTGCCGCAGGCGGTGCCCAGCCTGAGGGCCTGCTCATAGCTGCCGCTTTGCAGATAACCTGCCACAAAACCGGCCACCATGCTGTCGCCTGCGCCCACGCTGTTCACGACCTTGCCCTTGGGGCAGCCGATGCGGTGCACCTCGCCGTGCTCATCCACCAGCAGAGCGCCGTTTCCGGCCATGCTCACCAGCACGTTCTGGGCACCCTTTTCCTGCAGGGTGCGGGCGGCGGCGGTGATCTCTTCGTCTGTTTTCAGCTCCCGGCCCACGATCTCGCCCAGCTCGTGATTGTTGGGCTTGATCAGGAAGGGGTGATAGGGGAGGACGTTGACCAGCAGATTCTGGGTGGCATCCACCACGGCCCGCACGCCGTGGCCCTCCAGCCCTGCCAGCAGCCGCTCGTAGGTGCTCTGGGAAAGGCTCTTGGGGATGCTGCCCGCCAGAATGAGGATGTCGTCAGGCTGCAGGGTGTCCAGCTGGGCTTCCAACTGCTGCATGGCACTTTCCGGGATGCTGGGGCCTGCGCCGTTCAGCTCAGTCTCGGTGCCTGCCTTGATCTTGACGTTGATGCGGGTCATGCCCTCGGCCAGATGGATGAAATTGGTCCGGAGCCCATGCGCGGCCAGACCACGCTCCAGCCAGGCACCGGTCTCACCGGCCACAAAGCCCAGAGCCACGCTCTCACAGCCCAGTTCCCGGAGTACGCCGGAAACATTGATGCCTTTGCCGCCCAGCACGCAGTCCTCCCCGGCGGCGCGATTTACCTCGCCCACCTCAAGGGGCCTGTCGAGACGGACGACATAATCAATGGCAGGATTGAATGTAACAGTGTAGATCATACCTCGGTCTCCTTTATCAGAGTGTATTGCCGGTATTTGGGGTTGGGGCACCGGTTCGTCAGGATGGCACCGCTGTGCAGATCACAGATGACGGCGGGGTAGACCTGCGCGAATTTGGTGTCGTCCACCAGGAACCACGCCTCCCGCGCCCGGTGGAGAGCCGCGGCCTTGACGGCAGCCTCCTCGGGGTCTGGGGTGGTAAAGCCGGAACCCAGCGCCACGCCATTGGCTCCCATGAAGGCTTTGGTGAAATTGTACTGCTGGATGGCAGTCAGCGCAGCCGCCCCGATGATGGCCTCGGTCTGGGGCCGCAGCAGCCCGCCGGGCAGGAACACCCGGCAGCCTTTCTGGGCCAGCAGGCGGGCGTGGGCCACGCCGTTGGTCACATAGCTGGCGTTCAGGGCCGGGCCGCTCAGTGCCCGTGCCAGAGCCAGCGTGCTGGAGCCTGCATCCAGGTAGATGAAATCTTCCGGCAGGATCAGTTCTGCCGCTGCCTGGGCGATGCTCTGCTTCTGACTGACGGCCAGCTCTTCCTTGGCGGCCATGGTGGGCTCGTCGGTACGGAAGGGGCTGTCCGGCAGGGTGGCCCCGCCGTGCACCTTGTTCAGTTTGCCCTGCTTGTCCAGCTCGTTCAGGTCGCGCCGGATGGTGGATTCGCTTGCGTTCAACGCTTCGCACAGTTCCTGCACGGTGGCGGTGCGCTGCCGCGCCAGCAGATCCAAAATCAGGCTGAATCGTTCTTCTGCCAGCATCGGGAACATTCCCCCTTGTTCGATTTATATGATTTATTTTGATTGACGTTGGCGGGTTCTGACCGCCTTGCCCCCTTATTATAGCAAAATCTCAGTCAAAATCAATCAGATTCCGCCAAGTATGAGTGACAAAATGTTGCTCTGTTTTTTGGGCAGGATGCATAAAGAGTGGGATACAACAACAAAAAGCCGACACTCCGCAATGGAATGTCGGCTGAATCTCTCACCGCTTCGGTCTGGCTGTGCCAGCGCCCTGCGGAGCTTCCCGAATAGGGAAGCCAGGAATCACGGTTACTTATTCTGGATGTACTCGTCCATGGCCTTGGCGGCTGCCTTACCGGCACCCATGGCCTTGATGACGGTGGCGGCACCGGTCACGGCATCGCCGCCGGCGTACACGCCCTCACGGCTGGTCTTGCCCTCGTCGCCCTCGGTGACGATGCAGCCGTGCTTGTTGGTCTCCAGACCAGGGGTGGTGGAGCGGATCAGGGGGTTGGGGCTGGTGCCCAGGCTCATGATGACGGTGTCCACATCCATGGTGAACTCGCTGCCCTTCTTCTCGATGGGGCGGCGGCGGCCGGAAGCATCAGGCTCACCCAGCTCCATCTCAATGCAGGTGATGGACTTGACGAAGCCTTCGTCGTTGGCGTGGATCTCCACGGGGTTGCACAGGGTCTTGAAGATGATGCCCTCTTCCTCGGCGTGCTCGACCTCCTCCTTACGGGCAGGCAGCTCGGCCATGCCGCGGCGGTAGACGATGTACACAGTCTCGGCACCCAGACGCAGGGCGCTGCGGGCAGCATCCATGGCCACGTTGCCGCCGCCCACAACGGCGACCTTCTTGCCGGTGCGGATGGGGGTCTTGCTGGTGGGCAGGTAGGCCTTCATCAGGTTGGAGCGGGTCAGGAACTCGTTGGCAGAGTACACGCCCTTCAGGCTCTCGCCGGGGATGCCCATGAAGCGGGGCAGACCGGCACCGGAGCCAACGAACACGGCCTCGTAGCCGTACTCGTCCATCAGCTCGTCGATGGTCAGCACCTTGCCGATGACCATGTTGCACTCAAAATCCACGCCCATCTTCTTCAGGCCGTCGATCTCCTGCTGGACGATGGCCTTGGGCAGACGGAACTCGGGAATGCCGTACACCAGCACGCCGCCGGCCAGCATATTGCTCAGGGAGGCGATGTGCTTGCCGTAGCGGTAGGGCTCGTTGAAGGGCTGGGTGAAGCGGTTGGACACCAGAAGGGCGAAATTGGTGTTCTCGCTGCGCAGCTTGGGGTCGGCGTAGGAGTGGCCGTTGACGGTGTTGATGCCCTCCACGTTCTCCGCCACCACGTGGCCGTAGGGGTTCATGCAGAAGGTGCGCACCTGGTCCCCGTACTGCTTGGTGCGGTAGACCAGCTTGGACTCGTAGACCACGTCGGTGATGTGCTCAAAGACGGTGGCGGGCAGCTCCACCCGCACGCCGATGTCCACCCGGTTGGACTTGGTGGGGATGTCCAGCGCGTCGCACACGGACTCCATCCACTTGCTGCCGCTGCGCCCCACGGAGATGATGCACTTGCGCCCCACGAAGGTGCCCTTGTCCGTCTCCGCCTCGTAGGTGCCGTCCTCCGCCGCGTTCAACGCCTTCACCGGCGTCAGGAAGTGGAACTCCACGTGCTCCTTCAGCTGGGCGTACAGATTTTCCAGCACCTTGTAGTTGATGTCCGTGCCCAGATGGCGCACGGAGGCGTCCAGCAGGTGCAGGTTATTTTGCAGGCACAGCCGCTTGAAGCTGCTGTCCGCCGTGGAGTACAGCTTGGTGCCCGCGCCGCCGCAGGCCACGTTGATGTCGTCCACGTAGCGCATCAGCTCCATGGCCTTCTGCTTGCCGATGTACTCGTACAGCGTGCCGCCGAACTCGTTGGTCAGGTTGTATTTGCCGTCGGAGAACGCGCCCGCGCCGCCGAAGCCGTTCATAATGGCGCAGGTCTTGCAGTGGATGCAGGACTTGATCTTGTCGCCGTCAATGGGACAGTGCCGCTTTTCCAGCGGGTTGCCCGCCTCCAGCACCGCCACCTTCCACTCCGGCTTCCGCTTCATCAGTTCATAGGCGGAGAAGATCCCGCCGGGGCCTGCGCCGATGATCATTACATCATAAGTCATGGAGATACCTCCTCATATTTATCCATGAAATATTATACTAAGGAATTTGAAACTTTCAACCCCTAATTCTTAATGGCTCCTATCTCCGGGAGTAATGCTGCCGCTGTCTGCCGGGGAAACGGTTTTGTCCTGTTATTCCGAGCCAGTGCTCACACTGGCGCGGCGATCCGTCCCCTAAATTCCCCACTGACCATCCTTCTTTCTTCATTGACCCCCCTCCCCGCCTGTGCTACAATAAAGAAAATCACACAGGAGGGCGCGACCATGAGCTACGCAGACCGCATTTTCAAGGAGAATTGCCGGGAGATCCTGACCCACGGTGTCTGGGACACGGAGCAGAACGTCCGTCCCCACTGGGACGACGGCACCCCCGCCCACACGGTAAAGAAATTCGGCATCGTCAACCGCTATAATTTGCAGGAGGAGTTCCCCATCCTCACCGTCCGCCGCACGTTTTTCAAAACGTGCATCGACGAGCTGCTGTGGATCTGGCAGCAGAAGTCCAACAACATCCACGACCTGCGGGGTCACATCTGGGACAGCTGGGCGGACGAAAGCGGCTCCATCGGCAAGGCGTATGGCTACCAGCTCTCCGTGAAGCACCAGTACCCGGAGGGTGAGATGGATCAGGTGGATCGGGTGCTGTATGACCTGAAGCACAACCCCGCCAGCCGCCGTATTCTGACGAATATCTACAACTTCGCCGACCTTCACGAGATGGCTCTCTACCCCTGCGCCTACTCCATGACCTTCAACGTCTCCGGCAGCACCCTCAACGCCATTTTGAACCAGCGCAGCCAGGATATGCTGGCGGCAAACAACTGGAACGTGGTGCAGTACAGCGTGCTGGTGCACATGATGGCGCAGGTGTCCGGGCTGCAAGCGGGCGAGCTTGTCCATGTTATCGCCGACGCCCACATCTATGACCGCCACGTGCCCATCATCGAAAGGCTGCTGGAGCAGGACGAGCGTCCCGCTCCCCGCTTCGTGATGGACAAGTCCGTTACCGATTTCTACCGGTTCACGCGGGACAGCTTCTCGCTGGAGGGCTACGACCCCCAGCCCTTCGAGGACAAGATCCCCGTGGCGATCTGAGGGAGGGAGCCGTATGTACGCCATCGTTGCCGTGGACGAGCGGTGGGGCATCGGCAGGGATAACCGGCTGTTGTTCCACCTGCCCGCCGACCTGAAGCACTTCAAGACCCTCACCTCCGGGCACACCGTCCTCATGGGGCGGAAAACGCTCCAATCCCTCCCCGGCGGCAGGGGGCTTCCCGGCCGCCGCAACCTCGTCCTGACCTCCGAGCGCGCCTTCACCGCCGAAAACGCGCAGGTGGTGCACTCCGTGGAGGACGCCGTCCGCGCCGCCGGCGAGGACGCGTGGGTCATCGGCGGCGAGAGCGTCTACCGCCAGCTGCTGCCCCTGTGCCGGCGTGTCTTTGTCACCCGCATCGCCGCCGACGGCGGTGCCGATGTCTTTTTCCCCCCGCTGGAGGACGACCCCCGCTGGCACCTCGCCGCCCGCTCCGCCCCCATGGAGGAGAACGGGCTTACCTTCCGCTACGAGGAATACACCCCCGCAGACTGACACTCCCGCCGCAAAAGAACGCAAAGACGCAAAAATGACCGGCAACGCCGGTCATTTTTTATTCCTCCATCTCCACGGTGATGTTGTCCGTGCCGTGCTGTTCAAATTCGCCCAGATACGTCTCCATCCGCGCCATGATCTCGTCGTAGTTCTCCGGCGTGATGGGGGGATCGTCCATGTCCCGCAACGCCAGCTCCTGCGCCAAGATCTCGAAAAACGTGGTGTCCTCATACGCCATGATCGCCTCGTGTATGCCGCCGTCGGCGAAGGCGCGGGAGGGGATCAGCTCCCCCTGGTACAACTCCGTCAGCGGGGCCATGCCGTGGTCGAGACAGTGGGCGAACACCAGACTCTCCACCCGATCGTATTCCTTGATGCGGTCGTCGCCCCGGGTGGAGTTCAGCACCCAGTTGCCGATGTATACCAGATCCAGCAGACGCCGGAACTGCTTCTCCGTCATTTTCAGTTCCATCATGCCACCTCCGTCGTGCCGAAAACTTCATTTCCACGATTATAGCACGTTCCGCTCACGATTGCCACAGAAAAAAATGAGCAGACGCGCCAATTTTTAGCTTGTATCAACGCGTGAAACATAGTACAATGTATTAGTTATACTGGCGTATCCTGTGTACACCTTGAACATCAACCCTTTGTGCAGGTATGATTTCTATTGGACTTTGCGAAAGTCAGGGAGGCAAATTCTCATGGATCAGCGACCCATCGGGGTGTTCGACTCCGGTCTCGGCGGGCTCACCGCCGTGCGGGAGATACGCAGCATCCTCCCCTCTGAGAACATTATATACTTCGGAGACACGTCCCGTGTCCCCTACGGCGGACGCTCTGCGGAGATACTTCTCCGCTATGCGCGGCAGGACGTCCGCTTCCTCCGCACCTTCGATGTGAAGGCGTTGCTGGTGGCGTGCGGCACCGTGTCCACCAACGCTTTGCCGGTTCTGGCGGCGGAGAGCGACATCCCCATTCTGGGCGTGGTGGAGCCCGCCTGCGCCGCCGCGGCGCAGGTCACCCGGAACAAGAAGGTGGGGCTTATCGCCACCGCCGCCTCCGTCCGCTCCGGTGCCTACGAGCGGTGCCTGTCCGCGCTGGACGGCGACATTCAGGTGTACGCCAAGGCGTGCCCCCTGTTCGTGCCGCTGGTGGAAAACGGGCGGTTCCGCCCCGGCGACACGGTCATCGAAACCGTTGCGGCAGAATACCTCGCACCCCTTCGCGCCACCGGGATCGACACGCTTATTCTGGGCTGCACCCACTATCCGCTGCTATCGGAGATCATCGCAAGCATCATGGGCAGCGGCGTCACGCTGGTGGACTCCGGCGCGGCGGCGGCGCAGGCTCTGCGCCGCGAGCTGGACGGGCGCGGTCTGCTGTCCCAGCGGGCGCAGGGTGAGCTGACGCTCTACGCCAGCGACCGGCCGGAGGACTTCGGTGTGCTGGCGGGGCAGTTCCTGCGCCGCCCTCTGGAGGACGCGGTGCAGCACGTGGACATTGAGAGGTACTGACATGGAAAAGGTACGTGTTCTGGCGCGCAGCCGCAGTAATTTCGCCGGCGGCGTGGATGAGCTGACCTTCCGGGGCACCGGCACGCTGGAGGTCACGGAGTACGGTCACCGCCTGCGCTACACGGCGCAGAACGAGGCGGACGGCAGCGGCGTGGCGTCGGAGATCCGGCTGGAGACGAAGGAGCACCGGGCGGTGGTCATCACCGAATCCAAGGACGGCGGCTACGGGCTGCTGCTGGATCCCAAGCGGCAGACGGTGACCCAGATCACCGGCGGCGACGGCGGCGCGCTGACGCTGCACGTGGACACCAAGGAGGTCGCGTGGCACCTGCCCCGGAGGGGCGAGGGGCACATCACACTGACGTATACACTGCTTTTGGGCACACAGGCGTTGTCCGCCCTGTGTCTGGAGCTGACACTGACGAAAGAGGAGAAAGATATATGAACATGATCGACAACGCCAAGGCGCAGGTGCGGCAGCTGACGGTGGCCGCGTATGAAAAGGCCGCGGCGGCGGGGCTGCTGCCCGCCGGTATCACCGTGGAGCCGGCGGTGGAGATCCCCAAGGACACCGCCAACGGCGACTACACCACCACCTTCTGTCTGGCGGCGGCAAAGGCCATGAAGATGAACCCCCGGCAGGTGGCACAGACCCTCATCGACAACATGACGCTGGAGGGCAGCTACTTCACCTCCGTGGAGATCGCAGGCCCCGGCTTTATGAACTTCCGGCTGGGCGGCAAGTGGTTCGCCGACACCGTTGCCGCCATCGAGAGTGCGGGAGAGAAGTACGGCGAGAACGATTCCCTCGCCGGGAAGAAGTACATGGTGGAGTTCGTCTCCGCCAACCCCACCGGCCCCATGCACATGGGCAACGCCCGGGGCGGCGTACTGGGCGACACGCTGGCAAGCGTGCTGCAAAAGTCCGGTGCCCACGTGTGGCGCGAGTTCTACGTCAACGACGCGGGCAACCAGATCGAGAAGTTCGCCAAGAGCCTGGAGGCACGGTATTTCCAGATCATCAAGGGCGAGGACGCGGTGGAATTCCCGGAGGACGGCTACCACGGTGACGACATCCGGGAGCTGGCGCAGGCGTTCTATGAAAAAGAGGGCGACAGGTATCTGGACTGCGATGAAAAGGCGCGCCACGACGCGCTGGCGCAGTTCGGTCTCAGCGTGAATATCCCCAAGATGAAGTCCGATCTGGCGCGGTACGGCATCCGGTACGACCAGTGGTTCTTTGAGTCCTCTCTCCACGAGAGCGGCTACGTCGCCGAGTCCGTGCAGGCTCTGACGGACAAGGGCTTCACCTACGAAAAGGACGGCGCGCTGTGGCTGAAAACCTCGGAGATCCTGGCATCGCAGCTGCGCCGGGAGGGAAAGAGCGACGAGGCGATCGAGAAGCTGGGTCTGAAGGACGACGTGCTCCGCCGCGCCAACGGGTTTTATACCTACTTCGCCGCCGACATCGCCTATCACCGGAACAAATTCGCCGTCCGGGGCTTTGACAAGGTCATCAACATCTGGGGTGCCGACCACCACGGTCACGTGGCGCGGCTGAAGGGTGCCATGGACGCGCTGGGGCTGGACGGCGAGCACCGGCTGGACATCGTGCTGATGCAGCTGGTGAAGCTGGTGCGTGACGGCGAGATCGTCCGTATGTCCAAGCGCACCGGCAAGGCGATCAGCCTTACCGACCTGCTGGACGAGATCCCCGTGGACGCCTGCCGCTGGTTCTTCAACGCCAAGCCGGAGACGCAGATGGAGTTCGATCTCGGTCTTGCCGTCCGGGAGGACAGCGAGAATCCGGTGTACTACGTCCAGTACGCCTACGCCCGTATCTGCACGCTGCTGAAAACTCTCGCCGCCGAGGGCTACACGGTGCCCGCCGCCGCGGAGGCGGAGCTGTCCGTGCTGACCGCCGATGAGGAGAAAGCCCTCATCAAGCAGCTGGCGCAGTACCCCGCCGTGGTGTATCTGGCGGCGCGGGACTACGACCCCAGCTTTATCAACCGCTATCTGGTGGAGCTGGCCGCCGCGTTCCACAAGTTCTACAACGCCTGCCGCATCAAGGGCGAGGCGGAGAACGTGCTGCTATCCCGGCTAAAGCTGGCGGACACCGCCCGCGCCGTGCTGAAAAACGGCATGACGCTCATCGGCTGCTCCGCGCCGGAGAAAATGTGACCATACGCAAAAAGCGCACCTACGGGTGCGCTTTTTTCATGTGCCGAAGAAGAGGCGGACGGCAAGGGCGGATGCCAAGTACGCCGCCGCGTCCGCTGTCAGGGCGGCGGGAACGGTGTAGCGGCTGCGCTTGATGCCGGCGGCACCGAAGTACACGGCGACGGTGTAGAAGGTCGTCTCCGTGCTGCCCAGCATGACGGCGGCGCACCTGCCGGTATAGCTGTCGGTGCCGTACTGCCGCATCAGCTCGCTGCCCACCGCCAACGCCCCGGAGCCGGACAGGGGGCGCACCAGCAGCAGCGGTGCCGTCTCCGGCGGAACGCCCAGCGCGGTCAAAAGCGGCGTCAGCAGCGTCGCCAGCGCGTCCAGCGCGCCGGAGGCGCGGAGCATATACACCGCCGTCAGCAGCGCGCACAGGGCGGGGAGGATGGACGCCGCCACCCGCAGCCCTTCCCTGCCGCCGGTGGTGAGGGCGTCGTACACATCCACACGGCGGCGGCAGCCCCACAATGCCGCAAGGCACAGAAGCCCCGGCAGGATACAGGCGGAAAACCGTTCCATGTCACGACCTCCACAGGCGGCGGAGCAGTCCCGCCGCCGTCAGTCCCGCCGCCACCGACACCGCCGAGGACAGCCACACCGCCGGGAGGATGTCCAGCGGCGCGGCGCAGCCCAGCCCGCCCCGGATCGCCGCCACCGTGGAGGGCAGCAGCTGGATCGAGGCGGTATTCAGCACCACAAGGCGGCACAGCTCGTCGCTGGCGGTGCCGCGGCAGCCCTCCGCCATGCGCCGCGCCGCACGGATACCCGCCGGCGTAGCGGCGTTGCCCAGCCCCAACAGGTTGGCACTGACGTTGGCACTGAGGGCATCCAGCGTTTCGCCGTCCGCCCCCGCCTTGGGCAGAAGGCGGCGGAGCACGGGGCGGAGCAGGCGGCTCAAGCCGGCCGCCATGCCGCTGCGCTCCATCAGCTCCAGCACCCCCGACCACAGGCACAACGCCCCCGCCATGGACAGCGTCAGCTCCACCGCCGCGCCCGCACCCTCCAGAGCCGCCGCCGTCACCGCCGTCAGCCGTCCCGTCGCGCCGCCCCACAGCAGCGCGGACGTTACCATCACCGTCCACACAACGCCCATCGCCACACGACCACCCCCTTGGGGCAGTGTACGCGCCGGAGGCGGCGGTTATTTCCAAAAGCTGCGACACGGTTCGCGGTGCCGTCCCAGGCGGCGGGTGTTTGCGGGGGAAAGGGGCGGAAGGGCGCGAAAAACGCCGGAGAGCTTCTCCGGCGTTTTTGCGTTTTCATGCGTGGAGCGCGGCGTCGTACAGTGCGTTGCGGGGCAGGGCGGTGTCGTCCGCCACGCGGCGGACGGCGTCCTTCAGCTTCATGCCGCCGTCGCGGAGGGCAAGCACCCGCGCCACGCCCTCCTCCAGCGTCAGGGCAGGGGCGGTCTGCTTTTCCCGTCCCGCCACCACCAGCACGTACTCGCCGCGCGGCTCGTTGGCGGCGTAGTAGGCGGCCGCCTGTGCCAGCGTGGTGCGGACGGTGTCCTCG
>OHIY01000525.1_pt1 | contig 20889 bp, 13 predicted proteins | sample 1568351 | NCBI WGS metagenome assembly OHIY01 (sample SAMEA3879547, study PRJEB24766) | human gut metagenome | biome: human-associated habitat; feature: feces | place: USA | collected 1985/1987 | reverse complement strand
CCTTGCGTAAGCGAGGCTCAGACTTGCACCTAGTCTCTTTGGTTCTTTCCCTCGTTAATATTGACAAGTGTATTGATTTGAATAGCGAACCCGAGAAGTGCTGTCCGACAAAAAGAACTATCGGTAGCCTGTTATCATATTCAGAGCTGAATGATATAACAGAAGTACTTCAAATATAAGACTTTTTCTACAGACCTGACCGCTCCGTAACAGGAGCGGTTTTTTAAAGGAGAATAATATGCCACTATGTACACTTTGCCCACGCAACTGCCGTATAGACCGCAGTAAAACAACAGGCGCCTGCTCCGTAAAAGGACTTAAAACAGCCAAAGCGTCACTCCACTTCGGCGAAGAGCCGTGCATTTCCGGAACGGACGGCAGGGGCGCAGGAACGATATTCTTTTCCGGCTGTTCGCTGAAATGTATATTCTGCCAGAATATGCCCATAAGCCGTGACGGCTACGGCAAGGAAATAACACCGGAAAGGCTCGGTGAAATAATGCTTGAGCTTCAGGAAAAAGGTGCGCATAACATCGACCTTGTAACGCCCACTCATTATGCCGATATTATAGCCGATGTACTGAAAAGCATAAAGTCACGGCTTCATATACCGGTAGTTTATAACTGCGGCGGATACGAAAAGGTCGAAACGCTTAAAATGCTTGACGGGCTGATTGACATTTACCTGCCAGATTTCAAGTATGCTTCTCCCGACCTTGCCCGTGAATATTCCTCCGCACCCGACTACCCTTCCGTTGCGGTAAAAGCGATTGCAGAAATGTACAGGCAGACAGGAAAGGTACAGGTTTTCGAAAACGGTATGATGAAAAAGGGCGTTCTTGTCCGCCACCTCGTACTTCCCGGTTGCCGTCACGACAGTATGAAGGTGCTTGATATACTTAAAGCCACCGTTCCTGTAAGCGATATAAGGATAAGCCTTATGCGCCAGTACACACCTTGCGGAAAAGCCCTTGAAATAAAAAATCTTTCAAGAAAACTTACCACTTTTGAATATAACTCGGTTACCGATTACGCCGCTCAGCTTGGCTTTGACGGCTACACGCAGGATAAAGAAAGTGCTACCTTCGAGTATACTCCCGAATGGGATCTTGAGGGCGTGTGATGCGTTGACTGATTTCAGCTTTATTTAACTCACTTTTTTCGGCATAGCATCAAAATAGGAAAGCTAAGCGCTTCAGTCGCCGATTTTCAGTGTAACTGTTATCAAGCGTCCATGGCGATATTTTCTGAAGTGCCGTTTTTGTACGCTTTCCAAAAGCAAATCCCTGCAATTGAAATTTCAGATAAAAATTCCCCCGAAAATCTGCTTAGCGGACTTTCGGGGGAAAACTATTTATTTCTTTTTCTTAGGTGAAGTCTGAGGGGCTGAACCACAGCCGTGGCACTGGGCGCAGTGACCAGTGCATCCGACGCAGCCGCCGCAAGAGAACTTGCCCTTTTTCTTGTCGCTTACCAGCTTGTGAATGATCAGTATGATCACCGCAAGTAAAATTACCGCTACGATTATTGAACCGATAACAGGATCCATAAAGATCACTCCTTTTTATTTCTGAAATAAGACCTTACTTTGTAACCTTGACCTTAACGCCGAGCTTCTTGCTTTCCTTGTAAGGACGAACGAGAAGGTAGATAAGAGCGGCAAGGATAAGAACTGCAACGATAAGACCGATTATGTCGCCTGCACCTGCAAGTGCGCCTGTGAACAGCTTACCGAAGTAGTTTATCATAAGAGCGATTACATAAGCGAAACCACACTCATAACCAATCGCAAACCAGAACCACTTAGCGTTGTTCATTTCACGTTTGATAGCACCCATAGCAGCGAAGCAAGGAGCGCACAGAAGGTTGAATACGAGGAACGACATACCGGTTACAGCTGTGAAGCTGCTTGCAAGCGTCTGCCATACAGTAGCGTCGCCGCTTCCGTAAAGGATACCCATTGTCGCAACGATATTTTCCTTTGCAACAAGACCTGTAACAGCCGCAACAGTTGCCTGCCAGTCGCCCCAGCCGAGAGGTGCGAATATCCAGCAGATAGCCTTACCGATATTAGCTAAGATACTGCAATCCATCTGTGATTCATCGAGCATTGTGAATGCACCGTCTACCCAGCCGAAGAATGATGTGAACCAAACAAAGATAGTTGAAAGGAGGATGATAGTACCTGCCTTCTTGATGAATGACCAGCCACGCTCCCACATTGAACGCAGTACGTTTCCGACTGTAGGAATGTGGTATGCGGGAAGCTCCATTACGAACGGAGCGGGATCTCCTGCGAACATCTTTGTCTTCTTAAGAATGATACCCGAAACGATGATAGCCGCCATACCTAAGAAGTATGCGCCTGTTGCGATCCAGGGAGAACCGCCGAAGATAGCACCTGCTATCATTGCTATGAACGGCTGCTTAGCGCCGCAGGGGATAAATGTTGTTGTCATGATCGTCATACGGCGGTCACGCTCGTTTTCAATTGTTCTTGATGCCATGATACCGGGGATACCGCAGCCTGTGCCGACAAGTATCGGTATGAATGATTTACCGGAAAGACCGAACTTTCTGAAGATACGGTCAAGCACGAATGCGATACGAGCCATATAACCGCAAGCCTCAAGAATAGCAAGCAGAATGAACAGTACGAGCATCTGGGGAACGAAGCCGAGTACAGCGCCTACACCGGCAACAATACCGTCAAGGATAAGACCCTTTAACCAGTCTACGCAGTTAACAGCGTCAAGACCCTGCTCGATAAGTACGGGGATACCGGGTACCCATACGCCGTAGCTTGCGGGATCGGGTTCTTCAAATGCGCTTTCGCCGCCTTCTTCAAAGTACTTAACAGCGTCAAGATATGTGATGCCGAGTGTCGTGTCTTCATCTGCGTTTGCAGGGATCTCCTTGTAGTAAACTGTAAGCTGGCTTACTTCAAGTGTTTCTTCGTCCTCTACATCTATCTGCACTGAAGGATTCTCGCCTTCGGGCTTGTATGACTTGAGTGTTTCAAGAGCAGTACCCGGCTCAAAATCCTCACTGTCAGGCTCTATTGTAACGAAACCGTTAACAGCCTCCAAAGCGTCAGAGTAAGCACCCGATGCGTCCTCGTAATCTGCCGAGCCTATTCCGAATAAGTGCCAGCCGTCACCGAACAGTCCGTCATTAGCCCAGTCTGTTGCGGCTGTACCTACAGTTACCATTGAAATATAGTAAACGAGGAACATAATTACAGCGAATATCGGAAGTGCGGCAAAACGGTTTGTAACAACCTTATCGATCTTATCCGAGGTTGTCAGCTTGCCTGCCGATTTCTTCTTGTAACAGCCCTTGATGATCTCAGCTATGTAAACGTATCTTTCGTTTGTTATAATGCTTTCTGCGTCATCGTCAAGTTCTTTTTCAACGTTCTTGATGTCCTCATCGATGTGAGCCATTACAGTGCTGTCAAGATTCAGCTTTTCGATAACCTTGTCGTCACGCTCGAACAGCTTAATAGCGTACCATCTCTGCTGTTCTTCGGGCATATTGTGTACTGCGGCTTCCTCTATGTGAGCTATCGTATGCTCAACAGGACCTGAGAATGTATGCATAGGAACTGTCTTGCCGTTCTTTGCCGCTTCAACCGCAGCGTCTGCGGCTTCCTTTATTCCCGTGCCCTTAAGAGCCGAGATCTCGACAACTTTACATCCAAGCTCCCTTGAAAGCTCCTCAATGTTTATCTTGTCGCCGTTCTTCTTTACTATATCCATCATATTGATGGCGATTACAACAGGAATGCCAAGCTCTGTGAGCTGTGTTGTAAGGTAAAGGTTTCTTTCAAGGTTCGTACCGTCAATGATATTGAGTATAGCGTCGGGACGCTCCTCGATAAGATAGTTTCTTGCAACTACTTCTTCAAGTGTGTAGGGTGACAGCGAATAGATACCGGGTAAGTCGGTAATTACTACTCCGTCGCTCTTTTTGAGCTTACCCTCCTTCTTTTCAACGGTAACGCCGGGCCAGTTACCGACAAACTGGTTTGAGCCCGTCAGAGCGTTGAACAATGTGGTTTTGCCGCAGTTAGGGTTACCTGCGAGCGCAATTTTTAAACTCATCGGGAAAATTCCTCTCTTTCATAAAGCCATAAAAGTCTTAGCTTTCACTAACCATTTAAGTTTATTACCTGATCAAATTGTTGAAACGCAGAGATTATTCGACCTCTACCATTTCGGCGTCGGCTTTTCTGAGCGAAAGCTCATAGCCTCTTACCGTTACTTCAACAGGGTCGCCTAATGGCGCTACCTTGCGGACGTATACCTCTACGCCCTTTGTAAGCCCCATATCCATAATTCTGCGCTTGATAGCGCCCTCGCCGTGCAGCTTGACAACCTTGACGGTTTCTCCGACAGTTGCCTGTTTTAATGTCTTCATCGGTTATCCTCCTCTATAATAAGAATCATATCATGATTCTTTGTGCCATTTCCTTGCTTATCGCAACCCTTGCCTCTTTGACATTCACGATAAGGTTACCGTTTACAGTTGTAACGACTTTTACGTTGCCACCGACTACAAATCCTAAGTTTTCAAGATGCTTCTTGACCTCAGGACTTCCGCCGATTTTCCTTATGATATTTTCGTCACCCTCAGATGCGAGTATGAGCGGCATCATAGAACGTCATCCTTTCTTTTGTTCCGACTGTCTGCTTATAGTCTTGGCTAACCTTATTAGTTAATGCTAATTAAATTAGAACAAGCTAACTTGATTGCCAAATAAAAGGTTAGCACTTGCTAACAAAAAATATTGTACTCACAGCAGAGCGGTTTGTCAAGCAAAAATCAAACCGACTAACGCAAATACAAAAAGTTTGTTTATTCTAACTCAAATCGTTAGTATATTCTAACTACTCGTTTGTGAAAATTTCCGAATACCCGATTTACAGGTGTTGTAAAATTTAGAGAATAAACGCTTGTTAAACAATGTCCGGAATATTTGAGATTCCCGTAAATTTCCTCTGTACTGCTTCTTTCAACGACACAAACAACCAACCTTGCGGATATGAAAAAACAGCAGAGCAAGCAAAGCTAAACACCCCTTTTTTATGAATATACAGTTCTCGGACAGTCTGCAGACGATGAGAAACACACGCAGACAAGAAAACCGCCCCGACAGGCGTACAAAGGTACGTTGAGGGGCGGTTGACGTAGTAAGCAAAAATGCTTTCGCACAGCCGTTTTTTACGGCTGTGCGAAATTCTTTTACTTATCCTGTTTTAATTTTTTGTCAGATGATTTATCTGCATTTTTGCGGTGCGTGGGTTTATCGACAGTCTGACAGTCACGGACTGTTGCCCGTGACCGTAATTCATTTATCAGCTCTCACTGCAAATCAGCTTTTCGCCGTCATAGTCTACCGTCAGCGTACTGCCGGGTGCTACATCATCGGCTATCAGCTTTCTTGCGATAAGCGTTTCTATCTTACGCTGTATGAATCTCTTGAGCGGTCTTGCGCCGTAGTTGGGGTCGAAGCCGTTGTCGATTACATAGTCCTTTGCGGCATCTGTAATAGCAAAGCCTACCTCCTTATCGGCAAGACGTTTCTTAAGCTCGCCGAGCATAAGATCGACAATACCGGAGATCTCGTCCTTGCGGAGCGGCTTGTAGAATACAATCTCATCAAGACGGTTGAGGAATTCGGGTCTGAACTGCGTTTTAAGCAATTTGTTGACCTCGTTTTTAGCCTCTTCGGAAATCTCGCCTTTATCGTTGATACCGTCAAGGATATACGATGAGCCGAGGTTACTTGTCAGAATGATAATAGTATTCTTGAAGTCTACCGTTCTGCCCTGAGAATCGGTGATTCTGCCGTCATCGAGAATCTGTAACAGGATATTGAACACATCGGGATGAGCCTTTTCTACCTCGTCAAGAAGTACGACCGAGTAGGGTTTTCTTCTTACCGCTTCGGTAAGCTGACCGCCCTCCTCATATCCGACATATCCTGGAGGCGCACCGATAAGACGGCTCACGCTGAATTTCTCCATGTACTCCGACATATCAATACGAACCATGCTGTGTTCATCGTCAAACAGAGCCTCGGCAAGAGCCTTTGCAAGCTCCGTCTTACCAACACCGGTAGGACCTAAGAACAGGAACGAGCCTATAGGCTGATCGGGATTTGCGATGCCTGCCCTTGAACGCAGTATAGCCTCGCTTACCTTTTCGACAGCCTCGTCCTGACCTATTACACGCTTATGAAGTATATCTTCCATGTGGAGCAGTTTTTCACGCTCGCCCTCCATCAGCTTTGAAACAGGGATACCTGTCCAGCGGCAGATAATCTTTGCAATCTCTTCCTCTGTAACTTTATCGTGCAGCATAGATGCGGACTTTGACTGCTCTGCCAGCTTTTCTTCTTCCTCAAGCTCCTTCTGTAACTGAGGGAGCTTGCCGTATTTAAGCTCTGCCGCCTTGTTCAGATCGTAGCTTCTTTCAGCCTGCTCAATAAGGCTGTTGGTGCTTTCAATCTCCTCACGCAGTTTCTGTACCTTTGAGATGGCGTTACGCTCGTTCTCCCACTTTGCCTTCATCTCGTTGAACTTTGAACGCATTTCGGCAAGCTCCTGCTGTACCTCGGCAAGATGCTCAACGGAGATACGGTCAGTTTCCTTTTTGAGAGCGGCTTCTTCTATCTCGTGCTGCATTATCTTTCTGCGGATGTCGTCAAGCTCTGACGGCATAGATTCCATTTCTGTCTTGATGAGCGCACACGCTTCATCAACAAGGTCTATCGCCTTATCGGGCAGGAATCTGTCCGAAATATATCTGTCAGACAGCGTTGCGGCGGCAATAAGTGCTGAGTCGTGAATCTTTACGCCGTGGAACACCTCGTAACGTTCCTTTAAGCCACGCAGTATAGAAATAGTATCCTCTACCGTAGGCTCGTTTACCATTACCGGCTGGAAACGTCTTTCGAGGGCGGCATCCTTTTCAATGTACTGTCTGTACTCGTTGAGCGTTGTCGCACCTATGCAGTGAAGCTCGCCTCTTGCAAGCAGAGGCTTCAGCAGATTTCCTGCGTCCATTGCACCGTCTGTCTTGCCTGCGCCTACTATGGTATGAAGCTCATCTATGAACAGTATTATCTGACCTTCGGATTTCTTTATGGTCTGCAATACCGCTTTAAGTCTTTCCTCAAATTCGCCTCTGTACTTTGCGCCTGCAACAAGCGCACCCATATCAAGCGAGAATATCTGGCGCTCCTTTAAGTTTTCGGGAACATCTCCACGCACTATACGCAGTGCAAGTCCCTCGGCGATAGCTGTTTTACCTACACCTGGTTCGCCTATCAGCACAGGGTTGTTCTTTGTCTTACGGGAAAGAATACGGATAACGTTCCTTATCTCAGTATCTCTGCCGATAACGGGGTCGAGCTTGTTCTGCCGTGCCAGTTCCGTTAAATCCTGACCGTACTTTTTAAGCACATCGTAGGTTTCCTCCGGATTCTGTCCGGTAACACGCACACTGCCCCTTACCTGCTCAAGTGCCTGTAAGAATGCCTTTTCGGTAATACCGCACTTTGCGAAAATGTCCTTAAGTTGTGAGTTCGGCTTTTCAAGAAGTCCTATGAACAGATGCTCTACCGAGATATACTCGTCCTTCATCTGCTTTGCTTTTTCCTCAGCGGCTGTAAATGCCTTATCAACATCGGGAGATACATACACCTTTTCGGGATCTCTGCCGCTGCCCGTTACCTTCGGAATTCCTGCGGCGCTCTGCTCTGTAAGCCTTGTAAGCTGTGAAGCGTCAGCACCCATCTTCTTTATAAGCTGAGGGATAAGTCCGTCCTCAGCCTGAAGCAATGCAAGAAGAATATGCTGCTGTTCTATGTTCATGTTCTGATATGAAACAGCTATACTCTGCGCAGTGCTTATAGCTTCCATTGATTTCTGTGTCAGATTGTTTGTGTTAAGCATATCACATCATCCTTTCTTCGTTTGTACAAGGCATCACAGGATAACCTTCAATGTCTTGATACGCTCATTATAAAGTGAATCCACAAGCGAAACCGCCTGCTTTCTGTTGTCTGCGTTTTCAAAATAGAGCTTGATTGCCCTGTCAAGAAAATTGACATAATCCGCAATAGCCTCTGCGATAAGATTCGGGTCGCTGACGCTCCTTCCGTCCTTGATGAGAGGCTTGTTGAGCATCCTTACCATCTTATCGTTGTCTATCTGCATCACCACGTCAATTCCGTCAAAGCGTGACAAATGTCTGCGTTCTATATTTGCAAAGCAGGTGAGGAAATCGTTCATCAGCTCCATCAGCGCCATATTCTGCGTTCTGAAGCTGACCTTCAGCCTGCCCAGATACCTGTCCTCTCTGAGCAGTTCTACGGAGTAACGTATAGTCGGCTTGTATTTATAAGGCAACGGGCTTTTTATAAGCATTCCTCCATCGCCCGCCGCAGTCTGCAAGCGGAAAATCTCATCGTCAAAAAAACTGCCTATATTTTCCATTATGTTACGCATCCGTATCTCCGGCGTCTGCATCGACAGCTTTTCGGCAAGTATCCTGTCTATCAGTGCCGAGCGGCTGGTGTTCATTCTGTACGCAAGAGAGTCTATCGCCCGTACTATCTCATCGGTCAGTACAAGACTGTATACGCTTTTACTCATTTTTGACGATCATCCCTTTCATATTCAAATATCTATTTCAATTTCTATCTCAACAGCCTGTTTCCGACTGTGACTATATTGTAGCACATTCTTCATAACTTGTCAAGAGTTTTATATAAATTTTTATACGAATTATGAATTTAATTTCAAGTTTTATTTGTTAATTTTTACCGTAGTCAGCAATTATATAGAAAATCCACCGCCCGAAAGCAGTGGATTTCCTTTATATTCGGTTTTTTCTAAATCGACAAATTCTGAATCTGCACTATCAAATTGCCTCCGCCGGTAACGCTTGTTACACATATCGGCAACAATCGAAGCGGCGAATTTGAAGCGGCTCACAGCCGCAGGCGGAATTTGAAACGGCTCACAGCCGCACGGCGTAACAAGTCAAAAATATTGTTTATTCCCGACCGTTTCACCTTTCTCAGCCGCTCGCCGACCTTTAAAAAGGTCGGAATTTGATGTGGCTCACAGCCGCCGCAAAAAATCCACCGCCCTAAAGCAGTGGATTTCCTTTATATTCGGTTTTTCTAAATCGCCAAATTCTGAATCCGCACTATCAAATTGCCTCCGCCGATAACGCTTGTTAAGCATATCGGCAACAATCGGAACGGCGAATTTGAAGCGGCACATTGCCGCACGGCGTAACAAGTCAAAAATATTGTTTATTTCCGACCGTTTCACCTTTCTCAGCCGCTCGCCGACCTTTAAAAAGGTCGGAATTTGATGCGGCTCACAGCCGCCGTTATTGAGCCATGCCGAGTTCTATTGCCTTGATGTTGGCATCTATAAGATGAGCTTTCTTAGGCGGGATAACCTTTTCCATAGCCTTTTTAACCGTTTCCATAGAAGTAAGGTTTGTTTCCTTGAGCAGCTTGCCGACAAGAATAATATTGGCAAGACCCTTCATATCATGCTCGTTTGCGAGAGCTGTTGCGGGAACATAATAAACATTGATGTCTGTTCTGTCGCACTTTGCGTCAACAAGCGTACTATCAATGATAACAGTACCGCCCGGCACAACCGAGCCGATAAACTTGTCATAGCTCGGAGTATTCATAACGATAAGCGTATTCGGTGTATCGACAAGGGGTGAGCCGATAGGATCGTCGCTTACACATACCGAGCAGTTGCAGGTACCGCCACGCATTTCGGGGCCGTAGGAAGGAAGCCACGAAACTTCCTTGTTCTCGTAAAGCCCGAAATATGCGAGCATTTTTCCCATAAACAGTATGCCCTGTCCGCCGAATCCGGCAAGAAGAATTTCGTTTGTCATCTTATCGCACCCTCCTTGAATACACCTAAAGGATAGTAAGGAATCATCTCTGTGCGGACTCTGTCAAGCGCCTCTATCGGAGTCATGCCCCAGTTTGTAGGACAAGTAGAAAGAACCTCAATTATAGAGAAGCCCTGCTTGTTCTTCTGAAACTCAAATCCCTTTCTGATTGCCTTTTTGGCAATGTTTATATTCTTGGGGTCGATAACCGTTACACGCTCGGCAAGCGCAACACCGCTGAGCGTAGACAGCATTTCGCATACTCTTACGGGGAAGCCCTCAACATCGGGATTTCTGCCGTATGGGGTCGTCTGCGTTATCTGACCGGGAAGTGTCGTAGGCGCCATCTGACCGCCTGTCATACCGTAGGTCGTGTTGTTGATAAATATAACAGTGATATTTTCGCCTCTTGTAGCGGCGTGAACAATCTCAGCCGTACCGATAGCCGCAAGGTCGCCGTCACCCTGATATGTAAATACGAACTTATCGGGGTTAGCTCTCTTGATACCGGTAGCTACCGCAGGAGCACGTCCGTGCGAAGCTTCAAGCATATCGCATTCAAAATAATCATAAGCCATAACCGAGCATCCGACAGGACAAACACCGATAGTTTCGCCCTCGATACCCATTTCGTCAATTACTTCGGCTACAAGTCTGTGTACTATACCGTGAGTACAGCCGGGGCAATAGTGGGTGGTCACGTCTGCCAGAGCGTAAGGTCTTTTAAATTCAGGCATTAGTTTTTACCTCCCATTTCTCTTAACTTTGCAAGTATTTCTGCAGGCTTCGGGATAACACCGCCTGTCCTTCCGTAGAACTCGACAGGCTTTGAGCAGTTGAGAGCGATCTTTACATCATCAACCATCTGACCCATAGACATCTCCACGCAAAGAACATTCTTCGCATTCTTGCACGCTTCGGCAATTTCCTTTGCAGGATAAGGCCAGAGAGTTATCGGTCTTACTATGCCGACCTTAAGGCCCTCTTTTCTTGCCGCTTCGACTGCCGATTTTGCAAGTCTTGCGGTCGAGCCGTAAGCCACAACAACAGTATCTGCATCCTCGCAGTAGTCGCTGACAGCCTCCGTATGCTTTGCCTTCAGGTCTTCATATCTTTCAAATCTTTCTCTTACATTATCCTCAAGCTGATCGGGCTTTAAATAAAGAGAGTTGATTATGTTGTGCTTTCTCTTGTTGCCGTGACCGCAAGCTGCCCACGGCTTCTTTGACGCATCGGACATCTTTATCTCGGTATCCTCAAAGGCAACAGGCTCCATCATCTGACCGAGAAGTCCGTCTGCAAGGATAACTGCAGGCATTCTGTACTCGTCGGCAAGGTCGAAAGCCTTAGTTACCGTATCCACCATCTCCTGCACGGACGCAGGTGCGAATACGATAGCGTGGAAGTCGCCGTGACCGAGTGCGTGTGTTATCTGCCAGTAATCCGCCTGTGACGGCTGGATACCGCCAAGACCGGGACCGCCTCGCTGTACGTCAATGATAACGCAGGGCAAATCAGAGCCGGCTATGTAGCTTATTCCCTCTGTTTTAAGCGAAATTCCGGGAGAGGATGAAGATGTCATACATCTGATACCGGAGCCTGCACAGCCGTAAACCATATTTATAGCCGCAACCTCCGACTCTGCCTGTAAAAATACGCCGCCTACCTTGGGCATTCTCTTTGACAGATATGCCGAAATTTCCGTCTGAGGTGTTATCGGGTAACCGAAAAAGCATTTACAGCCGGCTCTTATAGCGGCTTCTGCAAGCGCTTCGTTACCTTTCATAAGACTCTTTTCAGCCATTGTCGTCACCTCCTACAGTGATAGCGCAGTCAGGGCACATCATAGCGCACAGTGCACAGGCGATGCAAGCATCGTCATCTGTACATACGGCTGTGTAGTAGCCCTTCTTGTTGAGCTTTTCCGTCTGTAAAGCGACTATTTTCTTCGGACAGGCTGTTGTGCACAGTCCGCAGCCTTTACAGCGGTCAAAATCCACTTTCATTTTTGCCATATTTCTTGACCTTTCCTTTCGCCTAAAGTTTTATTCGGCTTACCATTCAGTTTTAATCAGATTACGGTAAGGAAACAGCTTTATTTTTCGGCTTCATCGCCGAATTCTTCCCACAGCTTCTTGACATATATATTTACGGGATATGCTTTGTCTATACCGTCAAGATAGCCTGCCTCGGCAGTTACAGCCACAAGCGGAAGTCCTGCCTCACGGCACACCTCATCCGCATAAGCGACCGAGCCGAGAACTATATCACTGTCGGTTTCCCGACCGAGATTCGTGTTGTTGATTATTCCGTCACACTTCATTCCCGATGCGTTCTCAATCTCATACATCAGCTGTAAAGCCTCTGCAGGTTCTTTTGTGAGATACCTGCAACGATTGATAACGTACAGCATCTGCGTGTCGTACTTTTCAAATACTTTTCTGTATCTGCCAAGAGCCTTTGCGCCCTCGTCATCGCCGCCCACGTCGATAATAATATAGCCTTCCCTGTCTGCGATACCGTTCATATCAAAGCCGAGAGCGGGTATATCGAGATTTGAATTTGCATAGGTCGGTACGGTAAGGCTGATATTATGCTCCCCGAACAGCTCCTTGAAATCGGCTGTTCTGAAATAGGGGTTTACTATATCGAGATCGACAACGGTTACCTTCTCGCCTTTTTCTGCAAGATCAAGTGCCATATTGACGGATACATTTGTTTTACCCGAGCCGTAATGACCGGTAATTATATTAATTTTTCTGAAATTCATTTTTATCCTTTGACTTTTCGTTGCATCATGCTTTTCAGCCGTCCGCAAACGGCGGCAACATGATGCTATTGTTCAATATTATTATTATAGCACTTTAAATTCGGTTTGTAAATAGACTTTTTTGGCGATTTGACTAAAACAGACCTTATAAAGAGATATTATTTGAATATTAGCAAAATTAATTCAACCTTTTTCTCGTCCATCGGCAATATAACAATTCACAACAGCGAAATTACCGCTCCGCAAGCACTCTCACTATAGTTGAATCCTTCTCAGCAAATGAGCTATATGCAAATCGGCTGAAATCGAATACTATTACTGTTCTTGAGAAAATCGGCAAGCATTGCCGATAGCCGGAACAAAGACGTAAAAATATAACGGGTATCGGTAAAATGCCGATACCCGTTTCAGCTTGTAGAAAAAGTATGTTTTTTCAAAAAAAGTGCTTGTTCTCAATCCCTATCCCCAAACCCCTTTCCCCGGGAAAGGGGCTATATTACTGGGGCTACCGCCCCTAGACCCTGTCGGGGGCTACGCCCCTGCGACCCCGTTTATATATAATCAAGAGGTTTATCGACAGTCTGTAACGGGTATCGGTAAAATGCCGATACCCGTTTTGCGTATTATTGCCTGTCGATCCTCACATCATACCGTCTTAGCCAATATTCTATCTGCAAGAGGTAGGCAAAAATCTGCGGCGAGGTCATAAGCTGACCGTACCAGTTGCCCTCAAACAGTGTCGGATCGTCGCACAGCCGTAACAGCTTTTCACGGCTGACAATCTCGGTAAGGCGGCAATCCTTGTCGGCAAGCACCGCCCTCATCCTGCGGATAACCTCGGCGAGATAGGTCGGGTTGTGGGTCTTGGGATACGGCGATTTCTTGCGCCAAAGCACATCGTCGGGCAGTATGCCTTTCATCGCACGGCGGACAATGCCTTTTTCCCTGCCGCCTGCCGCTTTTATCTCCCACGGAATATTGAAAGCGTAACGGGCAATCCTGTGGTCGCAGAACGGCACTCTGACCTCAAGCCCATGAGCCATACTCATTCTGTCCTTGCGGTCAAGCAGGCATTGCATAAACCAATAGAAGTTCAGCATGAACATCTCACGCATACGTCTGTCCTTGCGGCTGTCGGTGTCGAGATATTCGGTGTTCTTCAGCGTTTCGTTACAGCAGAAGTTGACATAATCATTCGGGTCGATGTCACCCAGTATTCCCTCGCAGAGCAGATCCGCACGGGATGCGGTCGAGCAAGCCCACGGGAAGCCCGGTTTGTAGAGAATTTCCTCGTTGTGATACCACGGATAGCCACCGAAGATCTCATCGGCGCACTCACCGCTCAGAGCAACGGTGAAATTGCCCTTGATAGCTTTGCAGAACAGGTACAGAGAGCTGTCCACGTCTGCCATTCCGGGCAGGTCACGGGCATAGGTTGACAGTTCCAGAGCGTCGGTCAGAGCAGGCGTATCGACCTCGACATTTATATGCTTGGAGCCGATGAACGCTGACATTTTCCGTATCCACGGTGCGTCCATATCGGGCTGGAATTTACTGCTGTGGAAGTTCTTTTCGTTGTCCTTGTAGTCGATTGAATAGGTGGTGAGCTGCCTGCCGCTTTGCTCAAATTCACGGGCGGCAACGGCGCTTATGATACTGCTGTCAAGACCGCCCGAAAGCATTGTACAAAGCGGAACATCGCTGACAAGCTGGCGCTTTATGGCATCGGTCAGGAGGTAGGCTATGTGCTGCTCGGTCTCCTCGGCGGTTTCCTTATGGAGAAGGGCGTGGAGCGACCAGTAGGTGCGCTTTCTGAGGCCGCATCGGCAGTACATTGCGCACTCGGCAGGGCGAAGCTCCCTGATCCCTTTGAAGATGCCGCTTCCCGGCTTTCTCGCAGGACCTAAAAGCATTATCTGAGCGATGCCGTCACGGTCGATTACCGGCTCTATCATAGGGTGGGCGAGGAGCGTTTTTATCTCGGACGCAAAGATAAGACCGCCTGCGTATTCGTAGTAAAACAGCGGCTTCACGCCGATTCTGTCACGGGCTAGGAAGAGCTGTTTTTCCTTTTCCTGCCACACAGCAAAGGCGTATATTCCGTTGAGCTTGTCGAGGCACGCCTCGCCCCAGGTGATGTATGCCCAGAGCAGTACCTCCGTGTCGCCTGAGGAGGTGAACGAAATCCCCGTAGATTCAAGCTCAGAGCGGATTTCGGCGGTGTTGTAAAGCTCGCCGTTATAGACGATAGTGTAGCTGTCGAGGGCGGTTTTACGGGTCATTGGCTGGGCACTTCGGGCGGGGTCTATGACGCTAAGGCGGCGGTGGGCAAGGGCACAGTTATCATCGGTGTAGAAGCCGCCGCTGTCGGGGCCTCTCGGAACCATTGTCTGAGCCATTCTACGCATTATTGCGGCGCTGTCGCACAGTCTGCGGCAATCTATCCAACCTGCTATTCCACACATTAAAAATCACCTCATTATGTAAATTTATGGTATATTATGGTTGATACAAGAGTAGTATATGCTTTGATAATAATTTCCGTGAATGGAAATATCAAGGTGATGATTCGATTATAATAAAAAACTGCATTTTTCCGCATTACCAAAGGGTTTTGGCAGAACAGACAGAATATTCACAGGTTGATGAATTATGATGAATTTGAGAATTGAGGGGAAGGCGGGGAGATGTAGTAGCATTTTAATATATATCGTACTATTTATAATGATATTAATATATTTACTATTTCAAACGCAATTTGCTGTTTTGCGTGTTAATTTTGTCGAAAATATTGACATTTCGGCAAATAGTGGTATCATTAAAATGAATAGTTATAAGCATTATACTTGCTTTTGCAATATGACGAGGAGAGTGTATTATGAAACTTAAAAGATTTGCGTCAGGGTTTGTTGCGGCGGTGATGGCACTTGCCGTTCTGGGTACGCCTTTGGGGGATATTTTGCCGTTTGTAAGGGAGAGCGTGGCGACGACGGCAGGGGCGGTGTCTTATAGGGATTTCAGTTATAATGTGTTAAGTGATGGGACTGTTGAAATTATAAGCTATCCAACTAATGCAACTGTAGCTGATATACCGGCGAGTATTAATGGCAGAAGGGTTACGAGTATAGGCGATAAAGCTTTCATTAATTGCAGAAGTCTTAAAAGTATAGCGATACCCGACAGTGTGACAAGTATAGGCGATAGTGCTTTCTATCGTTGTTCAAGCCTTACAAGTATAACACTACCTGACGGAGTGACGAGTATAGGCGATAATGCTTTTAAAGAGTGCGTAAAACTTATGAATATAAAAATTCCGAATAGTGTGACAAGTATAGGTGATAGTGCTTTCGATTCGTGTTCAAGCCTTACAAGTATAACACTACTGGACGGTGTGAAGAGTATAGGCGATAATGCTTTTAGCAGAACTGGTTTGAACTCTGTTGTAATACCCGGAAATGTTAAAACGATTGGCAGATATGCTTTCAATCAGTGTGATAATCTGAGAAAAGTTACTATAGAAGATGGCGTTTCAGAAATTGGCGAAAATGCGTTTGATAGTTGCGATGCACTTGCTGAGATTAGAATCCCCGGAAGTTGTCGGATTCCCACAGGGTTTTTTATTAATAAAAAATATGAGAGAATTATCATAGGAGAAGGTCTCACAGAAATACCGGAGAATTATTTCTTAAATTGTTATTCATTAAAAAGCATAACAATACCAAGCAGTGTGACAAGCATAGGCATCTGTGCTTTTTCGGATTGTAAAAGTCTAACAAGCATAACAATACCAAGCAATGTAACAAGCATAGGCATCTGTGCTTTTTCGGATTGTAATTCATCACTTGTCATAAAAGGCAATACTAACTCTGAAGCGGAAAGATACGCTAAAGATAATAATATTGTATTCAAGTCTGCCGGTTACAGTGTGCCAGTTATAAGCGCAAAAAGCTCATACAATATTAAAATAGTTGATAACAACGGTAATCCGATAAAGAATGCGACGATTTCTGTCGATACAATAAGCCGTAAAGCTACAGGGGGATTTGCAAGTATTTCTTTTCCGTCTGCTGAAAGAATCTGGAAAGTATCAGCCGACAAATATGTTGACAAATATATTTCGGCAAATGAACTGACGACTGATGTCAATACGATAATCATGTACCCTGTCGGCGTTGCACAGAAATGTTATGCCGATAAGGTTTATTACAGCGAAAAATCCGATATAGACACGGTGTACACAAACGGAAACATCAATAATTATGTAAGCAATTTTCAGGCTACAGAGGTGCTGACAGGAGCGAAAACCATTGATCTTGTAAGAAAAGAATATGGGGTTATAAAAAATTACGACTTCTATCTGTACTGTGCTTCCGACAGTAATGAAAATGCTACATACGAGGTGTATGACGGAAATAAGCGCCTGACAACATCAAGCACAAAGAAAATCAAGCTCAATACATCTATGCTTAATGAAAGCTCTTCTCTATGGATAGTTGAAAAGTTTGCGGACGGCTCAAGAAACCACTACGGAGTCAATCTTAAAGCGGTTGACAATAAGGTGAGTGAAAACAGCTTTGAGCTTTCAACAGGAAGCGTGTCGATAGCACCGAGCGATGACCTTTCGTGGCTTGGCTCGTGGAATATTGATGTCCCGTCATTCCCATTATATGCTAAATGCACCGGCGATGAAATCAGGATAGGTGTAGGCGTAACTAAGGATGTACTTGATTCTGACAGCAAATTCTTTGATTATAAGGATTCTTTTGATAAGCTGAAGGATTCAAGGAAGAACGCAAGTCCTTTGCTGAAAGCAAAAACCTTAGCTGAGCTGAAAAGCAAGTATATCAAAAGTAACGGAAAAACAAAGCTGCCGGGATTAAAGGACGGATTCGATCTGACAATAGTCGGTTGCGGTTATGCGAAGATACAGCCCGGACAGGACACCTATACGCTCGGTGTAAATGTAATAGTAACCGCAGATTATTCGGTAACGCTTTCACATCAGTTTTTTGTAGGTGTAATTCCTGTAACTGTAAATATCAAAGCCGGAGCTTCTGTCAAGGGAAACTTTGATATGAGCTGGGTAAAGAACGGCAACAGTAGCGGATTTGCAAACAATACTGTTCTGGAGCTTACTGTCGAGCCGTATTTCAAGCCTTATGCCGGAATAGGTATTGACAAGGTTGCAAATGTAGGCGTGTACGGCAGTCTTGCTATGCCGATTAAAATCACGTTTATGAGCCCTGATAAAAACGCAAAGGGCGTCAACTCGGTAGATATAAAAGGCGAGGCGGGGCTCAGGGCAAATGTAATGTGGTTTACATATAACTACACTATATTCAAGGGTTCAAGAAATCTTTATACAAAACCGCAAAGTATGATGACGGCTACAATAGAGCAACGTATTGATGTGTTGAACAGTATCGCTTATGCGGCGCAAAGTCAGCAAGAGCCGATAGAAGAAATATTTGATATAGACAATTACGATATTGTAAAAGAAAGTGCTTCTGCGGAATTTACAAACAGCAATAGCGGTCTTATCGCCGGAAATATGTCGCAGTTTTCTTCATCGGATATTCTGACCTCGGAAGATATGACGATACTTGCAACGGTCAATACCGATGAAAGCCGTGGCATAAACAATCAGAGCTATATTGTAACATCCGTCTATAAGGACGGCAAATGGAGTACACCTGAAAGAATAAATGACAGCGTGTACAGCGAGCTTGCACCGAAGCTGTATAAGAGCGGTGACGATATATTCCTTATATATCAGCAGGCGACAAAGGAGTTTACCGATGACGCTGCCAACAGTGAAATAACGGATAATATCGGTATCGCAGTTTCAAAATTCAATCCTGACACGATGAAGTTTGAAAACACGAATATGATATACAGCAAAGAGGGATACAGCTTTGCTCCGAAAACTGACGGAAATCTTGCGGTATGGGTAAATAACGGGGACGGTAATCCGTTCGGCAACACCGATAATAACAGCATTGTTATTTATGACGGAGAGAATGTAACAGAACTAAAAACGGAAATCGGCAACGTTCTTTCGGCTGATGTCGGTACACTGGCAGGCAACAGTTATATAGCCTATACTGTCGATAAGGACGGCGATCTGACTACCACAGACGATATACAGCTTTATATCACTTCTTCCGACGGCAGTAAAACAAATCTTGTTGCACAGGGTGATATAGACAGTATTGCATTCAGCAATAAACAATATAATATGTTGCTGTGGAGCAATGGCGGAAAGCTGAGTTATCTCAATTCAGAGAATACGGATTCTCTAATCAGTACCGATAAGATTATCGGCAACTGCTTCGGAGTGCTTGATGACAATACGATATACTATTTTGACAGTGCAAATCAGTCAGAGAGCGGTTTATATGTGATGAATTATAACGGCACAGACTGGACTATGCCATATCTTTATTCTTCAACAGACGGTAATGTTGTCTATGCAGGTTCTGACGGTTATAATGTATTCTACAGCACCTGTGACGATGAAACGTACAGCGGTCAGAGAAAGCTGTATTCGGTAAAGATAAAAACGGTCAGCGATATACAGGTCAACTATATTGATTTTGATCCGGCATATCTTGTCAATTCCTCACAGATACCGATAGATGTATCGCTTACTAACAACGGCTCGGAAACGGTGCAGACGGTGGCGTTCAGAATATCCGATGAGCAGATGAACACGATAAACACCTATACACTGGAAAACCTTAATATAGAGCCCGGTGAAACGTCGGAATGCACCCTGCTTATTAAGCCCGAAGACAACTGTATCGGCAAGAAGATATATGTTACGGTAGCAGAGCCTTCTGATCCATCGGTGCTTACAGATGAGGCACTTGACGCTTATCTTAAAAACGACAGAACTCCCGAAAACAACAGATACAGTCTTGACTTTACTAAATCTGACCTTGAGGTGAAAACGGAAGAGTATAAGTTTGGTGAAAGCCATTCGCTTATATTTACCGTTCTCAACAACACCGATGTTGTAACAGGCGGAACGCTGAAGGTATCTGACAGCACGGGTAAGGAGATACTCAGCAGACACTTTGACAATATTTCGTTCAACGAATCCAAGATTGCCGAACTTGATGAATCGGAGCTTGTGCCGGAGGGTAAATTCAGCGATGAGATTACGGTTACCGTTATCAGCGACAATGACGAATATTATGACTATAACAATACGGCTACACAGTGGATCTCGCTCACGTTTGACGAGAAGTTCGACGATTTTTCGGCAACGGATATAAATAAGAACGGTCTGACATTGAAATGGGACGGCATATCGGAAAAATGCGGAGTTTTCATTGAACAGCTTGTAGGTGACGAGTGGAAAGAGATAGCAACTCTGAATGACAGTTCTGTAGGCAAATATGCTGTCAGCGGACTTACGGAATCAACAAAATACGAGTTCAGAATAAGAGCATTTAAAAATTACGGCAGTGAAACAGGCTACAGCGAATGTAAAATGCTTGAGGTAAGTACCTGCCATGTGTTTGGCGAATGGCGAACCACGGTTAAGCCCACCTGTACTGAGGGCGGTGAAATGATACGTAGCTGCTCGGTATGCGGGGCGGAGGAAACCAAGACGATTGATGCACTCGGACATGATTATTCTGATCAGTGGACGGTCGATGAAGAAGCCGACTGCGTTAATGACGGCTCGAAGTCAAGGCATTGCTCAAGATGCGACGCAAAGACAGATGTTACTGTAATTGAGGCAAAGGGTCATACGGAGGTTGTCGACAAGGCAGTAGCCGCAACCTGCACAAAGACAGGTCTTACAGAGGGCAAGCACTGCTCGGTTTGTTCGACGGTTATTGTGGCACAGGAAAAAATAGCGGCTACTGGGCATAAATATGTTGAAACCGTGGTTGAACCAAGCTACAGCAACAGAGGGTATACATTGTACGAATGCTCGGTGTGCGGTTACAGCTATAAGGATAATTATGTTAATAAATTGCTGAAGCCATCAAAAATTGAAGGTCTTGCTTTCGGTGCAAGAAGTGCAGATTATGTTTCACTCAAATGGAACAAGGACGCTAACGCTGACGGATATATCGTTGAGTATCTCAGCGGCAACAGATTCGTAAAACTTACGGACAAGACAAGCGGACTTGCGGTTTCATATAAGGTTACGGGAC
>OHIY01000501.1_pt1 | contig 21310 bp, 15 predicted proteins | sample 1568351 | NCBI WGS metagenome assembly OHIY01 (sample SAMEA3879547, study PRJEB24766) | human gut metagenome | biome: human-associated habitat; feature: feces | place: USA | collected 1985/1987 | reverse complement strand
ATCGTGGACGGACATGTGGTTGCCGGATATAACGGTGCAGGCGGAGAAATCGGACACATTACCGTAAATCATGATGAGATAGAGCCTTGTAACTGTGGGCAGTATGGATGTCTGGAACAGTATACTTCTGCGACTGGTATTGTACGCATGGCAAAACGTAAACTTGCCAAAACACAGGATGCGACAAAGCTTCGTGATTATAAAGATATTACTGCGAAAGACATTTTTGATGTGGCAAAAGAAGGCGATGAAGCTCTTGGACTGGTAGATGAAGTGGGAGAAATTTTAGGGTCAACCCTTTCGAATATTGCATGCGTGACCAATCCGGAAGTTATCGTGATCGGTGGTGGTGTGTCCAAAGCCGGACAGATTCTAATCGATACGATCCAGAAGCACTTTAAGGAAAGCTGCTTCCATGCATGTCGTGATACCCGCTTTGAACTGGCACAGCTTGGCAATGATGCCGGAGGCCACCTTCACGGGCGGGGTGTAGCGTCCGCCGAGCCGGCCGATTGCGGCGGCGCACTCGGCCTCCTGCACGCGGGCCGAGAGGGCCATGGCACGGAAGAGGCGGGCGGCGGCCTCGCGCCGCTCCCCGGCGGCGATGGCGGCGAAGTGGTCGTACTGCTCCGAGCGGACATGCTTGCGGCGGCAGCAGGCGTCCAGGTCCGAGATCGTCTCGGCCCAGCGTGCGGCGCGCCGGGGCGGCTCGTCCTCCACGCCGGAGAGGAGCAGCCAGACGAGCACGGCCGTTGCTGCGGCGAAGAGCAGCAGGACCGGTATCGGATGCGGTTTGGTCATCTTTGCGGTGTTCATGCACGGGAAAGCGACAGGGAGGGTGCATATTCCGTGCCACGCGCGCGGGCCGCACCCGAAAAACGGAACGGAGCGGACCGCTTGCGCGCGATCCGCTCCGTCGTCCGTTCCGGGACCGGGCCGTTACAGCCGGGCCTTGATGGCTTTCGACTCCTCCTCGTAGCCGGGTTTGTCGAGCAGGGCGAACATGTTCTTCTTGTAGGCCTCGACGCCGGGCTGGTCGAAGGGGTTGACCCCCAGCAGGTAGCCGCTGATGCCGCAGGCCCGCTCGAAGAAGTAGAGCAGTGCGCCCACCGACTCGGCGTCGATCTGCGGGATCTCGATGCGCAGGTTGGGCACGTCGCCGTCCACGTGGGCCAGCTGCACGCCCAGTTCGGCCATGCGGTTGACCTCCGAGATGCGCTTGCCGGCCAGGAAGTTCAGTCCGTCGAGGTTCTCCTTGTCGGCCTCGATGACCACCTTCGCGGCGGGTTCAGCCACCGAGATGATCGTCTCGAAGAGCGTGCGCTCGCCCTGCTGGATGTACTGGCCCATCGAGTGCAGGTCGGCCGTCAGCGTGACGCTGGCCGGGAAGATGCCCTTGCCCTGCTTGCCCTCGCTCTCGCCGTAGAGCTGCTTCCACCACTCGTTCACGTACTGGAGCCGCGGTTCGTAGGAGCCCAGAATCTCGATCTTCCGGCCTTCGGCATAGAGGGCGTTGCGCGTGGCGGCGTAGATGGCCGAGGGGTTCTCGTCGAAGGGGACGTCCGTGCCGGTGTCCTGCTCCATCTGCCGTGCGCCGCGCACCAGGGCTGCGATGTCCACGCCGGCCACGGCCAGCGGCAGCAGCCCGACGGGCGTCAGTACCGAGAAGCGGCCGCCCACGTCGTCGGGAATGACGAAGGTCTCGTAGCCCTCGTTCGTGGCGAGGGTCTTCAGTGCGCCGCGGGCCTTGTCCGTGACGGCCACGATGCGCTGGGCGGCCTCCTGCTTGCCGTAGCGGGCCTCGATCTCGGCCTTGATCAGGCGGAAGGCGATGGCCGGCTCGGTCGTCGTGCCCGATTTCGAGATGACGATGGCGGCGATCGAGTGCTCCTTCGAGGCCTCCATCAGTGCGTGGATGTAGTCTTCGGAGATGTTCTGTCCGGCGAAGACGACCGTCGGCTCCTGCTGCTCGCGGTGCAGCAGCTTGAACGGGTCGCTCATGGCCTCGAGTACGGCCTTGGCGCCGAGGTACGAGCCGCCGATGCCGATGCAGATCACCAGATCGGCCTTCGAGCGCAGCCGTGCGGCCGCAGCCTCGATGGCTGCGATTTCGGCGTCGGAGATCGACGACGGGAGGTGTACCCAGCCCAGGAAGTCGTTGCCTGCGCCCTCGCCCGATTCGAGCAGGGCATTGGCGGCCTGTGCCTTGGCCTTCATGTCGGCCGTGAGGGCGATGCCGCTCTTGGAGATGTCAAGTTTCAGTGTTTTCATATTCGTTTTCAGATTAGTTTAAGTGTCAGTTCTTTCATGCTGCGCCGCGCCGATGCCTTCTCGTAGAGGACCTTGTAGACCATCTCGGCGATCGGCATGTCGACCTGGTGGCGGAAGTTGATGTGGCGGATGCATTCGGCGGCGAAGTACCCCTCGGCAACCATCGTCATCTCGTTCAGCGCGCTCTTGACCGTGCATCCGTGGCCGATGAGCAGCCCGAGCCGCCGGTTGCGGCTGTAGACCGAGTAGCACGTGACGAGCAGGTCGCCCAGGTAGGCCGAGACCTGCGTGTTGCGCCCTTCGGCCGGGTAGCTCTCCTCCAGGAAGCGCGTCATCTCGCCCGCGCAGTTGGCGATCAGCACGGCGAGGAAGTTGTCTCCGTAGCCCAGCCCCACGGCGATGCCGACGGCCAGGGCGTAGATGTTCTTCAGGATGGCGCCGTACTCGATGCCGTAGAGGTCGGTCGAGTAGCTCAGCCGGATGTAGTCGGTGGCAAATTTCGAGCCGATCAGGCGGGCGTTCTCCGGATCGGTGCACGCGACGGTCAGGTAGGAGAGCTTGCCGCGCGAGACCTCCTCGGCGTGCGAGGGGCCCGAGAAGAGCCCGATCTGCTTGTAGGAGAGGTTGTAGCGGTCGTGGATGTATTCGGCGACGGTCTGGTAGTCGCCCGGGACGATGCCCTTGATGGCCGAGACGATGAACTTGTCGTCGAGCGGCTCGGTCAGCGGCTCGAGAAAGGTCTTCAGGTAGGCCGACGGGGTGGCCAGGACAAGGATCTCGGCATTGCGCACCACCTCGTTCAGGTCGTCCGACGGGGCGATGCGCGTGCGGTCGAACTCCAGGTCGCTCACGTAGCGGGGGTTGCGCCCCTCGGTGCGCAGTCCTTCGAGCACCTCGGGGTTGCGGACGTACCATCCGACGCAGGGTTCGTTGGCGGAGAGCAGCCCCGCAATGGCCGTGGCCCAGCTTCCGTATCCGATCACGGCGCAGCGCGCCTCTTTTCCGATTTTATGATTCATGCCGTGGGGTCTCTGGTTTCGTGATACAAATGTAATTAAAAAAAATTAGAAAAAAACAGAAATTTTCCATGCCTTTTTGTTACCTTTGTCCGGATATGTCTATGCGGGAGCCGCGGCGGATGCGGCGGTGCGCCCGGTGGCGGCATATCCGCTTGATTCAGAATAATTTGGTGAAACATATTTAGTTGGGTGTAGCATTATGGGCATTTTTTCACTGACGCAGGAATTGGCCATCGACCTCGGAACGGCCAATACGCTGATAATCTATAACGGGAAGGTCGTCGTCGACGAACCCTCGATCGTGGCGCTCGACGTCCACACGGGCAAGCTGGTCGCCATCGGGCACCAGGCGCGGCAGATGCACGAGAAGACCAACCCGAACATCAAGACGATCCGTCCGCTCAAGGACGGCGTGATCGCCGACTTCAACGCCACGGAGCTCATGCTGCGCGGCATGATCAAGAAGGTCAAGACCTCGGGCAGCCTCTTTGCGCCGTCGCTGCGCATGGTGATCTGCATTCCGTCGGGCTCGACCAACGTCGAGATCCGTGCCGTGCGCGACTCGGCCGAGCATGCCGGAGGCCGCGAGGTCTACATGATCTACGAACCGATGGCCGCGGCGCTCGGCGCCGGGCTCGACGTCGAGGCGCCCGAGGGCAACATGGTCATCGACATCGGCGGCGGTACGACCGAGATCGCCTGCATTTCGCTGGGCGGCATCGTCTGCTCGGAGTCGATCAACATCGCCGGCGACGTCTTCACGGCCGACATCCAGAGCTACGTGCGCCAGCAGCACAACATCCGCATCGGCGAGCGCACGGCCGAGTCGATCAAGTGCTCGATCGGTGCCGCGATCTCCGACCTGGAGCAGGAGCCCGAGGACTACGTCGTGACGGGTCCCAACATGCTCACGGCGCTGCCGCAGACCGTCTCGCTGTCGTACAGCGAGATCGCCTACGCGCTCGAGAAGTCGATCTCGAAGATCGACATCGCGCTGATGAAGGTGCTCGAGTCGATGCCCCCCGAGCTGTATGCCGACATCGTGAAGAACGGTATCTACCTGGCCGGCGGCGGCGCCCTGATCAAGGGCCTCGACCGGCGTCTGAACGAGAAGACCGGCATCCCGTTCCACATCGCCGAGGACCCGCTGCGTGCCATTGCACGCGGTACGGGCATCGCGCTGAAGAACATCAATCGCTTCTCCTTCCTGATGAAGTAGGGGATGGCCGGTGGTGCGCTCGTCCCTTAGGCCGGTCCCGTGCGGACATCCGGCCGGTCGCAGCGGCGAACGAAACAGGATTGCGGGCCCCGGGTCCGCAATCTTGACTTAAAAATGACTGTCTGACAGATAAACAAACGCGCGTTCGGATCGGGTCCGGCCGCAACGGCCCGGGCGGACGCAATCGACATGCGGAAACTGATCGAATTCATACGCAGCGTCTACGTCGTGGTGCTGTTCATTGTGCTGGAAGTGGCGGCCGTCAGCTATTACGCCCGCTCGACGCACTATACGGAGGCCCGGCTGCTGGCCCGCTCCAACCGCGTGATCGGCGGCGTGCACAGCCTCTTCGCCGACGTGCGCCACTACTTCACGCTCGGCGGCGAGAACCGCCGGCTGCTGGCTCGCGTCGCCGAGCTCGAGGAGCGCCTGGCCCGCTACGACGAGGCGGAGAACTACGCCCGGCTGGACAGCTACCTGCAGGACATCGGCGAATCGAAATACCACTTCGCCACGGCCACGGTCGTGGGCAACTCGGTCAACCGGTCGCGCAACCTGCTGACGCTCAACCGCGGCCGCCGCGACGGCGTCACGGAGGAGATGGGCGTGCTGTCGCCCGACGGCGCCATGGTCGGCTACGTCGTCGCCTGCACGGAGCGCTACTCGGTGGCCATGTCGGTCCTGAACACCTCGTTCCGCGCCAGCGGCAAGCTCGTCGGCTCGGACTACTTCGGCTCGGTCTACTGGGACGGGGTCGACCCCCACGTGGTGGTGCTGGGCGACCTGTCCAAGTACGCCGAACCCCGGCCCGGGCAGGAGGTCGTCACGGCCGGCTTCTCGCAGTTCTTCCCCGCCGAGGTGCTCATCGGCTGGGTCGAGAGCGCCGAGCTCAACGAGACCGGCACGGCCTACACGGTGCGGGTGCGCCTTGCGGCCGAAATCTCCCGGCTGTCGGACGTCGTGCTGGTCTGCAACCGCGATCAATATGAAATCCGCGACCTGGAGCAGAGCGACCAGGTCGAACAACATATCAGACTGGACTGATGTATCGGACACTTCCCTATCTGGCTCTCTTTGCCGCGACGGTGCTGCTGCAGGTTTTCCTGTTCGACAACCTCTCGATCAGCGTCTACTGCAATCCGCTGATCTACGTGGCCTTCCTTGTCCTGCTGCCGATGGAGTCGAAACCCGTGGCCGTGTTGCTCGCGGGCTTCGTCCTGGGGGTGGTGATGGACCTCGCCATGGGCTCCGCGGGCATCAATACCATCGCCACGCTGCCGGTCGCCTTCCTGCGTCCGACGCTCATCGGCCTGCTCTACGGACGTGACGACGCCCGCGAGGCGGGAGTCCCCTCGCCCGAGCGGCTCGGCAAGCGCGCCTTTGCGGAGTACCTCGTGGCCATGGTCCTGCTGCACCATGCGCTCTTCTTTCTGCTGGAGGCCCTTTCGTGGGCCCATGTGCTGCACACGCTTGTGCGCATCCTCGTGAGCAGCGCCGTGAGCGTGGGCTTCATCTGGCTCATCATGCGGATCTTCACCGCCAAACTCCCCGCACGCGTATGACGACCGGAGGCGAGAGTTTCAAGCGGATGCGCACCCTGCAGGGGGTCGTGATCTTCATCTTCCTCGTGCTGGTCGGGCGCCTGGCCTACCTCCAGCTCTTCGACACGCGCTACGCCGAGCTGGCGCGGGCCAACGTGCTGCGGCACGTCGTGCAGTACCCGCCGCGCGGCGAGGTCTTCGACCGCAACGGCGAGTACCTCGTGCAGAGCCGCGAGTGCTACGACCTGATGGTCATCTACCGCGAGATCGACCGCCAGGGATTCGACACGGCGCGGTTGTGCGAGGTGGTCGGCATCACGCCCGAGAAGCTGCGGCGCGAGCTCTCGAACGCCCGCATGCGGCCGCGGGCGCCGCGCGTCGTGACGAGCTACCTCTCCAAGGAGGAGAAGCTGCGCTTCGACGAGTGCAACTTCCGCGGCTTTTACACCGTCTACCGTACCGTGCGCAGCTACCCGCGCAAGATCGGCGGCAACCTGCTGGGCTACGTCGGCGAGGTGACGGCCGACATGATCAAGCGCTACCCGTCGTACAAGGCGGGCGACTACGTGGGCATGAGCGGCGTGGAGTCGGCCTACGAACCGCTGCTCAAGGGCGAGAAGGGGGTGAAGATCCAGGAGATCGACACCCACGGCGCCATCAAGGGCTCCTACATGAACGGCCGCTACGACTCGCTGCCCGTCGCCGGGAAGTACATCGTCTCGACGATCGACGCGCGGCTGCAGCTGCTCGGCGAGGAGCTCATGCGGGGCAAGGTCGGGGCCGCCGTGGCGATCGAACCCTCGACGGGCGAGATTCTGATGATGGTCTCGTCGCCGTCGTATGATCCCGACGAGCTGGTGGGACGGCAGCGGGGCAACAACTACATGAAGATGCTCTATAACAAGCGCCACCCGCTCTTCAACCGCGCCGTGAAGGCGAAGTACCCGCCGGGTTCGACCTTTAAGCTGGTGCAGGGGCTCATCGGCCTGCAGGAGGGGGTGCTGCACCCCACGGACCTCCACCCCTGCCACATGGGCTACCAGGCCGGGCGGCTGAAGATGGGGTGCCACTCGCACGCCTCGCCGCTCGATCTGCGCTTTGCCGTCGCGACGTCGTGCAACGCCTACTTCTGCTACGTCTTCCGCGACATTCTGGACAACCCGCGCTACGGCAGCGTCAAGGAGGGCTTCGACGTCTGGCGCAGGTATGTCGAGAGCTTCGGCTTCGGCCGCAAGCTGGGCTCGGACTTCCTCGACGAGGGTGTGGGCTACGTGCCCGACCGCTCGTTCTACGACCGCGCCTACCGCGGGTCGTGGAACTCGCTCACGGTGCTCTCGCTCTCGATCGGACAGGGCGAGCTGGGCTGCACGCCCCTGCAGCTGGCCAACCTCGCGGCCATTGTCGCCAACCGCGGCTACTACTACATCCCGCACATCGTCAAGCGCATCGAGGGGCAGGACTCGCTCGACCGCCGCTTCTACGAACGCCACTATACGATGGTCGACCCCAAGTATTTCGAGCCGATCGTCGACGGCATGTGGCGGGGCGTGAACCGGCCCGGCGGCACGTCGTGGCGCGCGCAGCTGGAGGGGCTCGACGTCTGCGGCAAGACCGGCACGGCGCAGAACCCCCACGGACGCGACCACTCGACGTTCCTCTCCTTCGCGCCGAAGGACAACCCGAAGATCGCCATCTCGGTCTATGTCGAGAACGGCGGCTTCGGCGCGACGATCGCCCTGCCGATCGCCAGCCTGCTCGAGGAGTACTACCTGACGGACACGATCCGCCGTCCGGAGCTCGTCGAATATGTCAAGAACATGCAAATCCACTATCCGGCCTATGACCGCTGATCGCTCGAACGGAATCTTCTACGGCGTGGACCGCTGGACGGTCCTGCTCTACGTGCTGATCGTCCTCGCGGGTTGGGTGTCGATCACCTCGGCCTCCTACGAGGAGGGGACGGGCAGCCTCTTCTCCTTCTCGCACTTCTACATGAAGCAGTTGGTCTGGATCGGCGTGGCGTGGGTCACGGCGCTCGTCGTGCTGCTGCTCGACGAACGCTTCTACCACATGTTCGCCTATCCGGCCTACTTCGCCGGTCTGGCGCTGCTCGTCGCGGCGCTGCTCTTCGGCCGCGAGGTCAACGGCGCCAAGGCGTGGTTCGAGTTCGGCTCGCTGCGCGTGCAGCCCGTCGAGTTCGCCAAGATCGCCACGGCGCTGGCCCTGGCCCGCGTCATGAGCAACTACTCCTTCTCGATCAACCGGCCATCGGATCTGGTGAAGGTCGGACTGGTCATCTGCATCCCGCTGGGAATCATCATCCTGCAGAACGATACCGGCTCGGGCATCGTCCTCTGCTCGTTCCTCTTCGTGCTCTACCGCGAGGGGCTCAACAAGTGGCTGTGCATCCCCGTGCTGATGATCGCCGCGCTGTTCATCGTCTCGTTCCTGCTCTCACCCACGACGCTGCTCGTGCTGGTGATCCTCGTCTGCACCTTCTCCGAGGCGATGATGAACGGCCACTGGCGCTCGCGCATCATCTACCTCGCGTCGCTGGCCCTGGCGTCGATCCTGCTGTGCGTCGTGATGCACCTGATCGCCCCCGGCGCGATGGACATCCACGCCTGCCTGCTGACCGTGACGCTGCTGTCGCTCGTCGTCGTGGCGGTCTACGCCTACCGGGCCAACCTGCAGAACATCTTCCTGACGATGGGGCTGTTCCTGATGACGATCGTCTTCCTGCCGACGACCGACTACATCTTCAACTCGATCCTCAAGCAGCACCAGCAGAACCGCATCCTGAGTTTCCTGGGCATCATCAGCGATCCGCTCGGCACGGACTACAACGTCAACCAGTCGAAGATCGCCATCGGCTCGGGCGGCCTGCTGGGCAAGGGCTTCCTGCAGGGCACGCAGATCAAGTACGGCTTCGTGCCCGAACGCCACACGGACTTCATCTTCTGCACGGTGGGCGAGGAGTGGGGCTTCCTGGGCACGACGCTGCTGCTCACGCTGCTCTGCCTGCTCATCCTGCGCCTGATGCGCATGGGTGAACGGCAGGAGGAGCCCTTCGGGCGGATCTACTGCTATTGCGTGGCGTCGATCCTGCTCTTCCACGTGCTGGTCAACGTCGGCATGACCATCGGGCTGATGCCCGTGATGGGCATTCCGCTGCCGTTCATGAGCTACGGCGGCTCGTCGCTCATCGCCTTCACGATCCTGCTATTCATCGCCGTGCGGCTCGACGCCTCGACGCGGCAGTTTTCCATAAACAAATTCTGAAACCTCCCATGATTTCCTACAACCCCCGCGGCCTTGAGCCGCAACAGGTCAAAGAGAGCCGCCGGCAGCACGGCGACAACGTCATCACGCCACCCAAGGACGATTCGGCGTGGAAACTCCTCCTGGAGAAGTTCCGCGATCCGATCATCCAGATTCTGCTCGTCGCGGCCGTGCTGTCGCTTGCCATCGGATTCATCCACCGCGACTTCACCGAGTCGGTGGGCATCATCTGCGCCATCATCCTCGCCACGTGCGTCGGATTCTGGTTCGAGTGGGACGCGCAGCGGCGCTTCCGGCGCCTGAATCAGGTCAACGACGACATCCCGGTCAAGGTGATGCGCGGCGGGTCGATGTGCGAGATTCCGCGCCGCGACGTGGTCGTGGGCGACGTCGTCCACATCGAGAGCGGCGAGACCGTCCCGGCCGACGGCGAACTGGTCGAGGCCGTCTCGCTGAAGATCAACGAGTCGACGCTCACGGGCGAGCCCGAGGTCGACAAGACGGTCGACGAAGCCTTCTTCGATGCCGATGCGACCTATCCGTCGAATGCCGTGCTGCGCGGCACGACCGTGGCGGACGGCTACGGCGTGCTGGTCGTCACGGCCGTGGGCGACCACACCGAGGCGGGGCGCGTGACGGAGCAGTCGACCGTGCAGACCGACGAACCGACACCGCTCGACCGGCAGCTGACGCGCCTCTCGCGGCTGATCGGCAAGGTCGGCATCGCCCTTTCGTGCACGATCTTCTGCGTCATGCTCGGCAAGGCGATCTTCGTGGGAGGATTGCTCGAACAGGACTGGCTGTCGATCTCGCAGCAGGTGCTGCACGTCTTCATGATCTCGGTGGCGATCATCGTCATGGCCGTACCCGAGGGGCTGCCGATGTCGATCACGCTCTCGCTGGCGATGTCCATGCGGCGGATGCTCAAGACCAACAACCTCGTGCGCAAGATGCACGCCTGCGAGACGATGGGCGCCGTGACGGTGATCTGCACCGACAAGACCGGCACGCTGACGCAGAACCGCATGCACGTGCAGGAGCTCGTGCGCTACGACACGTTGCCCGACGCGGAGTTCGATGAACTCATTGCCGCCAACTCCACGGCCTTCCTCGACGCCGGAGGCCACATCATCGGCAACCCGACCGAAGGGGCGCTGCTCGAATGGATGCGCACGCGCGGCAGCGATTACGAGACGCTGCGCGGCGGGGCGAAGATCGTCGACCGGCTCACCTTCTCGACCGAGCGCAAGTACATGGCGACGATCATCGGGAGCGGCCTCTCGGGCCGCCGCATCCTCTGCGTGAAGGGTGCCCCGGAGATCGTGCGGGCGATGTGCGCGGCCGACGGGCAGGACGAGGCGGTGGCCGCGCAGCTGCTCGCCTTCCAGAACCGCGCCATGCGCACGCTGGCCGTGGCGTGGGCCGAGACCGGCGAGACCGACTGCCTGCGTGCCGTGGCTGGCGGCGGGCTGCACTTTTCGGGCGTGGCGGCCATCTCGGACCCCGTGCGCGAGGATGTCCCGGCAGCCGTGCAGCAGTGCCTCAAGGCGGGTATCGACGTGAAGATCGTCACGGGCGACACCCCGGCGACGGCGCGCGAGATCGCCCGCCAGATCGGGCTGTGGAACGACGCCCGCGACGGCGAGCAGAACCACATGACCGGCGCCGACTTCGCCGCCATGAGCGACGAGGAGCTCCTCGAGCACGTGCAGTCGCTCAAGATCATGTCGCGGGCCCGGCCGCTCGACAAGCAGCGCCTGGTGCGGCTGCTGCAGCAGTGCGGCGAGGTGGTGGCCGTGACGGGCGACGGCACGAACGACGCCCCGGCGCTGAACTTCGCCAACGTCGGCCTCTCGATGGGTTCGGGCACCTCCGTGGCGAAGGACGCCTCGGACATCACGCTGCTCGACGACTCCTTCACGTCGATCGCCACGGCCGTGATGTGGGGCCGCTCGCTCTACCGCAACATCCAGCGCTTCGTCCTCTTCCAGCTGACGATCAACTTCGCGGCCATCGTGATCTGCTTCGTCGGCGCCGTCTTCGGCACGGACATGCCCCTGACCGTCGTGCAGATCCTCTGGGTCAACATCATCATGGACACCTTCGCCGCGATGGCCATGGCCTCGCTGCCGCCCAGCCCCGAGGTGATGCTCGAAAAGCCGCGTCCGCGCGACGAGTTCATCATCACGCCCGGCATGGCCCGCACGATCCTGACGTGCGGCGTGGTGATCGTCGCCGTGCTGCTCGGTATGCTCTTCTGGTGGACGTCGCGGCAGCAGGGCGAGCTGACCATCCTGCAGCTGACGCTCTTCTTCTCGACATTTGTTTTCCTTCAGTTCTGGAACATGTTCAACGCCAAGGGATTCGAGACACGCCACTCGGTCTTCACCTGCCTGAAGAGGTGCCGCGAGTTCTTCCTCATCCTGCTGGCGATCGCCGTCGGTCAGGTGCTCATCGTCGAGTGGGGCGGCGAGGTCTTCCGCACCGTGCCGCTCACGGGCGGCGAATGGGCCGAGGTGATCGGCCTGACGTCGCTGCTGGCCTTCGGCGGCGAGGCGGTGCGGGCGCTGCGGCGGCACGCAAACCGGAAAAACTGACGGCCATGCGACCGCTTCTGCTCGTCTGCCTGCTGCTGTGCTGCCATGCGACCCTCCGTGCGCAGGAGCACCTGGTCGAGTCCGACTCGCTGGGGCGCTTCAAGCGGATGGTCGACCGCCATACCTCGACGCAGACCTACCGCATGACCTTCATCGGTGTGCCGCTGATCGTCGGCGGAGTCGTCATGCAGCGCTACGACGCCGATTTTCGCCGCCTGCGCAACGGCTACGGCGAGTCGTTCCACCAGACTTACGACGACTACCTGCAATATGCTCCTGCGGGACTGATGCTCGGCCTGAAGGCCTGCGGCGTCGAGAGCCGCAGTTCGTGGGGCCGCATGCTCACGTCGGACGCCTTCTCCGCGGCGCTGATGGCCATTGCGGTCAACTCGCTCAAGTACAGCTGCAACGTCATGCGTCCCGACGGCTCCACGCGCAACTCCTTCCCGTCGGGCCATACGGCGACGGCCTTCATGACGGCAACGATGCTCCACAAGGAGTACGGCCACCGCAGCCCGTGGTACAGCATCGCGGGCTATACGGCCGCGACCGTCACGGGTGTCACGCGCCAGCTCAACAACCGGCACTGGATCAGCGACGTGATGGTCGGGGCCGGCATCGGCATCCTCGCCGCCGAATTCGGCTATTTCCTGGCCGACCTGATCTTCAAGGATAAGGGGCTCAACGTGCAGGAGACGACCGTCGTCTACGACCGCTACCGCCGTCCGTCGTTCTTCGGCCTGGGGCTCGGTCTGACGACCGTGCCGGGCCGCTATGGGCTCGGACCCGGTCTGCGGGGCGGATTTTCAGCGGCCCCTCGGTCAGCGTGCAGGGCGCCTGGTTTGCGACGCCCTACTGGGGTGTCGGCGGACGGCTTGCGGTGACGAACCTGCGCGTGAGTGTCAACGGCGTCTCGCAGAACGACAACCTGGAGTGCGCCTCGGCCTATGCGGGATTCTATTTCTCGTACCCCTTCTCGATCCGGTGGATGCTCGGCGGCAAGCTGCTGGGCGGCATCGAACACTACAAGGAGTGCCGCACGGAGCGTGTCACCTTCGGGGAGCGCAACGGGCTGTCGTTCGGCACGGGCTTCTCGGCCACCTACATCGCCACGCAGAACCTGGGTGTGCGCTTCATGATCGACTACGACTGTGCTCCGCCCGTTGCCCGGGGCTCGCGGGAGCGGCTGCACAAGCTCTCCTTCGGCCTGGGCGTCAGCGCGGTGTTCTGACCCGGAGGCGGAAACGGTCCTTCCGTGCCGAATGTGCCGGGATCATCCCCGCAGTGCCTGCCGGCACACAAAAAAGGCGGACCCCAAGGTCCGCCTTTTCCATCGTATTTGTCTTCGGAAGCCGGTTACAGGATGCCTTGCTCGACCATCGACTTGGCAACCTTCATGAAGCCGGCGATGTTGGCGCCCTTCATGTAGTTGATGTAGCCGTCCTTCTCCGTGCCGTACTCCAGGCAGGCGTGGTGGATCGACGACATGATCTGATGCAGCTTGGCATCGACCTCCTCGGCCGTCCAGTTGAGCTTCTGTGCGTTCTGCGTCATCTCCAGACCCGACGTGGCCACGCCGCCGGCGTTCACGGCCTTGCCCGGTCCGTAGGGGATCTTCGCCGCGATGAAGGCGTCGATGGCCTCCGGGCGGCAGCCCATGTTGGAGACTTCGGCCACGATCTTCACGCCGTTGGCCAGCAGCTTCTTGGCATCCTCGCCGTCGAGCTCGTTCTGCGTGGCGCACGGCATGGCGATGTCAACCTTGACCTCCCACGGCTTGCGGCCCGGGAAGAACTGTGAGCCGGGGAACTTCTTGGCATAGGGTTCCACGACGTCGTTGTTCGAGGCGCGCAGCTCGAGCATGTAGGCGATCTTCTCCTTGTTCAGACCCTCGGCATCGTAGATGTAGCCGTCGGGACCCGAAATCGTCACGACCTTGGCACCCAGCTCCGTAGCCTTCGTTGCGGCGCCCCAGGCCACGTTGCCGAAGCCCGAGATGGCGATCGTCTGGCCCTTGATGTCCATGCCGGCCTTCTCGAGCATCTGGCGCAGGAAGTAGACGGCGCCGAAGCCCGTGGCCTCGGGACGGATGAGCGATCCGCCGTAGGTCATGCCCTTGCCCGTCAGCACGCCCGTGTTCTCGCGGGCCAGCTTGCGGTACATGCCGTAGAGGTAACCGATCTCGCGGCCGCCCACGCCGATGTCACCGGCCGGCACGTCGGTCTCGGGACCGATGTGGCGCCACAGCTCCGTCATGAAGGCCTGGCAGAAGCGCATCACCTCGCGATCCGACTTGCCCTTGGGGTTGAAGTCCGAACCGCCCTTCGCACCGCCCATGGGCAGCGTCGTCAGCGCGTTCTTGAAGATCTGCTCGAAGCCCAGGAACTTGAGGATCGAGGGGTTCACCGAGGGGTGAAAACGCAAACCGCCCTTGTAGGGGCCGATGGCGTTGTTGAACTGGATGCGGTAGCCGGTGTTGACCTGCACTTCGCCCTTGTCGTCGACCCATACCACCTTGAAGGTGAACATGCGGTCGGGCTCCACGATGCGCTCGGCAATGCGGTTGGCCTCGAATTCGGGGTGCTGGTTGTAGGTCTCCTCCACCGTCATGAGGACCTCACGGACGGCCTGCAGGTACTCGCTTTCGCCGGGGTGCTTGCGCTCAAGCTCCGCCATAATCTTGTTTACGTTCATAGCAATAGGTATTTGGTTGGTTGATTCTGTCGATCGGTTGTCTTTGCTGTTGCTGTCGGACTGGCCGGCATTGTCTGTTACAAATATAGCAAATTTTATTATGGATTGTAACTTTTCGTGAAAAAAATCTGCGGGATCGTCATTCCGTAGTCTCTTCGCGGACCATGCCCCGGTTCGAGCGCCCGTCGATGGCCACCCACAGCGGCCGCTCGAAGCGCACGAGCCGCAGGTAGCGGCCCTCCCACACGGCCGGCCGGGCGTCGAGCAGCTGTTCGCGGAAGATGCCCTCGCCGCGCGAGGGGTTGATCGTCAGGTAGCCCACGCCCAGCGACGTGACGTTCTGGAAGAAGTGCGTCCCCTGCGAGGGTTCGACGTCGAACGACTCGATGTTGCACTCGACGATGACCTTCGCCTCGGAGATGTGCGTCCACTTGACCGGCACGCCGAGGTAGGGGTCCGACGAGCCCCAGCGGCCCGGTCCCACGAGGATGTAGCTGCGCCCCTCGTCGTGCAGGCGGGCGTTGAGGCCGAGCAGCTCGTCGGCGATCTTCTCGGTGACGAGCGAGCTGAAGGTTTCGCTGCGGACGTAGACGATGTCGGCGATCTCCGTCATGCGGCCGATGCCCAGGGCGCTCTCGCCGTAGATCAGCGCCCGGGAGGTATCCTCGCGGCTCCAGTCGATCGGGCAGTTGTCCTGGTTGTCGATGATCGGGCGGATCTGCAGCAGGTTGAAGATCCGCTGCCGCCCGGGGGCGACGTCCATGTTCACGGCGAACTCCACCTCCACGGGGCAGCGCATCTCCTCGGCCCCGATGCGGAGGATGTCCGAGACGATCTCCGCGAGCGGGAAGGTGTTGTACTTGAGGATGTTGTTGAAGGTGATGATGCGGCGTCCCCGGTCGAACGGACTGTCCGATATGCGTTCGTTCTCGCGGTCCCAGACCGAGCAGACGTGGCGGGCGTTGCGGTAGTCGCCGATCTCCTGCAGCGTCAGGCGGCGGAGGTTCACCGCGTCGTCGATCGACGTGCGGAACTCCTCGGGCCGCAGGCTCAGGGCCAGCACCTCGTTCTGCGTGTCGCGCAGCGCCAGCTCGGGCGTCGAGGTCTGGAGAACCTTCTGCGGGTAGCGGGGCGAGAAGCGCAGCGTGCGGCCGCCGTCGACGACCAGCTTGCCCAGCCCCATGGCGATGTTGCAGACGCCGTCCTCGGGCTTCTCGTCGCCGATGGGGTAGTAGTTGATCGAGCGCGCCACGCCCGAGAAGGTCGGGAAGTAGAGCCCGTTCTGCTCCGTGCCGCACACCTCCTGCAGGATGACGGCCATCTTCTCCTCCGAGATGAGGTTCTGCGACGTCTGGATGTAGGCGCGCGAGGCGGCGAAGTAGACCGAGGCGTAGACGCTCTTGACGGCGCGCAGCACCAGGCGCAGCATCTGGTCCTCGTTCTCCGTGTAGGGGATCATGTAGGTCGAGTAGATGCCGGCGAAGGGCTGGTAGTGCGAATCCTCGAGTTTGGACGACGAGCGCACGGCCAGCGGCGTGCGGACGGTGCGGATGTAGGCCTTGAGCTCCTCCTGCAGCCGCTGCGGGATCGTCGAGGTGACGAACTCCGAGAGGATCTCCTCGTCGGAGGCCTCCTGCGCGATGATGTACTTCAGCCCGTTCAGGTCGATGAACTCGTCGAAGTACTCCGTGGCGATGACCACCGAGCGGGGGATCATGATGCGCACCCCCTCGTGGCGGTCGTACTGCCGGTACTTGATGAGCATCGAGTTCATGAAGGCCAGGCCGCGGGCCTTGCCGCCGAGCGACCCCTCGCCGATGCGGGCGAAGGCCACGGCGTCGGAGTAGGTCTCGGGGTCGAAGCGTGCGACGACGCCCTGCCCGAGCAGCGTGCGGTAGTCGCGGATGAGGTTCTCGAGCACGCGGCGGTGCTCCTCGACCGAGGCGAAGTGGCTCTTGTTGTACTGGCGGATCGAGGCCGCCAGCGGGAAAAGGCCCCGCGAGTAGAGCCATTTCGAGAGGTGGTTCTGCGAGGTGTGATACTCGAACGCGCGGTCGGGGATCGTGGCGATCATCTGCTGCATCTGGGCGAGGTCCTTCGCGCGGCCGATCTCGGCCCCCGTGTCGGGGTCCTTGAAGACGAAGTCCCCGAAGGCGAACTCCTTGGAGATGTATTCGTGCAGCTGCGTGAGCAGCGTCTTGGAGTTCTTGGCGATGAACCCCGCGCCGAGGCGCGCGGCCTCGTCGGCATAGGCCGTCTGCGAGGATTGCAGCAGCACGGGCATCAGCGGGTTGTCCGCCTTGATGCGGCGGCAGAGGTCGATGCCGGCGTCGAGCTTCTCGCTCTGCGGCGGGTCGTGGCGGTGCAGCACGAAGCCCACGTCGGAGATCACGCCCAGCAGGTTCTTCTTGTAGCGGTCGTAGAGCTCGGTGGCCTCCTCGTAGCTCGTGGCCAGCAGGATCTTCGGCCGCGCGCGCTTGCGCAGCACCTGCTGCTGTTCGTTGAAGGCGTCCTTCAGGAACTCGGTGTTCTGCAGCAGGATCAGCTTGTAGAGCTCGGGCAGGTAGGTCGAGTAGAAGCGGATCGAGTCCTCGACGAGCAGGATCGCCTGCACGCCTCCCTGGAGAATGTCCTCCGGGGCGTTCATGTGGTCCTCGATGAGCTTGATGATGGCGATGATGAGGTCCGTGTTGCCGTGCCAGCAGAAGATGTAGTCGAGTCCCGAGCGGTCCTGCTCCTCGATGCGGCGGTAGATGTCCTTCGAGAAGGAGGTCAGCAGCGCCACGGGACGGTTGGGGTGGTGCAGCTTGATGGTCCGGGCAAAGGTGAAGACGTCGGGTTCGCCGACGTTGTACATCGTCAGAATGAAGTCGAACGAGTCGTCCTCGGCGAGCAGGGCCAGCGCCTCGGAGGTCGAGCTCACGCGCGTGAACGACGGCGGGTTGGACATGTTCAGGTCGAGGTATTCCTGATTGATCTGCGATTCGATGTGGCCGTCCTCCTCGAGGATGTAGCCGTCGTAGCTGCAGCAGACGAGCAGAATCTTGTGGATCCGGTACTTCATGAAGCGGTACTGGGCGAGGCTGTCGTCCGGGAGGTACTTTTCGAGACTCTGGTTCATGGGCATGGGGGTGTGTTCGGGTGTGGCGCGGACACGGCGGTGCGCATCGGCTGCCGGCGCATCGGCTGCCGGCGGCCGGCAGCGTGCGGCCGTCGGGGTGCGTACCGGGTGTCGGGCCGCACGGCCGGGGTCTTTGTCGTGTCTTGTCGCAAAACAAGTGATGTCAAATGTAAAAATACACAAAAAAATGGTTACCTTTGTTCGGATCAACGAATTTTCGGACGAATCTGGCAAAAAATGATGAATACGGCAAAATATACCCTGCAGGAGGTCACCTCGCCGGCCGTCGAGCGCGAGTGGCTCGACCTGCCCAAACGCATCTACCGGGGCAACCGCAACTGGGTCTGCCCGCTGGACTGTGACCTGCGGCGGGTCTTCGACCCGAAGGTCAACGACCTGTTCGCCGACGGCGAGGCCATCCGCTGGGTGGCGCGCGACGCCTCGGGCGAGGTCGTGGGTCGCATCGCGGCCTTCTACAACCGCGAGAAGGCGGCCCTCGAGGAGCAGCCCACGGGCGGCTGCGGCTTCTTCGAGTCGATCAACGACCAGCAGGTTGCCGACACGATGTTCGACGCCGCGCGCCTGTGGCTCGCGAGCCGCGGCATGGAGGCCATGGACGGCCCGGTCAACTTCGGGCAGCGCCGCGACTGGTGGGGGCTGCTCGTCGAGGGCTACGAGTTCCAGCCCCTCTACGCCAACCCCTACAATCCGCCCTACTACAAGGAGCTGTTCGAGAACTACGGCTTCAAGAACTACTTCAACCAGAACAGCTACATCTGGCGGGCCAACATCTCGGAGGCGAACGAGCGCATCTTCGACCGGGCCGAGCGGCTGCTGTCGATTCCGGGCTACCACGTCGAGAACATCGACATGAACAACCTGGAGGAGGCGGCCGAGAACTTCCGTCTGGTCTACAACAAGGCCTGGGCGCTCTTCTCGGGGGTCAAGCCCATGACGCGCGAGGAGGCGCTCGAGATGCTGCACGAGATGAAGCCGCTGATCGACCCGAACATCATCTTCTTCGCCTACTTCAACGACGAACCGATCGGCTTCTTCATCACGGTGCCCGACCTGAACTGCATCATCGGCCGCTTCAACGGCAAGTTCGGCCTGTGGCAGAAGCTCCAGCTGATGTGGGAGCTGAAGGTGCGCAAGCGCAGCAGCCGCATCTTCGGCATCATCTTCGGCATCGCGCCCGAGTTCCACGGCAAGGGGGTCGAGTCGGCGATCATGGTGCGCTACTGGCACTTCATGATGGAGAAGCAGACGCGCTACAAGACGCTCGAGCTGGCGTGGATCGGCGACTTCAACCCGGTGATGAACCGCATGATCGAGACCTACGTCTGCGCCACGCGCTACAAGGTCCACACCACCTACCGCTACCTGTTCGACCGCACGAAGGAGTTCCACCGCTGTCCGCGGTTGGGCGTCAAGCGGCGCTACGAGTGAGAATACCTTAATATCTTCATAATGAAAACCACCGTATTTACCAAGTACCACATCGCCGCGGGGGCCCGTATGGCCGAGTTCGCGGGATACAACATGCCCATCGAGTTCACGGGCATCAACGACGAGCACATGGCCGTGCGCGAGGGCGCGGGGGTCTTCGACGTGAGCCACATGGGCGAGATCTGGGTCAAGGGACCGCAGGCGTTCGCCCTGCTGCAGCACATCACCTCGAACGACGTTGCGAAGCTCTACGACGGCAAGGTGCAGTATACGTGCATGCCCAACGGCCGCGGCGGCATCGTCGACGACGTGCTGGTCTACCGCATCGACGCCGAGACCTACATGCTTTGCGTGAACGCCGCCAACATCGAGAAGGACTGGAACCACATCTGTGAAGAGGGCCGGGCCTTCGGCATGGAGGCCGGCAGCGGCAAGCAGCTCTACAACGCCTCGGACGAGATCTGCCAGTTGGCCGTGCAGGGACCGCTGGCCATGAAGATCGTGCAGAAGATGTGCGACGAGCCCGTCGAGCAGATGGAGTACTACACCTTCCGCAAGATGAAGGTCGCCGGCGTGGACGCCATCCTTTCGATCACGGGTTACACGGGCTCGGGCGGCTGCGAGATCTACGTCGCCAACGAGGACGGCGAGCAGTTGTGGAAGGCTCTCTGGGAGGCCGGTGCCGAGTACGGGCTGAAGAACATCGGCCTCGGTGCGCGCGACACGCTGCGCCTGGAGAAGGGCTTCTGCCTCTACGGCAACGACATCGACGACACGACCTCGCCGCTGGAGGCCGGGCTGGGCTGGATCACGAAGTTCGCCGAGGGCAAGGACTTCATCGACCGTCCGCTGCTCGAACGGCAGAAGGCCGAGGGGCTGAAGCGCCGGCTGGTGGGCTTCCGCATGGTCGAGCGCGGCGTGCCGCGCCACGGCTACGAGCTTGCCGCTCCGGACGGCACGATTATCGGTCACGTCACGTCGGGCACGATGTCGCCCTGCCTGAAGGTGGGCATCGGCATGGGATACGTGCAGACGGCCTACTCCAAACCGGGCAGCGAGATCGCCGTCGTGATCCGCGGCAAGGCGGTGAAGGCCGAAGTCGTCAGGATTCCTTTTGTATAACACATAACGCAACCAAAAACAGAAAACGCCATGAAGGCCAAATACCTCGGGCTCGAACTCTCGAGTCCTGTCATCGTCAGCAGCTCCCCCTATACGGCCTCGAAGGCCTCCGTCGCGCAGTGCGTGCGCAACGGTGCCGGGGCAGTCGTGCTGAAGTCGATTTTTGAAGAGCAGATTCTCCGTCATGCCGCCGCACTGGAGTACGCCTCCGATGCCGGCATGGGCGACTCGGGCGAGTACCTCGAGCGCTACCTCGGCGACGCCTACAAGGCCGAGTTCCTGCAGCTGGTCCGCGATGCGGCGGGCGAGGGTGTGCCCGTGATCGCCAGCATCAACTGCATCGCTTCGGCCGCCGCATGGACCGACTATGCCGTCATGATGGCCGAAGCCGGAGCCTCGGCCCTCGAGCTGAACATCTTTCTCCAGCCGACGGACCGCCACCGCAAGGCCGCCGAGATCGAGCAGGAGTATGCCGATGTCGTGCGTGCCGTGGCCGCAGCCGTGAAGATTCCCGTTTCAGTGAAGCTGCCGCAGCGTCTGACCAACGTGCTGTCGGTCGCCGATGCCCTGCTGGCGCGCGGCGCCCGCGGCGTGGTGCTCTACAACCGCTTCTTCGAGCCCGACATCGACATCGAACGGATGGAGTTCACGAAGGGCAACCCCTTCAGCAGCCCCTCCGAACTGCGCAGCGTGCTGCGCCCGACGGCCCTCTGCTCGGCAGCGCTGCCGCAACTCGATCTGGCCGTCTCGACGGGTGTACACGACGGCCAGGCCGCCGTCAAGGCGCTGCTGTGCGGTGCCCGCGCCGTGCAGGTCTGCTCGGCGATCCACGAGAAGGGATACGGCGTCATCGCCGAGATCAACCGCTTCATCGACGAGTGGGCCGCGCGCCACGGCTTCGCGTCGCTCGAGGAGTTCCGCGGCAAGATGGACTTCGGACATCCCGACAACGACATCTACCAGCGCGTGCAGTACATGAAGTACTTCCCGCACGA
>OHIY01000489.1_pt1 | contig 21660 bp, 21 predicted proteins | sample 1568351 | NCBI WGS metagenome assembly OHIY01 (sample SAMEA3879547, study PRJEB24766) | human gut metagenome | biome: human-associated habitat; feature: feces | place: USA | collected 1985/1987 | reverse complement strand
GTGAGAAAGAAAGACTGCACGCACGGCAGGGGTTTATCGACACGCAGAAAGGTCGTCCGGCGTATGCCGGGCGGCCTTTTTCGCTTTGGTAGCCAAAAAACAAGCTCCCGGCCGGTGGCCGGGAGCTTGTCTGTTATGCGGTTATGCTGCGCCCTTGCGGGAGAGTTACATCTCCTTGATGGCAGCCTGTGCTGCCATCGGTACATAGCGCCAATCATTTCATATCCACACGCTCACATTCAAGTCCGCCCACTTGTAGACTCTCCTGCGGGTCGAAAAGCTGTAGATATACTTCTTTGCATCGTCGATCGTCAGCGTAAAGGCGCCGATTTTGATGTGGTCATCAGGGTCAAATTCGCTATCTGCATTGTTTCCGGTTCTCAGATACCAACGGAACTCATCCTTTGACACCCAAATGCGCTCAATGAATGCCTCCACAATGCTTTCTGGGATAACAGAGTAATCAAATCCGGTGTACTCCTTCAAACGCTCTCGCAGTTCCAAGAGCTTAACGGAATAGTCCTCGTTGCTTGTCTGCTCCTTCTCAGGTTGCAAGCCTTTGATTTCTTCCGTGAGCTTGGCAACACGATCCTCGATCTCCTGCTTCTTTGAGCGAAACATTTCCTTATCAATGTCGCCCTCGGCTCTCATCTCGATCAGGTTTGTCCGCTTATTCATCAGCTTCTCGATTTCGCCTTGCTTGCGCTGGATAACATCTGTGTTGTCCGGCAATTCCTCCTGATCCGCAATATGCTTTTCGAGCATCGCATAGGACAAGTCCATTACTTTGTCTGCATTTTCGATGTACCGGTCAAAGACTTGCTCCGCCATCATTTCCAGCTTCCAGCCCTGAATATAGGGTGATTCACACGAATGCTCAATGGAGATGCCTTTGTTCAGGCGTTTGGCGACGCTCCCCCGGTTTACCGATGTGTAGCATTGGTAATCAACGCCGTCTGTCCGTCCGTCACGGGAATGAAACCGCAAGTTGAATTTGTTTCCGCACTGGCAAATCATCAACCGTCCGTAAACAGTGGTATGTTGCATTCTTCCTGTTTTGCGTTTTCCTTTGTTATGGTTTTTCAGAACCACCGACTTGGCATCCATCAGTTTTTGTACTTGCTCATACTCCTCGACGGTTACGATTGGCTCGTGTGTACCTTGAACCTGAACATACTCCAAATCACCGTAATTCTTGATTTTCTTCTGCTTTAGGAAATCAGGCGTATACTCCTTGTGGTAGGTTATGATGCCGCAGTAAAAGGAATTACGAAGCATTTTCGAAATGTACGATGCAAACCACTGTTCCTTTCCCAGCGCCGTCAGCCGTCCAGCTTTCTCAAGCTCGTACTGGATGGTTGTTACTCCCATTCCACTCAGGTACATATCATAAATCATTCGCACCGTCTTTGCCTGTTCGGGGTTGATGACCATCTCCTTGCCGACACGGTCGTATCCGAGGATATTCCCATTGCCGTAGAACACACCGTTTTGCATAGAGGTCTCCTGTCCGGCTTTTACACGGATGGATGTCTTGCGGCTCTCGTCCTGTGCAAGCGTTGCCATGATCGTAAGCCGCAGTTCACCGTCGCCGTCAAAGGTTTTGATGTTATCGTTGAGGAAAAACACCTCCACACCGTATTCCTTCAACAGACGAGTGTACTGAAGGGTATCCACCGTGTTTCTCGCAAAACGGGAAACCTCACGGGTAATAATCATATTGAACTTCTTCTGCCGTGCATCCTCAACCATTTTCATAAACTGCGGACGCTTCTCAGCCGAAGTTCCTGTAATACCCTCATCAATATACTGTGCGGTCAGAGTCCAGTCAGGTCTTGCCGCCAAAATTGGCTTATACCAGTCAAGCTGGTTACCGAGAGCTGAAAGCTGTGCTTCGTGCTCCGTTGATACACGAGCGTATATAGCAACATCTCTCTTTTGAAAATCGGAATTTAATCCATACATTACTTACCCTCACCTTCCTGCTTTTCCTTTTTGTAACAGGTGAAATCGGCAATGCAGACATCATCCTTGTATTCCTGAAGGATGTTCCTAAATACATGGCCGGGGATTTCGCCGTCAATATAAAGCTGCTCAATGAGTTTCAGTGCACCGAAAATATTGTTTTCTTTATCTGCCTTAATCATATTCATTTTCGGACACCTCCTCAACGATGCGATTTCGGCAATCGCACATTTGAGGGCTTCTTCCAAATTGAATAGTCAAAGCCACGGTATTGGCTGCACACATCACAAAGCTCCCGTACCGTTTGAATGGGATTTGAGCGTTCGACCCAATAAGCAGGATCATTGAAGTAGACATCCGCACATCTGCGGCACAGGCAAAGCTCCATATAAGGAGAGCGATTTTTGAAATCAGTCATTTCCCAGCCCTCCGTTCTTTGCAACAAGATTTCGGATACGGTTTTGAAGGCGAGAAACACGCTTATTGATTGCCAGCAAGTTTGAATGCAGTAATGCTGCCACTTCCGTTTGGGTATATCCGTCACAGTACAGAAGGGTCAACAGCTCTTTTTGGTCAGTGGTGAGTTTAGAAATGGCTCCATACAGCGCCGTATTCTCCATTGCGTCGATCCAACCGTAGCGACCGCACTCGCTCATATCCATCGTGCAGGTCATCGAAAGCAGGAACTTTTTGTGCAGTGCGTTTCTGCTTTCCTCACCGTCACTATCAAGCTCCTCAATGGACTGAATGTGGATGGCGTAAATACGGTTATTTCGGTATTCCTGCAAATCTTGCAGGTACATCGCCTGTATCTGTTCCTCGTTCATCCCGCATTTGCGGTATTCCTTTGCCTGCGCTTTTTGCACCTGCTCAAACTTTCTTCTTTCGTAGCCGTTATTCCAGCTCATAGTAAAATCTCCTTTGAATTTTGAATTTGGTTTTCGGGTTCAAAATTCGGAGATCACGGATATTCAGCGATATAGCAGAGCCACTTGTTCAGCATCAAAAAAGGCTTCCTTTCAGAGTTTTCTCTGCCGGAAGCCCTTGGTCGGTTGTTCTTGCCGAAAAAAAGAAGCCACCGGCAAGACAGGGTAAGCCTATGGCTTACTGTCTTGTCGGTGGCCTCTCATATCTGCATAGCAAGTTTGGTTTAACCAACCGAAGTGTTCAAAGCAAGTGACCTGGAGATGGAATTACGCAGTCTGTTTCACCTCAACCATTCCGTCGTTTTGCCGTATTCAGTTTTTAGCCGATCAATAGTATCGGATTTGCCCTTCCGGGGCATAAAGGTCAATCTTGTCGTGTCGGCGTCCTTTCTGGACTCGAACCGCTACGGTTCCGCACCTTTTGCACTCATACTTGATTTTCCCCTCATCATTTCTATATCCGTAAAGCAATGCTCCGCAGTTAGAGCAATACATCGGTATAGGTGTCCAATTATCTTTTGTCACGCACATCACCTCATTAAGTTCCTTGACGCTCTCAGGGCTGATGAATGGTGGCATCCTTAGAGAACTGCTCTTTTCTTGCCTTCTACAAACCACTTTCCGTTTTCCTCGTCGAAAAGGAAGGTTTCCGTGCCGCATATCATCACCGTATAACGAAGCCCTGTTCCACCGACCTTGGTCGATGCCGCACGACAGCAGTGCCTTACACGGTCGATCTCGTAGACCTCACCATCTTCAAATTTGATTTTTCGGGGTCGAGCCGTTCCATCCGTCTTATGGGTAACATCGACTTCCACATATACCTTGCGCCGTTCTTCTTCCATCCTTACACCTCATAATTCTTCATACTGGCAACCAGCCTACCAAAATGGCGATAGCCATCCAATGGCTTGTCAGAAACTTTGAACTTAGGACGATCATCGCCGGAATTGTTCAGATAGCAGGAAAGGCGTCCTTCCTTGAAATCTTTGCTGACATCAAAGATAAGAAACATCCCCTCATAAATGCCGTAGTGAGTGAAGTGGTTTCCTCCATCTGCACGGAAAATAATCAGATCATTGCTGCACCCCTGCAACAAACAGGATGGCATCGAAACATAGGTTTCGATCTCATCAGGCGCAACAATTTCATCAATCTTGTTACTGCTTGTACTAATCATACTGACCTCCTTAACAAAGCACCCCGGTCGGCATAGTAATCTCAGGCTTTTCACTCGGCATCCGGAGATTTTGGAAAAGAATACCGTTGCGGATGCTGTTCTTGCCGAACCGCTGCCGAATAGTTTCAATGCACTGGTCGAGCCGTTCTGCTTTCTCAATCTTTTCGATGTTCATAAACAAATCTACTTGTCGGGGCGTGTCCTGTGGCACCAAGTTGATTGCCTGAATCGTGACTGAGCGAATCGGGTTCCTCCAGTCGTATCTTTTTTCAAAGAGGGCAAAAGCCGCTTTTGCGATCAGCATTGGGGATTGTGTGGGCATATCCAATGCCGTTTGCCATTGCTTTGAAAAAAGTGTGTTGTCCCGTATGTGAATGGCGACTCCATCCGCACACTTTTTGTGGACACGGAGTTTATGTCCGATGTCCTGCGTCAATTCGAGAAAGACGGGCCACACCTGCTCGTCGTTCTCCAAATCTTCGATGGTAGTAATTCCGTGTCCCACGCTCTTAACCGGAGAAACAAAGTCGGCGTTCATAACACGGGATCGGTCATTACCGTTTGCATACTGCCAAAGGGCAATTCCGTTTTTACCGAGCCGTCGATTCAGAAAGTCAGGATCGGTCTTAGCTAAATCGCCAATGGTTCTAATGCAATAGCTATCTAATACACGCTGCGTTGCCCGTCCCACACCGAGCAAGTCCGCTGCGGGGAGTCCCCATATTTTGTCTCGGAAAGTGTCTTTCGGTATGACCGTCACAGCATCCGGCTTTTTCATATCCGAGCCGAGCTTGGCAAATATCTTATTGAAAGACACACCGACTGAGATGGTCAATCCCAGCTCAAACTTGATAGTTTCTCTTATGTCATTTGCCACCTTTTCGGGTGAACCGAAGATGTTCTCTGTACCACTCACATCCAACCAACACTCGTCCATTCCGTAAGGCTCGACCTGATCGGTATAGCGGCTGTAAACGCTTCTTGCCAGCTTGGAATATTTGATGTACTCCTCAAAGTGCGGAGGCACAACAACAAGGTTTCTGCACTTCTGCTTCGCTTGCCACACTGCATCGCCTGTTTTTACATCAAATGCTTTGGCGGCATAGTTTTTGGCGAGAACAATGCCGTGCCTTTCTTCCACCGAGCCGCAGACAGCGACCGGATACTTTCTCAAAGACGGGTCGAGCATACATTCAACGCTGGCATAGAAGTTATTCATATCACAATGCAGTATTGATCTGCTCAACTAAATCACCTTATTTCTTGAAAATTCTGCGAAACCTCTTGACAAACCAAAGTGTCGTGTTGTATCATATGAACACGACATAAGTGTCGTTGTTGTGATTCAGATTATAGCACGACACCAATGTCGTGTCAATAATAAGTGACGAAAAAAGTGTCGTGTTGCTAAAAATAGAAATCTTATGGAGGGAATTGATAATGAAGTTCAGCGACAGATTAAAAGGGCTGAGAGAAAAAAATGATATGACGCAGGAGCAGCTTGCTAAGGTTTCCGGTGTTTCCCCCCGTACCATACAGAGATACGAATGTGGAACCTCTCGTCCTCGCTTGGATGCAGCGGAGAAGCTGGCAAAGGCACTTAATATTTCCGTGGATCAGCTTCTGGGTACGGATGGTATGCTCGTTGCTCAGGCTGCGGAGCAGTACGGCGCACGAGGTGCCAAACAAGCGCAACAGCTCACAGATGAAGTAACCGGTTTGTTTACCGGCGGCGAGTTGGCACAGGATGATATGGATGTTATGATGCAAGCTATTATGGATGCCTATTGGCTTGCGAAAGAGAAAAACAAAAAGTACACCCCAAAGAAGTACCGTTCTAAGGGCAAGCAGGACTGAGTCCTGTTTATGGGACACATTGTATGTTAGAATGGAAACAGGAATAAACTGAAAAGGGGTGAAGCCGATGTATGTAAGCACTTCGGAAATCGTACAAAAAGCAAACTCCATCGTTGCTCAATGCGGAACCCGTGATCCTCTCAGAATAGCAAGGGACATAGGAGTCGAGGTAATGTATTATCCGTTCAATGAACAGCGTGGAGCATATAAAGTCTTGATGCGTAATCGCTTCATCTTTATCAAAAATGATCTGCATCCGGTTATGGAGAACATCGTGCTACTTCACGAATTAGGGCACGATGCTTTACACCGGGAGGAAGCCACGAAAGTCGGGGGCTTCAAAGAGTTTGAGATCTTCAATATGAGGGACAACCGTATGGAGTACGAAGCCAATCTCTTTGCCGCACAGATTTCCCTATCAGATGAGGACTTCCTTGAACTTGCAGAAAGAGGATGCGACACGCAACAGATCGCACGGACATTGAACTCAGATATTAACCTTGTCGCTCTAAAAGCCGATACGCTGATCTCTCAAGGCTACCGTTTGCGCCAACAGGAGCATTGTAACGATTTTCTGCGATACGACAAATAACTAAGATGCCACCCTTTCGGATGGCATCTTTTTTATCACCTTTAATCAGCGCAAGCCGGTTTCGTTTTTTTAGCTCAAACCTGAAAGAGAGCGCATCACCAAGTCGATGTCTTTGTTTTCAAGTTCCTGAATGATGTGCAGATAGGTTTTTTGCGTAGTGGTCATACTCGAATGTCCAAGACGCCGGGCAACGCTCGCAATGGAAACGCCCGTAAATAACAGCAAAGAGGCGTGTGTATGCCGTAATCCGTGGACAGAGATGACAGGGATGTTACAGGCTTTGCAATGCCTGCCGAGAATGTCGTTCACCGTCGAATTGTAGACAGTGGAGTTGACAAAGATGGGCTTATCTTCGGGAAGGTGCTTTACCAATTCAGAAAATTGAATGACAGTTTGCCAGTCAATTTGAATTTTCCGCACAGACGACTTGTTCTTCGTAGGCTGGAAGCCGCCCTTTCCCTTGTAGTCCCAAGTCTTGCTTATGGACAGTGTTTGATGGGCAAAGTCGAAGTCTTTCGGGGTAAGAGCCAGTGCTTCAGAAAAGCGCATCCCCGTCTTTGCTACCAACAGGATAAAGTAGTCCCAATTCACCTTATCCTTTAGGTCAAGCGAGATCAGCAGCGTGTGTAGCTCAAATTGATTGAGATACTTGATTTTCTTAGCAACCGGTGGCTTCCCCTTGATGATTGCCTTGCGAGTAGGATCTCTTTCAATCAAGCCCTCATCAACAGCATCAAGAATAGCTCCCTTGAGCTGGTGGTGAAAATCCATCGTGGTTTGGCGCTCGTGGAACTCAGCATAGTCGTTCAGCAGCTGCTGATAAGCGATCCGGTTCATATCACATACTCTCAGGTTTGGGACGAGCTTAACGAGCCATTTCTGCGTCATTAGGTACTTATCCATCGTCACCTTTCTGATTGCGCCCTTCTTATACACCGTAATCCATTTTGCATAATATTCACAGAACAAGTCTGTTCGTTTGGTTTCTGTTAGCATCAGAAGTCCTCCATTTCATTAAAAATGGCTTACGCTGATGAAGGGTGATAAGGTGGTCAAGCTGGCGAAAATATTGTCCAATCAGCTTTTGCTCATCGAGTGACGGAAGTGAAACAGCTATTTCCATAACCTTGTTCTTGGAAATGTTGTATCGAGAGATGCCCTGTGCCAACAAAATGATTTTCTCTCTTGCAGACTCCGAGCGTAGCATATACGCAAGATAGTAGCTATCTATTTTTTCTGACGGACGAAAGCCAAAGCAAAAGCTGTTGAGGTAGGTTTTTCCCCGCTTTTCAAGCAAAACAGAGGACATTCCCACTTCTTCCGGCGTTTCGGACGAAGTGGTAAATAACACATCCCCAACCTCAACTTCGTTTTGTTTAGGATCGATTTCTATCGGTTCGGTCATTTCGGGATTACTGATCGGATTGGAGAAAACATTCATATAGGTTACAAATCGAGCCTGTCCGTGACCGAAATCCGCTTTCGTTTTTCCTGACAATCCTGTGTATGTTTCTCCTATATCTCCGAGCTTACGCTGTTCCCAAGAAAATGTTGAAGCGGTGAAGATCATAGAGATAGAAGCCTGAAATAAGCCGAATAAAAATACACATTTACGCTGATGAAGGGTGATAAGGTTGTCGAGCTGCTGAAAGAAACCTCCAATAGTCTGTTGTTCTCGCATCGTTGGCGGCATCATCAGCTCCATTACAGCCATTTGCTTTCCCGAAACCTCGACGAAAGTTGATCCAGCCCCAACAAGCTCTCCATATCGTTTTAATTCTTCGGTTCGAGAAAAAATGAAGTAAGAGTCAATCTCTCCACGATGTGGGACAATGGACTGAAATCCCTGATTAGTACAGCCTTTTCGGGTTAAAATAGCTGTTTTCCCGATCCCTGCACGAGATGTAAACAGGACTGTACCGGGAGGAAGCATTTTGGCTGAACTATTCTCATAACCCAAGCCGGTTATCTTTTTCTGACTCGAATTTGCATAGATTTGATCCGCAATTTCAGCAGGTGCATACCAATCAATATCACCGTCCCAATAGCTCTGATTTCCTGTACTTGGGGTTCCACCACCCACAATGTCAGCAATATCTCCCAACTTACGCTGTTCCCAAGAAAAATCAAAAGAGCCAAGGAAACACCTTGGCTCTCTTGTTAAGACCGCATATTTTTTCATTTTTCGGCTTGCTTTAGCGGTGATGGCACTCATTACGGCATATCAACCTCAAATCCACCGGTAAGAATGAACTGCCGCAAAAGCTGATCCGTTTTCATATTGACCTTGGGCGGAATCAACTTGGTTTGTTCATATGCTTCAAAGAACGCTTTTGCTTTGGACTTATCGACGCTCTTTTTCAGCTCGTCAAACCTGCCAAACTCATTGATAGTCGCTTCATTCAGGTTAAGCCCCATCATATTCCTGAGTTTATCCTCATCAAGACCGAAGATGGTTGCAAAACGGTGAATTTGGTCATCTTTTGCTCTAAACTGATACTCCGTGATGTAGTCACGAAGCGTTTTTCCGTCCTCGGCAATGACATCGCCTCGCTCAATGTCGTGCAGAAAGATATTTGCGTATTTCTGCTCCTCTTGCGTTAGGGCAGCAAAAGTCTTGTGAAGTTCTGCCTTTGCTTGCTCAATAGATTCCTCGGAAGAGCCTTCCTGTCGAATCAATTTGAGGTACTTATCGAAACGACTGTTCATATAATCGGCATCAATAACCCCTGTGTCAATTTCAGTCAGGTATCCAACAAGATCGTATGGTATATCTATATCTTGTGATCCGGGATCATCGGGAGAAGCAGCGGAAAGCTCTTTATAACGCTGTGCCAAAATCAAAAATGCGTTCTCATCGAACTCCATTGTAATTTCAATCGAATTACCGCTTTCCTCGTCCTTGAATGAGTAGGTGTGTTTGTCCCACCTAAATCCTTGGATTTTAGCAGCTTCAAGGTATCCGTTGAAATCTCTAAACAGCGAGGCGAACTTAGCTCTTACGGTTCCGTCCGCAGGCAACTTTTCAAAGTCAGGGATACCAGCATTCTTGAACAAATAGGCAATATCATCAAACACAGCGTTGAGCTTTCCGAGGTTGTAAGACAGTTTTTCAACGAACAGACCTATCGGTCTATCGCCGGAATAGAGCTTAACAGCTTTGCTCACATTCTGCTCCATCGTATGCGGCTTGCGATAATATCTGATGATGCCAAAAGGCTTATCGGGTCCGAAAAGTCTGTTGGTTCTGGAAAATGCCTGAATGATGTTCTCATACTCCAGTATCTTGTCCATATACAGCGTGTTGACCCACTTAGAGTCAAAGCCGGTAAGCATCTGATCCACTACAATCAGGAGGTCGAGCTGCTTCTCAGGCTCTCTTTCGACCCGCTTATATTGCTCTTTGTGGGCAAGGCGTAGAGAAAGGTCTTTTTTGAAGCGAGCGTGTGTAGCAATCGAAAAATCCTGACCAAACATCATATTATAGTCAGTAAGGATTTCGATTAAGCCTTGCTCTTTATAGAAAGCAATCGGCTGCCCTCTGTATTCTTTGTAGTCACCATCTTCATTGCTGATATTGGGGTCAAAAAGGCAACTGATCCTAAGTTTCGGCATTGCAGCCTTCAACAGTCGATAGTAGTCTATTGCTTCGGGGATGCTGCTCGTTGCAAAGATTGCGTGGAATTTCCCGTTGTGGCTCAAGGTAAGCCAATTTTCCTGAATATCCTCAACAACCTTGCTTTGATGCTCCGAGGAAAGGTACTGAGTCTTTGGAAGATAATCTTCAATGCCCTTGACCCACTTTCCGTCATCGCCCAAGAAGCCCGCCATCTTGACGGTGGAGGAGTCCATATACTCATAGAATATTTTTGCCTTTTTGGGATCGCTGATTGCTTCTTCTTCGGTTGCTGCTTTTGCTTTTTCCAAAGCAACCACCTTGCGGACATCCTTATCACGGAAAGTCAGGACTTTATAAGGATCAAATCCAAGCACATTCTTATCCCTGATACCATCAGCGATGCTATATCTATGGAGTTCATTGCCGAAAACATCTGTTTGGGCATTGTTTTTCTTTGCATTCTCCTCAAACACCGGTGTGCCGGTAAAGCCAAAGAAGATGGCATTGGGAAATGTTTCCTTGATGATGGATAGCATATCTCCAAAAGTTGAACGATGAGCCTCGTCAACAATAAAAACAAGCCGTTTGCCGTTGATTATTTCAATGTCGCTTGCATTAAGTCCTCCGTCCTCATCTCGGATATTGCTCATCTTCTGAATAGAGGTAACAATTAGGGTATCTGCCGTTGCGTTGCTTTTCAGCTTAGTCAAAAGGACATATGTGTTCTCTGTTGCCTGCACGGTTTCGTTCTCGTCCGCAAATGCCCGATATTCCTTGAGCGACTGCGTTCCTAACTCAATACGGTCGGTAAGGAAAATAACCTTATCAGCATCATTGGAGTTTGCAATCAACTGAGCCGACTTAAAGCTCGTCATCGTCTTACCTGAGCCGGTGGTATGCCAAATGTAGCCGCCACGCTGCTTACCGCTATCCCACTTCGTTTTAGACACAACATCGGAAATTGCGCTGGCTGCGTAATACTGGTAGCTTCGCATTACCTTCAGAACACCGTCAGCATTGTCGGCAACAGTATAAAACCCAATGAGCTGGTGTGCCATAGGGATGGACAGCAGCGAGGAGGCGATAGCTTTCCAATCGTTGATAGGCTCATTATTGAAGTCAGCCCAATGGAAATAGTAATCAGTATTGAACTTTCCGTCAGGTCCGGGATTCGCAAAATAACGAGTTTCTTCAGGGTTCATTGCTACAAACACCTGAACGAGCGAGAACAATCCGGTAAAAACGCCCTCATATGAGTATTTCTCAATCTGATTATATGCTTGACTGACGGGGACACCGCTGCGCTTCAGTTCGATATGTATGACAGGCATACCGTTGATAAGCAGCATCAAATCACCACGACGGTCATTCAGCATTTTTGACTTGCTCGGAAAAACTGGTTGTTGTACGATCTGATACCGGCTCTGTCCAGCGGCGATTTCCCTGCGATCATATATTTTCAAGCTGATTTCAGTGCCGAAATGGAGCTTATCATCAGGGTTATCACGCTTGATGGACACAGTTTTTCCGTTGATAAAGCCATTGAGTTTTAACGGTGTTCTAAGTTCCGTAATCTGTTCGATGATCTGCTGCATTTCGCCATCCGTAAGAGGATAGTTATTCAAGCGGTCAATTCCACGGTTGTTATCATACAGGATCTTTGCCCAATTTCGGATGAGGTCTTGCTCGGTCGGGTTCTTGATAACTTCTTTTTCCCATCCTTTATCCGCCAAGACTTTAATCAGGGCTTCCTCAAAGTCCGCTTCTTTTTGGAATGTCATTCGATTTCCTCCTTCCTGCGAAATTGATGTCACACGAACATCTTTTCAAGCATAGATTTCTTGATATTTTGGAGCTTTTCCAACTCACGCTGATGAAGGGTGATAAGGTCGCTTAGTTTGTCCAAATATCGGGCAATTGCTGTTTGTTCAGCCTTTGACGGATACACAAAGCCGAGAGTTAGAAACTCCTCGTAGCTTATACTGCGCCCATCACGGATGCCATAGGTTACTGTTTCTAATCGCTGGATAAACGACTTAGAGGTAAACACATATTTCCAATACTCTGAGTCGTGCTTTTCAGGCTCAGAAAAGCCAAAAACCGTGTAAGCAGGCGAGGTTATGCCTTCTATTGCAGAATGAGCGAACCCACCTTGAAAAGAACGAAGGTGTATCACAAACTGCCCCGGCAATACTCTTTTATAGCCGGCTTCATTTTTCTTGTCGTGGAATATATTGATGCTGTTTTCATCTCTGCGAATCATTCCACGGTCTTGTGTTGCTGACAAAACAGGAAGTTCTGGATAACCTTTATCCGCAGTTGATACAAACAGCTCTTTTGCCTTACGCTGTTCCCAAGGGTCAGTAAATCCCTTAAAGCGAATTTCGGGGTAACTGCTGCCATTTTGCGGGAACATCTTTTCGAGCATAGACTTTTTCACATTCGTCAACTTTTCAAACTTACGCTGATGAAGGGTGATAAGGTGGTCGAGTTGCTTGAAAAAAACTCCGATATGTTCTTCCTCATCAAGTTGCCGAGGAAATGCCACTTCATATTTTGCGAGTTGCGGTACAGTCAATTGTGGCACGCCAGTTGACTCAATAACAATTTTCAAAGTATTGATGGCGTTCTCTAAAAAGAAAACATCGTGTTCTGATTTCACTGATAAAAGCCTTACAACTGGCGTAAAATTAACCAATCTTGCTTTTGCGTGTCCAACATCTCCACGACCAGTAACCGTAACAGCCGGAGCATTAACTCTATATTCTTTATCATAATACCCGACAATTCCATCGCCAGTGAGGGCATTAGCGATTACCGGGTACTGACCTTCAGCAAGAATTAAGTCTTTGTCGATGTCGCCTCCTGCAACCATATCAGAAGCAATATCTCCGAGCTTACGCTGTTCCCAAGCGTCTGAGAATCCTTTGAAGCGAATTGCGGGAGCATCTGATTTTTTCGTCATTCTGCACTACCTCCCAGCAATTTCTTCAACTCATTAAGTCCCAGCATATCATACTCATTACCCTCAAGGTCATCGATCATTCCCGAAAGCGTTGCTTCGGTTTCGCTGATCTGCTGTTCGACCTCGAAGAAAGTTGTAGCATACTTGTTTTGAAGGGCTTGAATTTTGCTCACCAAGCTGTCGATTACGGTATCAGGCAGTTTGTGAATGCTCTCAATGAGAGGAGCAATCCACTTCTTTTCGAGCAAATCCAAAGCCTGCTCATCGCTCAGACTTTCAATCGTATCCTTTGTTTTTGCCTGCAACGCAGCACTCTTTGCCTTGATCTCCGCCTTGATTTCTTTCTCGCTCTTGATCAAAGACTCAACCTTTTCTAAGAGTGTACGAAGCGCAACGCTTTCAGGAGAACGGTCTTTCTTCAGTTCCTTAATCTTTTTGGATACTTCTTTCGGAACGAAAGCATCGCCTTCCTCGGTGAGAACATCGTTGCAGCTCTCTTTATCCTCCTCTGTCATTTCATCAAGGATAGACTCATACTCAGAAGGGATTTCCGCCAAACGGCTTTCCAAACCGTGAAGCTCGTCCGTTTCTGCGGAGAGCAAAGTCGCCTGAACCAAGTCGAACGGGATAATATGACCTACCCAGCCCTCTTGAACTTCCTGATCTTTACCGTCCTTTTTCTTGATGACAAGGTTCGGATCGACCTTCTTTGTTGCAGCAAAGCCTTCGGTTTGCAACATTTCGAGGTCGATGGAAATACCTGTCCAATCGTCGTCAAGAAGCTGGAACGCCGCATATTTGTCGATAAGTGGAATTTCCTTCAATCGCTCGAAAATATCAGCACTTAGAACGGTTTCAGCCTTAGAGATTTCGATGCTTCCCATCCGGTCGATAAGTTCTTCTTTCAGGAACGCCGGAAAAGTGGAAAAGGCAGCGTTAAAAGCATTCTCAAAGCCGACCACATCAGGATGGCTCTTGATGGCACTCTTAATATCAGGGGTAGACACATTCACATAAGGAATGCCACTCTCGGTGAACAACGCCTTTTTCAGTGCAGGGAACGCCGTCCAGAATTCGCTCATCTCGTCAATTTCTGCTGTCGGGATACCGCCAAACATAGACGCATAGACATCCCAATGCTCGGCAGCTTCAGAGGAATCAACATAGCGAGGAATGTTCAAGTTATAATCATTGCTGCGAATTTCTTCACGACTGACTACTCGTGAAAACTTCGGAATGCTTTCACGCTTGATAAAGGTATCTGCTATGCGTTTAATGTCAGACGCACGGAGCTTGTTATTCTTACCCTCTTTGATAAACCCCTTGGATGCATCGATGATAAGGACATCTGTATTCTCACGCTTTTGACGCAGCACCATAATGATGGTGGGAATTCCTGTCCCAAAGAAGATATTTGCAGGCAGCCCGATAATGGCGTCGATATGGTTATTCTCAATCAGGTTCTTTCTGATTTCACCTTCCTCACCGCCACGGAACAGTACGCCGTGGGGAAGAACGATTGTCATAATGCCGTCCGGCTTGATATGGAACAGATCGTGCAAGAGGAAAGCATAGTCGGCTTTCCCTTTGGGAGCAAGTCCAAAACGAGCATAACGAGGATCTCCCTCTTTATTGGACGGGTCCCAAGCCTGCGAATACGGAGGGTTGGACACGACCGCATCCACATAGAGAGGATTATAGGTATTCACCGGATCATTTTCGTCAAAGTACGGCCAATCCTCCTCAAGAGTATCGCCGTTACGAGTGACGATATTATCCGGTTTGATGCCACGCATAACCAAATTCATCCGGGTCAGGTTGTAGGTGTTCTCCTTCAACTCCTGAGCGAAGTATTTAATGTTGTTGTCATCGGTCATATACTTGGCAACGCTCTGACCGATATTGATAAGCAACGATCCTGAACCGCTTGTCGGGTCGTAAATCTTGATTTCGCTTTTGCCCTTCAAGTGGCTTGCAACGATTTCAGACATCAGCAGAGATACCTCGTGTGGGGTGTAGAACTCTCCTGCTTTCTTTCCGGCATTTGCTGCAAAGTTACTGATAAGATATTCGTAGATAAAGCCGAGAACATCGTAGTCCTGCTTGCCGTCCATAGGAATATCCTTTATCAGCGTCAGAAGCCCGCTGATTGCTTTTGTTTGTGAACCGGAGCTATCGCCAAGTTTGGAAAGACCCGTTTGCAAAGTGTCGAATACCTTATCAAACACCTTTTTGTGCGTGTTGGAAATCAGTCGGCTGAACGCAGAGAGGGCATCACGGACATTTGAAACATCAAAGTCCTTACCCATCGAGAGCCAAGTAGAAAAGAGGTCTTTATAGGCAATAAAGTAGCCAATATTCTCTTGAACCCACTTAACCAGTTGATCATCTTCTTCTGATACGGTTTTCAGAAGTTCGTCGTCATAGTCATTTTCCTTCAAGAATTTGACTTCTTTATCAGATAGATACTTGTAAAAGATAAAGCCAAGTATGTAATCCTTATATTCATTCGCTTCGATTTTGGAACGCATTTGGTTTGCGGAAGCCCATATTTTCTGAGCAAGCTGTTGCTTATTCATCCTGTGAACCCATCCTTTTTCGTTTTCTAAGGGCGATATACTGCCCCACTGTTATGATACATCGATTAGTGTCCCATAAAACGGACTCACTTCTCGTCGGAAACAAACTCCATAATGTCGTCAGTCGTGCAATTCAAAGCTGAGCAGATTTTCCCCAACACTTCAGTGCTTACATTTTCATCACGACTGAGCTTATTGATCGCGTATTTAGTGAGTCCAGCAGCTTCCTGCAAATCTCTTTTCTTCATATCTCGATCAAGCAGAATGTGCCAAAGTTTTTTATAGCTTACAGCCATCGTATCATTCCTTTCTCTCAACCTGCGAGTAAGTGCTAAAACACATTTTATATTATAGCATATAATCCCGAATTAGCAACAATAAATCCCGAAATTTCAAACTTACTTCCCATATTTCACACCTGAATAAGCTCGACTGCGACCGGATAGCTTGGGAACAGCGTAAGTTTGAAGAAATCGCTGTGCGATCATCGGTAATATGCTCCGATGATACCCTTCCAAGAGTTGAATATGAGGATATAGTGTCAGGGACAGGTCGGCTCAACAAAGACATCTACGCCAAGCAAAGCATCAAATCAGGCATCGCATTTCATCAAGGTGATGTCCTTTACGGAAAACTCCGCCCGTACTTGCAAAACTGGCTTTTGCCCACATTTGATGGGCTTGCTGTGGGCGATTTTTGGGTATTACAGCCTCAAAATGCTGATAGCAGCTTTCTATATCGATTGATTCAGAGCCGGCAATTTGATGAAGTAGCTAATCAATCGACCGGGACGAAAATGCCGAGGGCAGATTGGAAATTGGTGTCCAAAACTGTGTTCTCCATCCCGTCAAACATTAGTGAGCAGGCTGCTATTGGTACATACTTTACAGCACTCGATAGCCTTATCACCCTTCATCAACGACAGCCTTTTTTGCATTCAACCCCGCATATTTCTCTGTCTGTCCAACTGATCCATCCTATTTATACATCCTCTTGGGAACAGCGTAAGGCAAAAGAGCTTTGCAATATAGGTACAGGAAAAAGCAATACACAAGACCAAGTCGAAGATGGAATATACCCATTTTACATAAGGTCTGATATTCCTGTTAAGAGCAATAAATACCTCTATGATTGCGAAGCGGTTATAACAATCGGTGACGGTAATATAGGCAGAGTATTTCACTATGTAAACGGCAAGTTTGATTTGCACCAAAGATGCTATAAAATGACGGATTTTCAGGACATTTGGGGCAAATATTTTTACTACTTCTTTTCCACACGATTTTATGACCGTGCAATGAAAATGACTGCAAAAGCTACAGTTGATTCCGTTCGACTTGAAATGATTTCCGAAATGGATATTTGGAAACCAACGGCGATTGACGAACAAAAGAAAATAGCAGAATTTTTCGCCAACCTCGACAACCTTATCACCCTTCATCAGCGTAAAGGAAAAGCAGCCGTCACCGGCTGCTCCAATGATGCAAATAACTCAAAAGGTGTTTGTTGTAAAGCACGGGACTTCGGATATAAATGTCACAAAAAAGACGAATCCCAATAGATTCGATGCTTAATTGCAGTGTTCATCTTCTTCGTATAGGTTAATGATTGTTCTTCCGTGCTCTTTTGCATAGTCAAAGGCAATCCCGGTTCCGCTTTTGGGCTGATAGCTTGTTATTGCTTTTTTCGACTCTTTTCGACTCGCCGGAAGGTATTCGTTATTAAAGTAAAAGACGCAAAAGTCACTTGCCTGAATCATAGCTTGATTGCGTTCCACATAAGCAGCTTTCCCGGCAGCAGCAACTCCGTCAGGGCAAATACTGTCCTCATATCCATCTAATAGGAACTGCATCGTATAAGCGTCTGCATCAGGATAATCCGTCCGATAGTGTATTCTGCGAATTTGGGGATAAACTTCTCTTAGTTCTGAAACCACCTTGTAGCAGAGAGTATTAAATTCGGAATGATCTCCAAACAGAAAGGTTGCTACGCCCTGCTCAAGCAGATAGCAAATATTGTCCCGCAATCGACTTGCAAGCTCTTTTTTATGCTTAATTCTCCTATGCCCGATAAAACAACAGGTCATACAAACACCACCAAGAATAACAGTAGAGCAAATGAGCACATTATTGTTCATCTGCACTTATTATTATATTTTTGCTCTATATATAAGTCAATAGCTTCACACCGAGAACAGAAAGCAAGGAGAGAATAACATATAATTATTATGGATTCGAGGTGGAGCAAATGAGCAAAGAAATTGACTTCAAAAATAGAGATAGATTTATTCAACTGGGAATCACAATTTCAGTTCTTCGTAAAATGCGAGGAATGTCGCAGGAGCAACTTGCGGCAGAGGCGATGATGAGCCGTTCGCATCTTAGCGCAATCGAAGCACCGAATATCGTCAGACCCTTTTCCGTAGAGGTTCTATTTAATATCGCTGACGCGCTGAAAGTTGAGCCAGGTGATTTGCTGAACACCTCAATTATCCCGGATCAAATTCTAAACAAAAAAGAAAAATAGGTGGCTATGGGACAATAAAGCCCATAGCCACCTATTTTAATATTGCGGAACCCCGTATCCGAGGATTTCGTAGTGACCTACGCTGTACTGGTTTACCCGACAGCTATCACCGGAGTTTCCCTCAACGGTATAAACGATACCGTTTTCAACTTTTTGGACAATGCCGGTGTGGTCAGATTGTCCGTCCTGCGGACCAGACGAACCCTTGTTATCCCAATCAAAGAAAATAATCATTCCGGGAACAGGCTCGGCAGAACCATCGATCCACTGTCCACGATCTTTGAACCAGTGGACGCCGTTCACGCAGCCTGCATATTTGGGTACAACCCCAGTGTCGATATAGCCGCACTGATCGGCGCACCAGCTTACAAAACAAGCACACCATTCCACACGGCTTCCGAAGCCATACCAAGACCAATACGGCTCGCCGCCCACATTGCCCACCTGTGAAAGAGCGACGGTGACGATCTGATCCTCGCTATAACGGATGCCGTAAAGGACTGCCGCCCAAAGGGAATTGTTCTCATCCTTAAGTAGCTCGGCAAGGTATTCCCGCTGTCCTGCGTCAAAGCCATATAGGTCAGCCATTTCATCCACTGTCAAATGAGAAACGGTAATATATAGCGTTGTTTTTGTGACTGTCGTTTCCGTCTGAACGATGTTGCCGTTTCCGTCGTCCGTTTCGGTAATTTCCGTTTCCGAGTGGCTTTCACTGCGAGAGGATATGGAGTTCATCTCCCAAAATATATCCGAGAGAAGCTGCTTCTTGCTCTCGTCCATCGTGGCAACCTCCTGCGGATTGTCCTTGTCGGTATTCGTTTTGACTGCATAGACCGCAAGCACATCCTTCCAAACGGCTCGACCACCGCTGATCTCCATATTATCATAGGCAACCGATTTTTTCTCCGCTTCCATCTTGGCGTCGTAATCAGCATTGATTTCCTGCACGGCTGTCTGCATCGACATTCCTGTGCCGGAATCCTCACCGGAAAAGAATATCCCGAAAACCGAGCCGCAAATCAGGGCAATCAGGCAAATCACGACAATGACCGCAACGGCAACCCAGCCGCCTGCGGCGATAGCAGCGACCAATGCTTTTGTCGCCGCTATGATTGCTTTGACTGCGGCAATCGTTGCTTTAACGGCAGCTTTTACACCGGCAACTGTTGCCTTGGCTGCGGCTTTGGCGGCTTGTGCAGCTTTTTGCGATGCTTTCACCGTAGCCTGTGCGGTTTTCTGCGCCGTCTTTGCCGCCTGCTGTGTGGTCTTGATTGCCGTTTTCGTGGTCTTGACCGACCTCTGTGCGGCTTTGGCTACACCTTTCCCGGCAGTCTTGATGGTTTTCTTACCGGCAGAACCGGCAGACTGTTTGATCGTCTTTTCCGTTTGCTCGACCGCCTTGATGGTCTTATTCCCGGAGGTGCGGACAGTCTGCCTTTTCATTGACTCAGCCGCCCGCTTTTCCCGGAACCTCTGAACACCGTCCTTTGCTTTGGACACATTCCGTTTCGTTTCTTCCAGTCCCTTGCGCCCCTGCTTATCAAACTGGTGCGCCGCTTCGTGCGTGATACGGTCAACGCCGCCTTCCACTCGGTCGGAGGCGTACTCCTCGGCATTATGCTCATCCGGGTGCGTTGTGTGTTCTGCCTTTTCCTTCGTCTGCACATAGGCGGAGCGCATACGGTCTGCGGCGATTGCCGCTTTGTCGATCTTCTTGATTGTGCCTTTTACGACATCTCTCGTTTTAATATCAGCCATTGAACCCTCCTTTCCGGGGCGTACCCAAACGCCCCTAAATTAAAAACGAGGGGTAAAGGTATAAACACCTTACCCCTCAAAGTGCGGGAGCTGAAAAGTCTTGATATTGCTGGCTTTTTCAGCGCCTATTTTTCGACTCTGCCCGTTTTCTTCTTGCGTACCCTGCCTGCTGAGCTTTGTAAGCTCTTTGAGCGCACTTCTCGCAATATTTCTTTCGGTTGCCCTTCTTGATAATCAGCGCACCGCAGGACACGCACTTTTCAAAGCGTGTGCCAAGAATATCCGCTTCCAGCAAAGGCTCTGCCGGCAAAACAGCTTTGCGGAAATACTTGCAGAGAAGTGAGTATGAGATGCTCTGCACACAGGCGCAGGGTTCTCCGTCATCCAGCGCAAGGCAGTTGCCGTTGTCATAATTGGCACAAAGGCGCTTAATTAGGGCGTTCGCCCTCTGCCGTTGCTTCGGCGTGAGTCTTGGCAGCATCCGCACCACCGTCCTCCGTTATGCGCTTCGCCACGACCACAAGACGGCTGTTATTGCGGCTGTACTCACAGGTAGACAGCGTAATGAGCTTATCGCCGTATTCGGCGGTCACGCCGGTATCATAGAAAGACAGCTCCTTGCACTTGGCAATGAAGTCGTCAAACTCATTGGCACTCTCTGCGTCTATAAAGCGATAAAACTTGAATGCTTCGGGACTGTCGGTGTAGACCACCGTGCGGAATACGGCAACGATCTCATACTCCTGCTTATCCGTCAGTGTGTTGAAGGTGATCATCCGATGCTCACTCCAAAAGTCTTTGCTCTTGAATTTCTCAAGGTGGGCAAACATCGAACCGTTGGACATATGGTGTCCATAGATAACAAGATTGTCGGACGGCTCCTGCACATCGCAATCTTCCTGCACATAGGGACAGCCATAGTCGGAGTATTCTTTATCAAAGCCATGCTTTAGATAGAAATTCGGCTCATTCACCGACTGCATCACGGGATAATTGATGTTGGTATCTGCAATGCTGATCCAGCCCACCAAATCGCCGTTCTGCTGATAAAGCTCTGCAAGCTCCGGCAGAAGCATCTTTTCCTCGGAGTATGGAATCTGCTCCGCCGGTTCCGTTGCAGCATCCGTCTGTGCCGCAGCATCTACAAGTTCAGCCAGCTCGCCATAAAGCGCAGCTTGCTTATTCGACTCCTTGTAGTGATCGATAATAAAATAGGTGCTTGTGCCGAGGACGGCTACAAACACCGCAATAAGAATCATACAGATTTTCTTTTTCATTGAGTTTCCTTTCCGAAAAGCAAAATGCCCGCCTGTTTCCAAGCGAGCATTTCACGATTCTATTGTTTAATATTCAGAGCTTAACAGGAAGTCCGCTATGTGCATCGTCTTGATACCTTCGTAGTTTCCTCCTGAGAACTCATCCGTTGTGAGAACATATTTGGGGTAGTTGTCGTGGATCTCCAACAAACGCTCATACTCTCGTTTTTCCGTTTTCGGAGAACGAAGCTCCTGCGTCACCTGCACATAGAGCTTTTCATTTTGCCGTACTGCAACAAAGTCGATCTCGCCGCTGCCGGATTTACCGACATTGACGGTATAACCTCTGCGGCAAAGCTCCAAGTACACGACATTTTCAAGGCTGGATGCCACGCTGTCAGCGTTATAGCCGAGAACGCTGTACCGCAGGGCGGTAT
>OHIY01000478.1_pt1 | contig 22073 bp, 23 predicted proteins | sample 1568351 | NCBI WGS metagenome assembly OHIY01 (sample SAMEA3879547, study PRJEB24766) | human gut metagenome | biome: human-associated habitat; feature: feces | place: USA | collected 1985/1987 | reverse complement strand
CCAAAAGAAATCGTGCAAAAAGAAATCAGCCACTTAAAAGAATTAGGCGTAGAAATCATCACAAACTTTATTGTGGGGCGTTCTGATTCCATCGATTCCATTATGGAAGAAGGCTATGAGTTCCTCGGAAGAGTTACGAACGGCGGCGTGCTGCCTATGATGACTTCCTGCTCGCCTGGCTGGATTAAGTTTGTGGAACATTATTATCCCGAACTTATCCCCAACCTTTCGTCCTGCAAATCGCCGCAACAAATGTTCGGCGCGGTGTGCAAAACCTATTACGCAGAAAAACTCGGTATCCCCGCGGAAAAAATCAGCGTAGTATCCATCATGCCTTGTACCGCCAAAAAGTTTGAAAAAGGTCGTCCCTTCCAGAGCGCGGCGGGCGTTCCCGACATCGATCACGTCCTGACCACAAGGGAACTTGCAAGACTTATTAAACGCAAAGGTATTTTGTTCAACAACCTTCCCGACGAAGAATACGACGTGCCGTTCGGCATCGGCTCGGGCGCAGGCCTTATCTTCGGCGTAACGGGCGGCGTTATGGAAGCGGCTCTCCGTACCCTGCAAGACGTCCTTACCGGAAAATCGCAGAACAAGATCGACTTCACCGCAGTGCGCGGCGTCGAAGGAATTAAGGAAGCGAAATACGTGCTTCCCGTCAACGGCAAAGATACCGAAATCAAAGTTGCCGTCGCGTCCAGCCTGAAAAACGCAAAAACCCTTATGGACCTTGTCAAAGCGGGTAAGGCGGATTATCACTTCATCGAAATTATGACTTGCCCCGGCGGTTGCGTAAACGGCGGCGGACAGCCCATTAAGGACGCTTATACGAGAAATACCACCGACATTCGCGCAGAACGCGCAAAGGCCGTATATGACGCCGATAAGGGTATGAAACTGCGTAAATCGCACGAGAACCCCTACGTTAAGGCTTTGTATGAGGAGTATTTCGATAAGCCCAACAGCCACAGGGCGCACGAAGTGTTGCACACGAAATACGTCGTCCGCGGCAAATAAGCAAAACTCAAACCAAAACAAAAGCACCGAGCAATCGGTGCTTTTTCGTTGTAAAAAAACTGTTTCTAATAATTCAAGCGGTCTTCTCACCCGACATAAAAGAAAAACCGATACTTCCGTATCGGTTTCTTCAAAAGTGGTCTGGGTGAGAAGATTTGAACTTCCGGCCTCTTGAACCCCATAATGATTTTGCCCGGAAAAAGCCCGTTTTCGGGCGGTTTTCTGCGGTTTTTGGTTATTGTTTGTCGTCAAAATTGTCGTCAAGATACGAATTAAGCCTTACGGCTTGTTCCTTCTGATAGTCGTTCTGAGCGTGCGAATAGGTGTTTGCAGTGGTTTCGAAGTCGCTATGACCGAGCCAGACTTGCACGGTTTTCATATTGACGCCTGCTTCCAGGCAGCGCGTCGCGAAAGTGTGTCGAAGATCGTGCAGTTTATGCGTTGGACAAAACTTTTTGAACGTCTGCGTCACGGTGTCTTCGTGAACGCCCGAAAAATAGAAACCGTTTGCGTCCGGCGTGAGCGATCGCAAAAGCGCTTCGAGTTTTGAAAACAGCGGAATCACGCGTTCCGAAGAAAGTGTCTTTGTGCCGTGTACTTTGACAGTCTTTGCGACGAAATCCACGTCGCGCACGTTAAGCCCCAACGCTTCGTTACGTCTGCACCCGGAAAGAAGATAAAAACGGAAAAGGTTTTCCAGGAAGTTTCCCCGGATATCGGACAGGAACTTTCGTTCTTCCGCGCGCGTGAGCGCTTCCCCTTTCTTCGAGTGGTGAACGACTTTAATCAGAGCGGTTGACGGATTGTCTTTCAGAACCTTTGTTTTGACTGCGACGTCGAAGGCGCCCCGGATAATGTTTGATACTGCTTGTCGCGTCCGTGTGCTTTCAATGCGATTCAGAAGCAACTGTAATTCGATCGTCGTAACCTTTTCCAGCGGTTTATCTTTCATAGCGCTGAAAACATGCTTTTTAATCTGCGACGTTATGCTGTCCGTGCGGTTGTACGGTTTCTTGTAAGTATCATTCCAGAAGTTAAGCCAGGAAAAGAACGTAAACGTTTGTTTTTTCTGATCTTCCCGGAAAGATTCCAGCATTTTGTCGATTTTTCGTTTAACTTCTTTAACGTCGTGTCCGTAAACGGTCTTTCTCACGCCGTCAATCATTTTACGCGCTTCCCAGCGACCGTCGCAGCGCTTGCGAATTGTGATTCTTTTGTATTTGTATTCTGCCATATCGTCCTCCAACGGAAAGACGACGTCGTTCTGGCGACAGTTTTTTTCGATTTTTTTGTCAATGTTCCCGTCGCGGCAAGCCTTACCGCCGACAATACGAAAAGACGCCCGGCGAAATTCCGAAACAACCGGCTGAATTTCGGCAATCCCCAAAATTTTATTAAGCAAGACGGTTTGTTGTTCCTGCAATTCGGCGGCGCGTCGTACAAGGTCGATAATAAATTTTTCCATTTTCCCTTATCCTGAAACGTAGTAATTCAAGGATAACGGAAAAAAGTATAAAAAACTTGCTAAATTTCAAGCGGAAATTTAGCAAATCATTTAGCGGTTTTATCGGTGAATAGGGCAGAAGCCTGCAAAAGACCTTCCAGGTTGCCGAGAATACGTCCTTTCCCGGCGGCATTGAGCCGACGGAAGCCTTCCAGCAATTCTTTTTCGTCGCCGGAAAGCGATTGTCCTTCCGGTACGACAAGCCCGTCTTCTGATTCCCTGCCAACAAGGTAGTCAATGGTTACGTTGAAATAATCGGCAAGAATAATTAAATCTTCTATCGAAGGCTGTGTCCGACCTTGTTCCCAACTTGCGTACTTATTATAACTACAATGCAAGTAATCGACGATATCTTGTTGAGTTTTTCCGTTTTCGATTCGTATCTCTTTTAATCTCATGATCGTGTCCTCACATTTATATTTTAACATTCTACCCAAAAAAGGTTGACACATACCCAAAACAGGTACTATATTATAAATATAACTACCCAGAACGGGTACACGGGAGAAAAAATGACGAAATCTTCTTACAGAACTGCGGACGGCGTTTACGTCGAATTCTGGCACGATTACAAAACCGCGGCTAATCTCAAAAAATATTGCGATCGCACCGCCGCAAAAAACGGCACGACCGTTATATCAATCAATTACAGAATCGCCGGGGAAAAATTGAAATGACGAAATCGAACAAAAACACCAAAACCAAAAAGAACGCGCAACAGCAGCACAACCGCAAAATCAATCGTTTTCCGAATCAACGGAAGCCCGACAATACTAAAAATCGCCGGGCGCAACCGCGAAACGAATTCAGAAAATATAAAAAAAGCGGACACCCTGCCTACATATACGAGAAAATCGGCGACGAATTCGTTTTTCTGGGAATAACGCATAACAGCGTCGGCGAAGGTACGACAAAAATTCGTTTGGAAGCCAGTCCTAACCCGGAAGACAAAAAAACAACGTATATGAAAAAAACTCCCGAAATCGACAAGACTAATCGTTTCGGAATCGTGAAAAAAGGCTGGAAGTTAAGCGAGAAAGACAAAGAAAAGGTAAAAAAAATAAGAAGTGCGCCCAGATAAACCACAAACGTGATCCCAGCACTGCAACGGGACACATCCCAAAGGGCAGTCCCTAAACACTTCTTGAAACAGATAATAAAGCAATTCAAATCGCTTGTCAAGCGAAAAAGGAAAGGAAAAAGGAAAATGAGATATTTAGTAACTTTCACGGGACGACGTTCCGAAATAATCAAGGCGCACGACGACGACGAAGCGATTCAGATCGCGCAGGCAATGGCGTTTGACGCCGGAATTGACGTTGACGTCGATTGCGTACAACGTCTTAAACCGATAAAGCGATATAACACGTATAACCCGGACGACACACCGCGTTATGAATACGTCTGACTTGCTGCATAAAAGCATTCTGGCATAATCACCTCCTTAAAATGTGTCCTGCCCGGCGGACAGTCGCCGCCGGGGAACGGGACGCCCCCAACGACTTACGACTTATGATTAAAAAAATCTTGTATGACACATTAACTTTTATTATCATCGCTGCCGTTCTGATCGCGCTTGCGTATCTTGCGATCGGCGGAGTGTATTCCGCAATTTCCGGACAGACGTTTGAACAGAGTCTGTCCGCAATGTGGACATTCATAACAAAAAGGCGGTGATCACCGGGAAAAACACCTTGCAACAACAAATCATAAAACCACCCAAAAAAAATTATAAAGGAGCAAACATGGCACAAAAAAAATCAACTAAACCCAAATCGGCAAAGCCGGCGGCACGCCCGGCGGCGAAACCTTCGAAGCCAAAGCCGGCAACGAAGCCGTCCGGCGGATTTACCCCGGTATCACAGACTATCAAAACAACGTATCAGAACTCAAACGGCGTCAGACGCACGGTCATTCAGACAACGTCGGCACCCGGAAAGAAATCTACCACTAAACAAGGAGCAAAAAAGAAATGAGTAAAAAACAAAAAAACACAGGCGTAAAAGCGTTATGTTCTGTCCTGATCATACTCTTGATCGCCACCATAAGTATTGCGATCCCCTCAAAGGGATTTACGGATTGGTCGAAGTTTAAGAAGAACCCGCAAGTCGAACAACCCGACAAGCCCGGCGAAGAACAAAAGCCCGGCGGCGGTGATAACATCGACGTTGAACAGATTGAAACGAACGGCGTGCTGCTGTCAATGGCAACCGCGACGGCAGACGACGGCACCGTGTCTAAAATCCTTACCGCAACCGTAACACCGGAAAACGCGGAAAACAAGACCGTTGACTGGTCTATTTACTGGGCAGACGACGCGCCCCTTAAAGATAAAGACATCAGCGAATATCTTACGTTGACGCCTACGGCAGACGGCGCTCTGACCGCGACGGTCACATGTAAGAAATCGTTCCGCGGATCTGTCGCATACATCAAAGTAACGACGCGCGTCGGCGGTTACGAAGCACTCTGTTCCGTAACGTTCACCGGTATTCCGTCAAGCCTTAACGTTGATACTGCGGCACTTAAAACCACGTCTGACGGACAGAAATATCTTATCGCGAACACGTCAAGCGGTTTTGCGGTCAACCTTGCAAACGTTTTCGGTGACATTGACGAATCGTATTACGACAAAATCACCGTGACCGTCGAAGGCGTCGGCAGTTTTGTTGTTGATACCTTACTCGTTGATAGAAACGGTGACCATTGGAGCGGAAAACCGAGCGTTAGAACCCTTGATAGCCTTAAAGATAATTTCGTTACCGTAAATTATCAAAATAAAAACATCACGATTCAGACTAAAAAAGTCGTCGAAAACTATTATCACGGTGTAACCGGCGGCAGTGCCGGCGGCACGTACACGGACCACTTCAAATCGTGGGAAAATAACGAAGTCGGTTACTTCAAAATCACCGTTTCGTGTGCAGAACTTAACCTTCAACAGGTCTTTTCCTTTCGTATTACGTCGAGCATAAACGGCGTAGGATTGAGCCAATCCACCATTACATTCTAATCGGTCAAATCGGCAGCATTGTTGCCGTTGACTCATAATTTTTTTCCTTTTATCAGACCGTCCGGGCGGCGCCGAGCCGCCCCGGCAACGGTCAACCGTAAGAAACTATGAAAACGCTTCAAATTCGAAAAATCACGGGCGCAAGCCTGTTAATAATATTACTTTCCGTCATTCTGCTGTTTATCGGAACGAACGGCACCGCGTTTGCCGTGACGGTTGATTCAGACGTTTACGCAGATCTTATGCAAATGACGATAGACGGAAAGAAATTCGACGTCGCGGATTATCCGGCGGACGAAAACGGCGAAACACGTATGCTTTCGTTTATTGAATACGGATATTCTTACGACGACGCAGCGCGCGATAAATTCGCGCTTTTTGCGTATGTGTACAATCCGAAAAAAGACGTCGTTGCGACTTCCGGGCAAAACAAGATCCAACTTGCCAGCGCGTACGACGCCGCAGGGAACGCAACGGAATACACGAAATATCGCTTGCAACTTGTTTCTGCCAGCGCGGACGGCTTGTTTCTGAAATACAAAATCGCGGAAAGCGCGGAAATCGTAAAACGCCTGACTAACCGCGACGCGCGACGTTACGACGTTTCCGGCATTGAACTTACGACGCGCGGCGACTACAACGCAACAGAATATGCCGTCGCGAAAACTCTGACGTTTTCCGGATATATGCCGTCCTTCGGCGAAAACCAAAGCGCCGAAAACACGTTGAAATGCACGGAAAAAGGTATGACCGAAACCGTCGCGCTGGAACTCAACCATACATATTACCGCACCGGACACTCTGATAAGGGCGCAAACCACTTCAACCAGATCAACACCGCTTATTTCTCTATCCCGGGAAAATACATGAACGACAACGTCGCCATAAAAGCAATTACTGCCGAATGGTGGGAATACGTCACGCAGTGGGCGCTTGTAACGTCGAATCAGGATTTTTATAACCTTGCGCGTCAATACACGGGGACGTGGCTCGGCGACACGTGTAATAAAAACATTCCTTTTTATGTTTATAACGGCGTTAAATATCAACATTTAGGCAGCGGATTAGCCAGCCGGGATACGTGGTATTACGATTGGAGTTTCAATCGCGGCAGAGACTATTTAAACGACAGCAACCCATTAGCGGTAGAAAGATATCTTTCGACCGAATGGGCGCCGATATTGCCGTATGTCTTTTACTCGCCGTCGGTCGGAACAAATACGATTCTGGATCTTATTTATAAAGAACCTGCCGGGAAAGTAAATAAATCCGTCGTGTCTGACTGGATATACAACTATCGGAATGACACCGGACACGGTTATATCGATTGCAACGGACGTCAAATATCTAACGATTTATTTATGGATCATATTGACGCTGATCGCGCCGCAAACGGTATTCAGCGCGGTTATAACAAGAAAAAAATCGATTTTAACGACACTTTCGACGTTAAGAGTTTCGACAGCAATCATAAGGCGATTGAAAAACTATTCGCTTTTGGCTGGAAATATAAACTTGCCGAAACGTCCGAAAGTTATCAGAACGTACAGCCGATCTATTATCTTAAAAACGCCGATTTCGACGGCAATATAGACGACGTTGCAAAGCGTCTTTTAATCGATAAAAACAGTCTTTACAATGTGAGAAGTTTTTATAATACCGAAACCGCAAAAGGTAATACCGTCGTTTTATTCAGATTCGCAAATTCTGATTATCGGTCAATGCCTGCTTGCAGGAACGGAAACACCGAAGAAGGTAAAGAAGATTGCTACGTTGCAACGCAAACCGTGTTTATGGACTTCGACGTTATCGAATTCGATTTCCAGAAAGGCGAAGAAGTCTTCACCGTGCCGGTTATTGCAAGCCCTATCGATATTATCAACGATTACGACAGCCCGGGCATTGGAATGAAAAAACTGCCGGGCTATGACCTTCTGATTTTTATCGTCGCGATCGTCGTGACGGTGATTTTCACGATTTTGCTTTTCGTGTTATTCGAAAAACTGATCGTTAAACAGTTTAACAACGTATGGGCAAAAATCGGAATGAGCGCGCTGTGTCTGATCGTCGCGTTTGCAGTGTCTGCGGCTTGTATGTTCCTGTGCGCCAGCGCGGTTTACGGCGCAATATACAAAGTCGATTTCAACAGCGCGGCAAAAGCCTTCTGGAAGTACGTTATATCGAAAAAATGAACTACCGTCAGCAGATAAATTTCAATAATCAGTACTTTTCGGAACAAGCCGGCTGGCTTGTGGATACGTTCCAGAATTCGAACGTTATCGTCTTCGGAAAGAAAGGCAGCGGAAAGGACGTACTATTCGCAACCGTTATTCACCTGCAGGACGGTTTACATTATGCGAATATGCCTTATAACGCAAAAACTCTTGTGCTTAAATCGCTGCGCGCGCTGGGCGTCGGCGGAAACACTTATAAGGATATCGTCAACGGAACAATCACGAAGTATCCGGATCCTTTTATCCCCAGTCTTCCGATATTTATATCAGACGGTGCCGTTTATTTCGGAAGTCAGAACAATTCGGAAATAGATTCCATGTTTCCTGAACTTGCGATATACGAAGCACTTTCGCGACAACTCGGACAACATCAGATCCACGTCAACACGCAAGCGCTGGGGCGCTTATATATCAAAATGCGTGAGCAGGCGGACGTTTTTATTAAGTGTCTTGAAACGTACGACTGCGGACGGTTTTTAATCGTTGACGCCATATCATACGATAAATACGCCAGCGCGGACGCCGGGCTATCCCCGTACGAAGGCGACAAGAACTCGAAAGAAGCCCGGGACTTCGAAGCACGATTCGGAGAAGTGGAATACAGAAGTTTCTACGTTAAAAAATCGTGGCTGCACTATGACACATATTACTTTTCCCGTCTTTTCCTTGACGGCAATAAAATTTTAGGAGTGACAACAAATGGCTAAAAATCCGAAAGTTAATATAAATGTCGGCGCAAAGAATTACGTTTCTTTTACTCAACGAATGAAAAACGCGTCAACGATCCGCAAAATGTGGAAAATCCTTAAAACAATGGACTGCGAAGCGTGCGGTTTTTCCTGCACGAACGGGTGCCAGATGATCCTAAGTCAGATTCGGACATTGGAACTCGAATCCGCCGGCGGAAAGTCTGAATTCGTGAACGGTCTGGACGTTTCGGAAAGCGCCGGGAACACCGTGCCTATTGACGTGTATCTTGCGACGTTGCAAATGCTTGCGGACAAGCAGGACGCCGCGCCGGGAACACCGACGCCGGAACCGCCGAAAAAGCCGAAATACAAGGACGCGCCGACGTCTGAATCGACGTCAGACGCGACGCCGTCCGAAAAACCGCAAAATTCCCCGGTGAAAATCCCGGGCATAAAACCGAAACAGGACGAAGAACGTCCCAGTTTTTTGGACGATTGACATGAAAGACGAATATAAGAAAGATTTCAAACAGATTTCCGCAATTCTTCCGAACGCGGAAGCGGACGCTGTCAAAGCCCTTATCCGGGATAATAACTTGACGATACCGGACTTTATCCGCGGCGCATATTTTCTGCTTCTGAACGGCGATTTCGCGCGTGTGCCGGAAATTGCGGCGCGCCTTAACAAGTAACACTACAAAAGGGAAAAAATATGAAATATAACGACAATATGACAAGGCTTGCGGACGATATCCGCAAGCGCAACCGCATAAAAAACAAACGTATCGAAGACGGATTCACCATGTCAATTTATGACTGGATGTTGAAACTGGATCTGACGCAAAGCGAAATGCTTGTTTACGCTCTGATCTACCAGTTTTCACGTCCCGGCAGCGACACGACGTTCTTCGGAAGTCTGACGTTTATTCAAAATTCGTTGAACAAAGACCGCAAAACGATAATTTCCGCGCTTGACACGCTGGAAAAGCGCGGACTGATCCGCAAGGCGGAAACCTTACGAATGACGAACGGCGTCGAACGCGCACGGTATGCCGTTGTGCTGCCGAAAATGCCCGTGTCACGGTCGCATATCGTCGTCAACGGCTGGATGTTCCGTTGGGTTAACACGACGTCAGAATTGCTTATATATGCCGTTATATACTCATATTCCCAGCCGATCCCGGGCTGTGCAACACGCCTTACCTGCAAGGTGTCTTACCTTGCGAAAGAAACAGGGCTGTCTGAACGCACGCTGTCGCGCGTTCTGGAAGCGCTGAAAGACAACAACAAGATATTTATACATAAGGCGCCGACGCCGCGTAAACGCGAATATACGGCGTTATATCCGCGCGAAGCGGTTGAATTATACAACGAAAGAAATAAAGATAAGGACGGTTTTCGCCCGGTAAATATAGCGTTTTAACGGGCATTTTATCGACAATTTCAAATAATTTTTAAGGCAAGACAAGCGTCTTGCCATTTTGCTTTTGTCTAAACCGCGAAAAAACTATGACAAAATTCCACTATCCGACACGCCAAAATTCCCAAAATAGCCGCCAAAATTCCACCACCATTTGATTTAGATTATGATAGAGAAAGTAAAAAAAAGAAACTACGTTACCCATAGTTAAGAGCGCGCACGTGCTTATACGCGCGTGGACGCGCGAAAAGGTGTCGCTTCGCTCCGAAAAATGACTTTTTCCACGCACCGGCGCCGGAATCGCCCACGGCAACGTCCCCCCGGACGACAACGAAAGCCGAAAAGGAAAGAAAAGCCCGTACGGGTACAGCGATATTATTTTATTGAAGAAAAACGCGCCGCAGACGATATGTCAAGGCGCGTTATTTCAATAAAAAATCGCCGCGCGAACGCCTTATGTAAAAAAGCGTACCTGTACCGCGGCAATATTTCATAAAAATTTCAAAAATTCGAAAAAAATTGTCGTCAAAATTTGTCGTCAAACCCTAAAATTTGATAAAAAAGAAAAAGTCCGTTGAACCGGAAACCCAGTGTTCATCGGACTTTCTAATGGTCTGGGTGAGAAGATTTGAACTTCCGGCCTCTTGAACCCCATTCAAGCGCGCTACCAAACTGCGCCACACCCAGTAACTGTCAACGCAAGATATTATAATCAATATCTTATTATTTTGCAAGTAAAATCAAGGCGTTTTTCAGTTTTTGTTGCTTAATTTTTTATTGCGGCGGCTTATCACGAAATACAGTGCGGTAATTAAAACCGTTGCGGACGCAAGGACGATTGCCGCGATCTGTCCGCCCGTAAGACCTTTGTCGATTTTGAGCGCGGAAGTCAGGATATAGCCTTGCTGACCGTTGTATTCGACAAGGGTGAACTTTGCCGACGCGTCGTAATCTTCCAGAAGTTTCAGTTTTGCGCCGTCGGGAACGTCAAACAAGACGCGCGACGTATCGTCGGGCATGGCGTAAACGTCGACGGTCGTGCCGACTCTTTGCGCCTTGGCTTTTGCATATACGTCTTTTTTCGCGCTTTGGCTTGCCGCGACGTAGGACATAACGCTGGTTTTATAAACGTATCCGTATTTCGTTTTGTCGTCAAGTTCGTAGGAAACTTTCAGAAATTCGCCGTTTATACCAAAGCCCGCGCAGTCGTCGACAAGGGTAAGGATTTGCGATTTGACAAAGGGTGTGCCGGTTTTTGCGCCCGGGTAATCGTACACCGAAACGTTGTCGAAAAGGGCAACGACTCTGCCCGAAAGCTCGGACGGCTTTTTGCGGATAAGGAAGGCGTCGGAATTCAACGTATATCCGAACTTTTTGTTTTTCGTCATCACGAAAAGCATATCGCCTTTTGCGTCGAGGATCGCCATTACGTCGCCTGCCGGGACAGCGTCGGAAATATCCAAAAAGTTATTGATTGACGAGTAAACGAGCGTGCCTTTCGAGTACGCGTAAGAAACGGTTTCGGACGAAATTTCGTCGGGGTTACACGGCTTATCATAAGCGGTATCTTTGTTGTCGAAAGAATACGTCGTTTTCAAAAGCACGTTTTTAACGTTGTCGACAAAGTAAACGTCGCCGTTTGACGATAAGTCGATTGCAACGCCAAAAAGACTTAATATTTCAAAATCACCGTGTAAAGTTGCGGTTTTTGCAACTTCCAGCGCGCCTGCCGTACGAGCGACGGTTTTCAGGACAAAGCCCCGGTCGTCTTTAGACAGCACGACGGCGTTGCCGGTGTTGTCGACGTCAAAGGAAATCGCGTTTTTCACGGATACCGAAAAATCGGTTGTTTTCGTTACTGCGGACAGTATACCGTTTGCAAGGGTGTAAACCGTCGGATTGTTGCCTCCGATTGCCTTGATTTCGGTCACGCCCGCGCGGGAATACGCAAACAATGAAAACTCGTTGCCGGAAAGCCCCGCGGTATAAATCGCCTTGGAATTGTTGTCGTATATCGCAACCGCGTCGTTTGTGAGAGAGATTGCGCCGACGTTTTTATCGGTGTTGATTTCACGCAAGGAAAAGTCGGCGTTGTTCACGACGTAAACTTTTTTGCCGTCGGTGTAAGCGGTGTGAGTTGTATTTGCGGCAACCGACGTTGCGTTTTTTGAAACCGAAAGTTTTTTGTAAGTGCCGTCGCTGAAAAAGAATTGAACGCGCGCGTTCGCTTTATCCCAAACCGCGACGTTGCCGTTTTCGGAAAACACTTTTTCGGGGGAGTCGAACCATTTGTCTTTCGCGCTTTTGGAGCCGTAAGTTTCCTTTTCGTTCAAAGCCGAGTCGTATGTAATAATTGCGTTGTCGCCGTAGGGGATTGTCGCGATGAATCTGCCGTCCGACGTAGCGTTTCTGACGGCGGGAAGGGCTGTTTTGACAAGAGTTTTATTTTCAAAATCGACCTTTGAAATTCTGCCGTCCGACACGGCGTACACGTCTTTTCCGACAGTGATAAGCGACGTTACGTTTTCGGAAATCGAAAATTCCGTCGTTTCGCCCGAAGTGTAATCGAGTACCAGAAGTTTTCCTTCGTTTACGAAAAATGCAAATTCGTCATTTGCCGCAAAAGCGGTCGATTTTATGATTTTGTAGCCGTTATCCTTATAGGAAGAAAAAATATTGCCGTTGTACGCCCACACGTTGACAAGAGAGTTGTAAAGGTAAAGCATACCTTCGTACGCCGAAATATCGGTGACAATTTTGTCGCCGAGATCGACGTTATTCTGCGTTTTGACGTCGCACAAACGGGAGCGGTTCGTGAGATAATAAAGCGTGCCGTTGGCAAATGCCAGATTTATGATTTTTTCACTGTCGGAAAGCGTCGGGGTGTAAACAAGATGCTCGTCACCCGCCGTGAAAATTTTGTTTTCGTCCTTGTCGTAAACCGCGACGACGTCGTCCTGAATCGCCACGAGCGCAGGATTATTAAGATAAAGATATTTGTTTATGTCGGGGGAAATAACGGCGTATTCGCACGAATCGGCGGCGTCCGCAAACGAAACCGAGCCCGAAAAACCGAAGAAAACCGAAAGTCCCGCGGCTGCAATAACAAAAAAAATAATAAGGTTTAATACTCTCTTTCGCATAGATAATATTATAAATAAGAATATATGATAAGTCAATTGCTAAATGATGTCAAAGTCGCTTGAAAAATGCCGCCCGATGTGTTAAAATATTCTGCGAGGTAAAATATGGCAAATAATAATAAATCGAGACACCGCCGTTTCGCGCCGCAGGTCGAGGTCAAGGGCGATAAGGAAGTTTTGTCCGCGCCGATCGAGTCGCTGGGGCTTCCCGAAGAAACGCTGGTTCTTTTGAAAAATAACAGGTTCAACACGGTGTTCGACATCGCGCGTCGTACCGAACGGGATATGTTCCGCGTGCAGACGTTCAACAAAAAACACCTTATCGCAGTCAAAAAAGCGATAAACGCAAAAGGTATAGATTTCCTGCCGTTCGTCAAGGAAGAAAAACCCGACGAACAAAAGAAACAGGATAATTTGCAGGAAAAATCCGCCGGAAGATCGCCCGATGTAAAACCGCAAGATGTAATAAGACACGGCGAAAAACCGCAAAACAGGGATAATCGGCAGCAGAAAAACCGCGACCGCGGGAAGTGCGCTCAGCAGGACAACAGACTTTCCAAACCGCAAAACCAAAATTCCAAACAAAATCAGAAAAACGGACAAAAACAAAAACCGCAACAGGAAAGACGTCCCAAGGTCGAGTTGCCTGTCGAAGAATGGCTGAAAATTTCAAAAAACGGCAAATGGGGATTTTCCAACGGATTGACAACGGTAATCGAGCCGCGCTTTGACGAGGTATTTTGTTTCAAAGACGGCGTGGCGTGCGTTGACGACAACGGAAAGTTCGGCTACATCGACACGAAAGGCGATTATGTTATCGAGCCGAAATTCGAATGTGCAATGTCCTTCTCGGAAGGGTTAGCGGTGTTTTTCGAGGGCGAGAAGTGCGGATATATCAATAAGGAAGGAAACGTCGTGCTTCCCGCAAAATACGACGCAGCGACGGCTTTTGAAAACGGCAGGGCAAAGGTGAAAGAGTTCGGCAAATGGTCGACGATCGACACGGAAGGAAACACGCTCTGGTCAAAATAACGAAAACATAACGAAAACAAAAACTCTTGCGAAAGTGCAAGAGTTTTTTTGTCGCAAAATTGTTTTTCGCCGCGATTTTTGCGCAATAGAAAAAGGCAACCCTAAGGTTGCCCCAATGTTTGTCTTTTTGACGTCAATACGTCGAGAAGACTTTGTATCGAAAATTATTCAGCCTTTGCCGCCTTTTTGGTGGTTTTCTTTGCAGGTGCGGCTTCGGCAGGTTTGGCTTCCGCTTTCAAAGCGTCAAGAGCGCGAGCAAGCGTCGCTTTCTTTCTGGAAGCGGTGTTGATATGATAAATGCCGTCGACTCTTGCGCTGTCGATTTCGCCGATTGCGGCGCGGTATGCGACTTCTGCGGTTGCAAGGTCTTTTGCCTCGACTGCGGCATTGAATTTTTTGATTGCGTTTTTAACTTTGGTTTTCTTTGCGCTGTTTCTTGCGTTTTCGATTGCGCTGACTTCTACGCGCTTTGCTTGTGATTTAATGTTAGGCACAACAATAATCTCCTTTCAACTAATGTGCCTATAAATACTAACATAAAGAAAAAGAATTGGCAAGAAAAAAGCAACAATTTTTGAATTTTTCGCATAATATTTTTATGAAAAACGGCAATTTCAGGCTCGATATGGCAGAAGAAAGCGCGGATTTTTTAAAAATCGACGTAAAAACCGCGCAAAAAAGAGTCGGCGAAAACGTAACCGTCAGGGTAATTTGCGTGCAAAAAGACGAAGAATCCCGCGCATTGAACCGCGATAAAGGCAAATATATCACCGTCGACGCCGAAAAAAACGTGGCGTATCCGTCGGTGAAAAGGGACGTGACGGCGGCGGTAAAGGACGCAATCCGAAATCTGTCGTCAAAGGCGTTCAGGGAAAGGCCGCGCGTTCTCGTGGCGGGGCTCGGCAACAGATACGTTGCGGCGGACGCGATAGGCCCGAAAACCGCCGACAATATCGAAACCGCGGGGAAGACCGAAATGTATGCGATTTCGACGGGAATTTACGCGATGACAGGGCTTGAAAGCGCAACGATAATAAGGGCGGTCGCGCGGGAGACGAAAGCCAATCTCGTCATCGTCGTGGACACGCTCGCAACCGCAAAACCTATGCGAGTTTTCAGAAGTTTTCAGCTTACCGACGCGGGGCTCGAACCGGGCAGCGCGACTCAGGCGGGGCGCGACAAAATCAACTTTGAAAGCGTGGGTGTACCCGTCATTGCAATCGGCGTCCCGACGTGCGTTTACGCAAGGCAAATCGTGCTCGATGCACTTGAAAAATCAGGCGGATTAAGCCTTGCCAAAAAGTACGAAATCACGCACGAAATATTGAAAGAAAACGTATCGGCGCTGTATTGTCCGAAGGATTCCGAAGCCGCCGCAACCGTCGCCGCCGAAATAATAAAAGACGCGATAAACGGAACTTTTCAGGGAAAAACGCACTGATTCCGACTTATGCGCATATAATCATATATGCACAAAATCGGTATTTTAGACAGCGGAATAGGCGGATTAACAATCTGTTCGTACATTTTCAGGGTTATGCCGGACGTCAATATCTTATACTACGCCGATACCTTAAACGCGCCGTACGGAAGTAAGTCGCGGGCGGAAGTTTACGCCGCCGTAAAAGCGGGCGTGAGTTATCTTTTTTCCGCGGGCTGCGACGAAGTCGTCATCGCCTGCAACACCGCGACCACGACGTGTATCGGTGAACTTCGCGGGGAATTTTCAAAGCCTATAATCGGCACGGAGCCCGAACTTAAAAACGCTTTGAGCGGCGCGGAAAAACCGCTGCTTCTCGCAACGCCGCTCACATACGAAAACATAAAAAACGATTCCTTTGAAACTGCCGATACGACAAGCCTTTCAAAAATTATCGAAGAGTCGGTATTCTGCGAAAAAATAAGAAAAGATATTGCGTGCGCGCTCGTTTCCGAAAGCCGCAAAAAGGTGGTGCTCGGATGCACGCACTATTTGTATCTTGAAAAGTTTTTGTCCTGCAAAACGTACGACGGCGGACGGGGAGTCGCAAACAGGGCGAAAAGCGTCTTGGGCGCAAATTATCGGAAAACCCGTCGCGGCGGCAATTTGTTTATTGTGTTTTCGGGGAAGAAAAGTTTCATAAAATATCTGACGGCATTTTCGGATTTCGACGCATACAACCGAAACAAAGTAGAACGATAAAATTCGTAATTCAAAATATAAAAAATCTTCTTGCCATATCGCCTTATATAAGTTATAATAGAAAGCGTTTTGATACTAAAATCCAATTAAGAGGTAAAATATGAGCAAGGTTACAACTGATATGATTCGCAATATCGCTTTAATCGGCCACTCCGGCGAGGGCAAAACTTCGCTTGCCGAAGCGATGTTATTCAACGCCAAAAGCATCGACCGCCTCGGCAAGGTCGAAGACGGCAACACTACGATGGACTTCGATGCCGAAGAAATCAACAGAAAAATTTCGATAAGCCTCGCAGTCGCGTACGCAAACTGGAAAGGAAACAAAATCAACATTCTGGATTGCCCCGGCTTCTTCGATTTTGAGGGCGAGGTCGTTTCGGCACTTTCCGTTGCGGACAGCGCGATCATCGTTACGAGCGCAAGCGGTTCTCTTTCGGTAGGCACCGAAAAGATGCTGGAAATGTGCACCGACAGAAAAGTCCCGGCAATGGTTTTCATCAACCAGGTCAACAAGGACAATGCGGATTTCCGCGGCACCTACAACGCAATCGAACAGGCGTTCGGCAGCAAGGTTCTGCCCATCGAACTGCCCATTATCGAAGGCGGCAAGATGACGGGTTGGGTTGATATCCTTACCGGCAAAGCATACAAACTTTCGGCACCCGAACAGGAAATCGACGTTCCCACCGATATGAAATCGGAAGTCGAAGAACTGAAAGGCAGACTTGTCGAACTCGCGGCGGAAACCGACGACGCTCTTATCGAAAAATACTTCGAGGGCGAAGAACTCACCGCGGAAGAGCTTGAAAAAGGCGTACGTCAGGCAATCCTTAACGACAGCCTTATGCCTTTGATGGCAGGAAACGCAACCACCAGCGTCGGCGTTGCCAACCTTATGGATAAGATTTGCAAGTTCATGCCGTCACCCGTTCGCGACGTCAAAAAGACCGTCGACGGAAAAGACGTTGCCTGCGATGCAAACGGCGCGTTCTCCGCACAGGTATTCAAAGCGGTTGCCGACCCGTACGTCGGAAAACTTCTTTACTTCAAAGTGTATTCGGGCGTTTTACACAGCGGCGACCAGATGCTCAACACCTGCTCCGAAAAACCCGAAAAAGCAAGCTCGCTTTACGTCCTTAAAGGCAAAAAACAAGAAGCCGCGGACGAACTCGTGGCAGGCGATATCGGCGCTCTTGCGAAACTCGTGTCCACCAACATCGGCGACACCCTTTGCGCGCCCGACGCCAAAATCAGATTTGCCCCCATCGACTTCCCCGAACCTGTTATCAGCCTTGCGGTAACAAGCGTGAAGTCCGGCGAAGAAGACAAAGTCATCAACGGTCTTAACCGTATGCTCGAAGAAGACAGCACGTTCAAACTTGAAAAGAACGCGGTCACCGGCGACGTCCTTATGAGCGGTCTTGGCGAATCGCAACTCCAAATCATTTGTGCGCGTCTTAAAAATAAATTCGGCGTCGAGGCGAAACTCGCAGACCCGAAAATCGCATATCGCGAAACAATCCGCAAGCCCGCCGAAGCCGAAGGTAAACATAAGAAACAATCGGGCGGCGCAGGTCAGTTCGGCGTTGTCAACATTAAGTTCGAGCCGGGCGCGGCAGACGGCGATTTCGAATTCGTCGACGCTATCGTCGGCGGCGCAGTCCCCAAACAGTTCATTCCCGCAGTCGAAAAAGGCTTGCGCGAAGCAATCAAAAACGGCGTCCTTGCAGGATATCCGATGGTCAACCTCAAAGCAACGTTGTTCGACGGCAAATACCATCCCGTCGACAGTAAGGAAATCGCGTTCATCACCGCTGCAAAACTTTCCTACAACGAAGCCTGCATGAAAGCGAATCCCTGCTTCCTTGAACCGATTATGGACGTCAAAATCACGATCCCCGACAGCTATATGGGCGATATCATGGGCGACATCACCAAACGTCGCGGCAGAATTATCGGCACCGATACCGTCGGCAAGAAGATGGTCCTGACCGCGGAAGCCCCGATGGCGGAAATGTTCCGTTACGCAACCGACCTCAACAGCATGACGCAAGGTCGCGGTCGCTTCAAAATGAGTTTCAACCGCTATGAGGAAGTCCCGTCCACTCTCAGCGCAAAGATTATCGAAGACGCCAAAAAGAGAGCAGCGGAAGCCGCAAAATAATTAGTAAATAATTGCTAAATCAGTTGCAAAAACAAAATTGTTGTGCTACTATGATTTAGCAATTTGTGCCGGTGTGATGGAATTGGCAGACGTAGTGGACTCAAAATCCACCGGTAGCGATACCGTGCCGGTTCGAGTCCGGCCACCGGCACCATTAAAAAAAGACAACCAAAACGGTTGTCTTTTTTCAATGGTTTCGATGACCCGTGGCAAGAACCCCGACGCTTTGCGTCGGCGTTCGGCGGCTGTTTACAGACGCTTGCGTTGTGCAGCGTGTTTGTTAAGCAGGAAAGATTGTAGCGTTATGAAAAAAATAAATAGTACGAACAATGCAGAGCAGCCACGGCCACCGGCATTTAATGTGTAGGTTGCATTATTGGCGTTCGGTGACCGTAGGGAACTTTTGCACGAATGTGCAAAGCTTCGGCCATCGGCACTTTATAATCAGGTTGTATTGATTTAGATTGTTAAATGTTTCCACTTGTGCCGTTATAACCATTTTTCCATGAGTCATAGTCTGAAATTAATTGTTTTTCCGTATTATCTAACTCATCTTTTGTGTTACAACGAATTATTTTAACTTCAAAAAGATCGTCTTTGTTTGGGTATTGCGAATTATAATAATCCTCGGCAAATATTGGATTTAAGGGCACTGTACCTTTAAAGTGCTGTTTTAATCTTTTTAAAATGTCTTTTGATTGACCAACATAATACTTATCGTTTTCTTTATTGTGTATGATATAACATCCAACGATTTTTTCGTATTCCAATCCACTAAACATCTTTAAAGAAACAAAGCTTTCATCATTGTTGACCAAGTTATTTAGTGGCTTGATATCTTGTATTTTCCTATTGTAGTATAGTTTAATTTCTTCTTTTTTCTTTTTGGTTTCCGCTTCTTTTTGTTTGATTTGTTTATTATAAGAATCAATTTTGGCGTTTGACAATGCAATATTTTCTTTTTTGTTATTGATTTCGCTTTCAAGTTTAAGGATATTGTTATTAATAATTAACTCTTTTGCTAACAAACGATTTTTACGTTTTAGCGAAACGTAGTATGAGTAAAAACCAAAAGAAAACAGCTTTTTTGCAAAGTTAGGTTTGGCGTTTTCGATGCCGTTGATTTTTTTTCTGTAATAGCATGCTTTTTTTTGTTTCTTTTTTAAAACATTGTTCAACGAAACAATTTCGCTATGTAAGCTGTGAACGATTGTATTTTCTTCTTTGATTTTGCTTTTTATTAAGTTTTTATATTTTTCAAAAGATTCGGTTAATTCATTAAATTCGTTTTTAAGATCGCTTAAATACTTTTTATTTAAGTACCAAGAAGGTAACAATTCTTCGCTTGGCAGTTTTGAGACTATTTCATAAGCAAACCATGCTATGAGCGAATCATCATTATGTTCAAGGTTTTCAAGTTCGAGATTAGAAAGCTTTATTGTTTTCTTAATCTTTTTTGTACGTGTTTTCCACTCAGAATAAACAGGATATTTAACGTAATCACGAGTTACGTACTTAACGATGGTTCTATATTTTTGTTTTCGTGTAAATTCTAAACGGGTAATGCGAGTAGTAAGATTGAAATCTACGTTGTCTAATGAATATATAGCCCTTTGTTCTTTTTCGTTATCGTAATCGAAATCTAAATAATTGTTGTCATTTGAATTAAGTGCCATAAAACCCCCCTATAATTTATAGTTTAGCACAAATTTGAGTAAAAGTATAGGGATAATGGTTTAGTCATTCGTGATTTTTTTCTTTGATAATCGATAAAAGATTTGTGTGAAGGGCGGCGGCGATTTTTTGTGCGCTTGCGACGGCAATGCCTTTTTCGTTTTCAACGTTTTTGAGTGTTGAGTAGGAAATTCCTGCATTTTTGCAAAACGAGCCTTTTGTCATATCATTGTAAATGATATATTTTTCGATTTTTGAATAATCCAACAATGCTTTCATAACCTTATTATATTAGGTCAATTGACCTATGTCAAGACTTTTGACCTAATCGCTAATATGATGAAGATATGGTTATTCAAGAAATTATTTCCGATATTATGGCAAAAAACAATTTATCGCAAGAGGGTATGGCAAAGATACTCGGCGTAAATCAAACGACCGTCGGGCAGTGGCTGAACGGAAAGAAGAAACCCGGCTACGACAGTATTTTGCTGCTGTACGAAAAGTTCGGCGTTACGCCAAACGAATTGTTCGGGATAGACTGAACCGAGAACTGCAAGAAGCCGAGAAGTCGGCTTTTTTATTTATAAAAAAGCGGCATTGGATTGACTTTTCCGCCGTGCCGGTGATATAGTTTTATCGACAATATTTTTATGGGAATTTTTATGAACACGGTTGAAGAAAAACTCAAAAGAGCGCAAAAACTTATCACAAAAAACATAAGCACGGAAGAAATGCTTGAGGTATTGAAAATCATCGGCGTCGAAATGACGGCGGACGAAATCGAAAGTTATCGTTTGTGGGGCGACTACATGCCGCTTGGAGACGAGCATCCTTACACGAAATCCGAAAGGTATTTGCATATTTTGTGGGAGCTTATCGACAAAGTGCCGCTTGGCATAAACTGCACGTTTGCGATTCCGTTCAGGCAGACGATTGCGAAAAATCTTTTCAAAAAGTGCGGCGAAGGATTTGTCGCGGCGGAAGGTTGCAGGTTTAATTACGGACACCAGATCGAGGTCGGCGACAACGTCAGCTGGAACATGGGCTGCTATATCGACAGTAAGGGCGGCGTATCGTTCGGCGATTTCGCGATGCTTACCGAATACGTGAAAATTTTCTCGCACGGGCACAGCGAAGGCAATCATATGGAAAGGGATTATAGGCGCGTCGTCATAAAAGATTTTGCGAAACTTTACACGAACTGCACGATTCTTCCCGGGATAACGATCGGCACGGGCGCAATCGTGGCAACGGGCAGCATCGTCACGAAAGACGTGGATGATTATGTTCTTGTCAGCGGAATTCCCGCAAGGCCGATGAGAAAACGCGCCCTTGAAAGCACGAATCCCGACGACTACAACCAATATATGATGAAAAACAAACTTTTCCAAAAGTAACGAAAAGCGCAGAGAAGTCTGCGTTTTTTATTGAAAACTTTTCAAAAAAAGCAAATGTTTTTCCGTCAATTTTTTGCAATAATCGTCAATATATAGTATAATATTGTAAATTTACAGGAGATACGAGTATGAATATCTGGCACGATATCAACGAATCGCGAATCAAAAAAGACGATTTTATCGCTTGCATCGAAATTCCAAAGGGCAGCAAGAACAAGTACGAGCTCGACAAGGAGACCGGCCGGATCGACTGGACGAAGACCGCGCGCGAGATCGACTGTCTGGTGCGCGGCGCGACGCCGTGGCCGGGCGCGTTTACCGCGACGGCGGAGGGCGCGATCAAGATTTTCAGCGTGAAACCGCTTCACAGAGGACCGAGCGGCGCGCCCGGCGAAATCGTCGCCGCGGATGCAAAGACGGGGCTGGTCGTCGCCTGCGGGGATGATGACGTGGAGCTTGAAACCATACAAATGCCCGGCGCAAAGCGCATGAACGCAAAGGATTATCTGCGCGGGCACGACATGCAGACAGCGATTTGTCTGGGAAAGGCGTAATCAATGGCAGACAACAAGGGGCGCGACGGCGGTTTCCGCGGCGC
>OHIY01000465.1_pt1 | contig 22494 bp, 20 predicted proteins | sample 1568351 | NCBI WGS metagenome assembly OHIY01 (sample SAMEA3879547, study PRJEB24766) | human gut metagenome | biome: human-associated habitat; feature: feces | place: USA | collected 1985/1987 | reverse complement strand
TCTTTTTATTATTTAGTTCTTTTTTTGGGAAGAAAATCAAAGGTATTTTACACTAATTTTCTCCTTATGCAAACGAAAAATAATCATTTTTAATGTGGCCATAATATGAAAGTGTTTTCTTAAATTTTAATATCTTTTTAACTATTAATTGCTTTCTAAATATTATTTAATATAAGGAATAAATCAATTGGGATTTAGTGTATAAGCGATTATAAATGGCAATCGCGTCTCTACCCTTAAGCCTTATTAAGGACTACACAAATCGAGTATTCGTCTGCAATACTAGTGGAGAATCAACACCGTTTCCTAAAGGATTTATAAGAAAGATTTTTCTTTAATTAGGAGGAATTTAGAATGAAGAAAAATAGACTTCTTGGTTTAGCCGTAGTTTTATTTGGCACTGTTGGTGTTATGACAAGTTGTGGTAATACAACTGCTGAATATGCACTTATTACTGATGTCGGTGATATTGATGATGAATCATTTAACCAAACATCTTGGGAGGCTTTAAAAGATTTCTGCGTAGAAAACGACAAAACTTATGCTTACTATAGACCAACCGAAGATTCAACAGCAGCAAGACTTGTTCAAATTGATCAAGCTGTTCAAAGAGGCGCAAAAATCGTTGTTTGCCCAGGTTACTTATTCGAAGATGCTGTTTATGAAGCTCAAACAAAATATCCTGAAGTTAAATTTGTTTTAATTGATGGTAAACCACATACTACTGATGGTAAGACTTACGAGACTAAAGACAACACAGTTTCTATTATTTTTAAAGAAGAAATTGCTGGTTATTTAGCTGGTTATGCTGCTGTTATGGATGGCAGCACCAAACTTGGTTTCTGTGGTGGTATGGCTGTTCCTGCAGTTCAAAGATATGGTAGCGGTTTTGTTCAAGGTGCTGAGCAAGCTGCAACCGAATTAAATGTTACTGGTACATTAGATTACTATTATGCTGGCGCTTTTGCTGCAACTGATGCTGCCACAAGTTTAATGAAGACACTTTATGCTGCTGGAACTGAAACAATCTTTGCTTCTGGTGGTAAAGTTTATTTATCTGTTCAAGAAGCTGCTAAGGAATATCCAAACGCTAAATGGATTGGTGTTGACGTTGATCAATCTCCTGTTGACACAAAAGTTCTTACTTCAGCAATTAAAGGTTTAAGAGAATCAGTTACTTCAGCATTAGAAGTTTATAACGAAGGTGCTTGGGAAGATATTGCTGGTAAAGATTACACTTTAGGTCTTGATTCTGAATTTGGTAATTTAGATAAAATGGATTATGTTGGTATCCCAACAAGTGAAAGTGCTTGGAGATTCGAAACTTTCACTAAAGATCAATACAACGCGATTTTAACAAAGATTAAAGATGGCGATGTTACTATTAGTGACAGTGTTACTGATGCTCCAACCACATCAAAATTAAAAATTACCTGGCATACTCCATTTGCTGGTTCAGAAAATTAATAATTTGTACGTTTTAGAGGAGGAGTAGTTTTCTCTTCCTCTTTTTTATCAATGGAAGGTATGGTAAGGAATTATGGCAGAAAATTTCGCAATTGAGATGGAACATATTTCTAAATCTTTTCCTGGAATTAAAGCAAATGATGATATCACACTTCGATTAAAGAAAGGCGAGATACATGCTTTGCTTGGTGAAAATGGTGCTGGTAAGTCTACACTTATGAGTATTCTTTTTGGATTATACTCACCTGATGAGGGCACTATTAAAGTAAATGGAAAAGAAGTAGAAATTAAAGACCCAAATTGTGCAAATGATTTAGGCATTGGTATGGTTCATCAGCATTTTAAACTTGTTGATGTTTTTACACTTTTAGAAAATATTATTTTAGGAAGCGAACCTGTCAAATTCAAATTTCTTCTTAATAAAGCAAAAGCTAGAGAAAAGATAAAAAGTATTTGTGATAAATATCAGCTCGATGTTGATTTAGATGCTAAAGTTGAAGACGTAAGCGTTGGAATGCAACAAAAAACTGAAATTATTAAAATGCTTTATCGTGATAATGATATATTAATTTTTGATGAACCTACCGCTGTTTTAACTCCTCAAGAAATTAAGGAGTTGTTAGAGATAATGAAAAATTTAGCTGCTGAAGGCCGCTCAATTTTATTTATATCACATAAACTCGATGAGATTATGGCTGTTGCCAATACTTGCAGCGTTTTAAGAAAAGGTAAGTTAGTGGCGACTTTAGATGTCAATAAAACAAATAAAGAAGAGCTATCAACTTTGATGGTTGGTCGTAGCGTTTCATTTTCCATTGATAAGAAAGACTCAGTGCCTGGTGACAACATTTTAAAAGTAAGAAATTTAGTATTACAAAATAAGATTCATAAAGATCTCAATATTGTTGATGGAGTTTCTTTTAACGTTAGACGTGGTGAAATTGTTTGTATTGCTGGAATAGATGGAAACGGACAAAGTGATTTGGTTTATGGTATAACTGGATTAGAAAAAGTAAAAGGCGGGAAAATCTATTTAAATAATTTTGATATTACTAATAAATCTATATTTGAAAGAAATAATTTAGGTATTTCTCATATCCCTGAAGATCGTCATAAACATGGTTTAGTTCTAGACTATTCTTTGGGGTATAATAGTGTACTTGAAAATTATTGGACACCAGATTTTACAAAGTATAAGTTCCTAATCAATGAAAAAGCAATTGCCGAACATGCTGATAAATTAATCGAAAAATACGATATTAGAAGCGGGCGTGGGCATGACACAATTGTTAGAAGTATGTCTGGAGGAAATCAGCAAAAAGCTATTGTAGCTAGAGAAATTGATAGAGATCCTGACTTATTGATTGCTGTTCAACCTACTCGTGGACTTGATGTTGGAGCAATTGAATTTATTCATAAACAAATTGTAGCTGAAAGGGATAAGAATAAAGCAGTTTTACTTGTCTCTTTTGAACTTGATGAAGTATTTAATTTAGCTGACAGAATTCTCGTTATGTTTAAAGGCAAAATTGTTGGTGAGTTTAATCCAAAAGATGTTACTCGTGAAGAACTAGGTTTATATATGGCTGGTTCTAAATCGAATTATAACTTTGTTGATGATGAAAACAGGGAGGAAACCAATAATGAAGAAAATTAAAGAAGTCTTTAATAATATTGCCGAGTGGTTTAAATCCTTGCCAAATAAACTTAAATTAATTGATGATTGGTTCAAAAAGACACCTGAACGATTAAAGAAAATTGGCACTTATTGCAAAGAAATCCCTGCAAAAGTTAAAGATTTTCCTCAAAAAGTTAAGAATTATCCTTATAAAGAACTACCTGGGAAAGTTAAATTACTATTTACTTCGGATGGAGCAATAAAATTATATTCCTCCCTTGGATGTATTATTGTTAGTTTAATAATTGGATTAATAATTTTAGTTGGTATTGATCCTCAAAATGCTTTCCCTGAATTTTTGAATTTAATCGCAGGTGGTATGACTTTTGGGTCAACAAGTTTTTTTGCAATCTTAGCAAATGCCGCTCCTTTACTATGCTGTGGACTTTCCATTGTTTTTGCTAATAAAACAGGAATGTTTAATATTGGAGTGGCTGGTCAATACGTAATAGGAATCTTTGGAACACTTCTTTTTGCGCTTCAATTTGGTTCACCTTGGTATGTTTGCTTATTGATGGCAATGATTTTTGGAGCTGTTTGGGGCATGATTCCAGGCCTATTGAAAGCTTATTTTAATGTTAGTGAGGTTCTTTCTGGTATTATGCTTAACTGGATTGCTTTATTTTTCACTAATTATTCTTTCCAAACTTACTTATCTTCTTGCGTTAATATTAGAGACGGTTCTAAAACATTTAAACTTGCCGAAGCTAATCCATCAGCACTATTGCCAGATTGGAATTTAAGAAGTTCGACCGGTGGTTATTTTTCAATAGCAATTATAATCGCAATTATTGCTGCTTTGCTTATTGCTTTTATAATTAGAAAAACAACTTTAGGTTACCAATTAAAAGCAAGTGGCTTAAACAAGGAAGCAACAAGATATGCTGGTATTAAAGATAAAAGAAATATTGTTATATCTTTAGCAATTAGTGGAGCTCTTGCTGGACTAGGTGCTTCTCTATACTATTTGGCTGATTTAGAGCAATATTCCGTTCAAGCCTCTAGTTCGTTGCCACAATTACCTTGGAATGGTATTATTGTTGGCTTTTTAGGGCAATTGTCACCATTAGGAACAATATTTGCTACATTATTTACTTCTTTAATTACTCAAGGATCTAGATTCATGTTGCAACAAAGTTTCCCTGCAGAAATTGCTAACATTATCACTGGTATAATTGTTTATGGAAGTGGTCTTACAACCTTCCTTATTTATGTAGCTAATAAATATTGGTTTAAAAATAAGAAAAGAATACATAGAGATAGTAATCTAACGACAACTGTTGATCAAAATAATACGGTTGCTAGCATTGACTTAGAGAATTCTTCTCAAATCGAAGATTCAAATAACGAATCAGAAGATATTAAGGAAGGAGGCAATTAAAATGGATAGTCAAATTTTGTTACTCATTTCTTACATGCTTACTTTTTGTGTTTCATTAATGTTTGTTGCTTTAGGTGGCATGTTTTCAGAAAGATCAGGCGTAATTAATATTGGTCTTGAAGGTATTATGGTAGTCGGCGGATTCTTCGGTCTTCTTACCTTAAGCGGCTTAAACGAATCAGGATTGCCAGGCTTTTTGATTGTTATTTTAACAATACTTGTAGCTATTATTGCTGGAATGATTTACTCCTTACTTTTGGCAATTGTTTGTATTCAATTTAAAGCCGACCAAACTCTTGTAGGCACTGCATTAAACCTTATCGCTACAGCTGTGACTTTAACAGCAACGAAGAAGATGAGTGGTGGCGCTGCAACTACTATACGTTATGATTCTAGTTTATTTGTTTATCACCCAGGTGGAAATCCAAACTTCTCAATCAATTTGTTCTTTTTCATAGGAATTGTAGTCTTAATTATTTCTATTTTCGTATTATATAAATTAAGATTTGGCCTAAGATTAAGAGCTTGTGGGGAAAATCCTTCTGCTGCTGATAGTGTTGGCATAAACGTGAAGAAATATAGATATGCAGGTGTGCTTATTTCTGGAGCTTTAGGCGGACTCGGTGCGTTGGCCTACATTATACCTACAACTTCAACGTGGAATGCTTCAACTGGTGTAGCTGGATTTGGTTTCTTAGCTCTTGCCATTATGATTTTTGGTCAATGGAAACCTCTAAGAATTGGAATCATTTCATTATTCTTCTCATTCTTCTTATCTTTGTCTTATGTTTACTATGGCATTTTCTCTGCACTTGGAATAACTGTATCTGCAGAAAATGGTGTTACATCAGAATTGTTTAGACTTATTCCTTTCTTGGTTTCTTTAATTGTATTGGTTTTCAGTTCGAAAAAATCGAGGGCTCCAAAAGCGGAAGGTATACCTTACGATAAGTCTAGCCGATAATAATCGAATTGTTTTGAAAATGTCTTACCAATAAGGTAAGATATTTTCGCTTATTAAAGGAGTCTAGCATGATAAAAGATATTTTAGTTTTCTCATTATCTTCTAATGTTGCGTTAACAAAAAGTGTCTGTGCTTTGCTTGGCATAGAAGCAAGTAAGAGTGAGGTGCACCATTTTGCCGATGGCGAATGTCTTGCGACATCTCTTGCTGATGTTAGAGGTAAAAAAGTTTATATTATTCAATCAACCTGTAAACCAGTCAATGATCGAATCATGGAAACATTGATTTTTATTGATGGTGTTAAAAGAGCTAACTGTCGTGAAGTAACGGTTATCATGCCTTATTATGGGTACGCTAGACAAGATAGAATTGCTCATATTAATGAGCCAATTAGTGCAAAACTTGTAGCAGATTTATTTACAAATGCTGGTGTTAAAAGAGTATTAACTGTAGAACTACACACTCCACAAATTCAAGGTTTCTTTGGTGTCCCAGTTGATAATCTCTCACCATCATATTTATTTGCAAAATACATTAATAACAAATATGATACTTCAAATCCTGCAGTAAAAAATACTATTGCAATTGTTGCTCCAGATCACGGTGCAATGCATAGAGCTAGAGATTTATCTAATTTTATTCCTCATACATCAATTGTTGTTATTGATAAGAGAAGACCTAAACCAAATGTTGCTGAAATTACTAACGTTGTTGGTGATATCGAAGGCAAGGTCTGCATTATGGTTGATGATATTATTGATACTGGCGGCACAATTTTAGCTGGTGCAAAAGCTTTAAAAGATAAAGGCGCAAAAGAAGTTGTGATTTGCTGTTCGCACGCTTTATTTAATGGTAATGCATTAGAGAAGTTTGAAAACTGTGATTATATTAAAGAAGTTATTACTACAGATACGATTGAACATCCAGAATTTGCTGGAAGTAAGAGAATTACAGTAATTTCAATTGCTGAAATGATTGCTGATTGTATTAGATCACATGAATCACACGAAAAGATCAAAGATCAATACGCAAGATTCCATTAATTAAACTCTTTACTAAAAAATAAATTTACTATAAAAATAGTTAAGATTTGAAGGCTTATCATTTCATTCTTAACTTATTTTTAAATATATGATTGATATATTATGGCTTTAATATCCTTTTCAAATGTAACAAAATACTATTCCTTAAATTTGATTTTAGACCACGTCTCATTTCAAATTAATAAGGGCGAAAAAGTCGCTTTAGTAGGTTCTAATGGAGCTGGTAAAACGACTCTTTTTAAACTTATTTTAAAAGAGGAAGAGCCTACATTAGTACCAAAGGAAGATAAAGTTGGAGATATTTCAATATTAAGTGGAACAAAGATTGGCTATTTGAATCAAGATGCAATAAGCGATATAAATAATACTGTTTATGAGGAGTTAGAAATTCCTTTTAGGCCTCTAAAAGAAAAACTAAATAAGTTTAATGAACTTACATCAAAACTTAATGAAAATACAACTGAAGAAGAACTCAATCATTATAATGAATTATTAGATGAGTTAACTTCAGAAGGAGCTTTCAATATTAAAAATAAAATAGGTGAGTATTTATCGCGCTTTAAATTTCCAGAATCATTACTTAATGAAAAAATTAAATCTTTAAGTGGTGGGGAAAGAATGAAAATTGCCTTTATTAAGTTACTTTTAGTGGATTATGATTTATTGCTTTTAGATGAACCTACTAATCACCTTGATATTTCAACCATTGAATGGCTTGAAAATTATTTAAAGGATTATCGTGGAACTATCTTGTTTATATCTCACGATAGATATTTTTTAAATACTTTAGCCACTAAAATTTTAGATTTAGAAAACCATAAAATTGATACTTATAACATGAGTTATGATAACTATCTAAAAGAGAAAGAAATTAAGTATCAAAATCTTCTTGCTCAATATGAAAAAGAAGAAGAGGAAATGGAAAGACTTAAAAAGTTTATTGAATTTTATATGCCTAAGCCAAGATTTGTTGGGCGAGCTAAAGATAGAGTACATAAACTTGAGAAGCTAGAAGCAAATCACATTCAAAAACCTACCAAAGAAAATAGGAACATTAAGATAAAACTTGAAGGCAACAATCTTAAAAACAAAGGACTAATTAGTTTTGAAAACGTATCAGCTGGCTATGACTCAGCTTTATTTCCACCATTTTCATTTACATTATATGGCAAAGATCGCTTAGCAATTATCGGCGATAATGGTATTGGAAAGACAACTCTTGTTAAATCAATTTTGCACGATTTACCTTTGATTTGCGGGGAAATTCGTTATTTGCGCGACTTAAAAATTGGATATATCAAGCAAAATGATTATGAATTTGTTTCTAAAGATACATGCTTAGATTATCTTAAAAAGAAGTATCCAGCAAAGTTAGAAAGAGAATTAAGAACAGCATTAGGCCGATTCCTTTTTAGAAAAGAAGATGTGTTTAAAAACTGTACGCTTTTATCTAATGGAGAAAGAATGCGTTTAGTTTTATGTGATCTTTCTTTATCTGAATATGATGTTCTTATTCTTGATGAGCCTACAAACCATCTTGATTTAGTTACTAAAGAATGTCTGTTAAGTGCATTAAAAGAATATAAAGGAGCTATTATTTTTATATCTCACGATCGTTATTTTATTAATTCATTAGCTGATTATGTTTTATATCTTTCTCGAGATAAAAGCATTATTAATGAAGGCAGTTATGATGATCTTAAGGCTTTACTTGATGAAACAAACCAAATTAATGATGAAAAAGTAAGTAATCAAGCTCAAACAAGTGAAAAGAAAAACTTAGTTTATGATAAATTAGCGAAAAAAGAAAAATTATCTAATAACAAAATTAATGAATTAAAAAATAAAGCTAAAGAAATAGAAGAAGAACTTATTTTTCTTGATGAAGAACTCTCACAAGATTTTGAAGATTATAAAAAGATTGATGAATTAAGTGATAGAAAAAGTGAACTAGAATCTGAATACTTTAAAATCATGGAAATTCTTGAAAATAATTGATTATTGCAAGGTTTATATATCAGAAATAGGCAAACTAAAAGAGGGGCGAGCCCTCTTTTTAAAAACTAATTCTGCTAAAAATATAATTTTTAGATTAACTTGATGCCAACACTTTCAAAGTATTTAACAAGAGCTTTTTTGTGGTGACCAAGAATAATTAATTCATGATTTCCTAAAGGTGTTTTTAAGATTTTATCAAGCTCAGGGAAATTACAAATGATTTGTGTACGGCAAAGTTTGTTTTCGTATTGATTGTTTTTGATGATGCCTTCTTCAACAAAGCATTCTGTTAAAGCAGAATTTAATCTAAAAATTGTTGCATCGCCTTCTTTGACTTCTCCATGAATTCCAACACCAATTCCAGATTCATAGTGGGTGTCTAAAACAAACGACTTACAAATATTGCAAGGAATTGTGCAATGAGCTAATAAAATTTCATTATTTTTGGCGTCAATACGTGAAGGATTGCATTGGAAAGCAGCTTCTTTTAATAATTTTTGTGCAACATACATTCCAAGCATTGAAGGAACGTCGCCTTCACAAGTTGCAATAATGCCTTCATCATTAAAGTGAGACAAAGCTAAACAAGCAGTAGTTTTAAGAGTACCTAATAAATCAAAACAACGAATTGTGAAGCCACTTAAATTATATTTTTTAACTAAAACTTTAATTGCATTATATAAGCGCTCAGCTTTAGAAATTTCTTTTGGGTCAAATTTCTTATCTTTTAAGGAATCATAAATTTCAGATGAATCTAATTTATTATATTCATCGACTAACTCTTGAATTGGGATATAAACTAAGTTGACATCAAATTTTTCTAAAGCTGTTTTTGGATCAACATCAGAAGAAATAAGCCAATCAGAAGAGCGGCCGATTAAGCCAAGATTAGCCGATCCTTTTTTAGTTGACTGAATAGGAGCTAAAGCTTTAATTCTAGAGCGAATGTAGTCCGTATCACCATGTAAAACTTCGCCTTTTAAGTTGTGATTTTTTAAGAAAGCCAAAATTTCAAGTGAAGCAGCTAGTGAATTGTTAACACCATATGTTAATAAATAATATGGTTCTTTGAATTTAGCGAAATTTTTAATAAATAAGTTTTCGCTTCCACCAGATTGCACTAGGATTAATACAAGGTCACTATCTTCGTAAAGTTTGCTTGCATCATTTTCAATAGTAATAGATAAGTTTTTATCTTCAAGTGAATGAATTAAAGCACTTGTTGACTCATTTAAAACGTTTTGATTGTGGAGCTGTGATTGAATTGGATAAATCTTAACTTTCATAAAATTCTCCTTAGACGTAGAAATTTTAATCTTTTTAATACTTGTTTGCTATTGGAACCTTGTTAATTTTCTGTTAAGAATTTTAAAGTTGAAATTTGGGAAAAAATACCAATTTTTCCGCAATTTTCATTTTCTTTTAGTGTGTCATTCTAGGTTATAATAAATATAAAGATTTAGGAGAATTTAACAATGGATTACGAAAAGGAAATTAATAATCTTCTCGCAAGTTACGATTCCTGGTGGGATAAAGGATTTGAAACTCCAAAGATGAGTAATAAACTTTATCCTTACACCTCCATTTTTACACCACTTAAAATTAATAACTGTGTTGTTAAAAATAGAATTGTAATGGCACCTATGGGTAACATTGATATGGCGGAAGAAACAGGGCGACCAAATCAAATGATGCTCAAATACTTTGAAGCTAGAGCAAGAGGCGGAGTAGGACTTATTACTACTGGTTTAGTTCCTGTAAGTTATGGAATTGACAAGTCACTTATTGAACTAGGTGATTTAACTTACTTTCCTCGAATTGATCGTTCAAGAACTGTTTATCCTGGTTGGCGTGATTTAGCTATGCTTTGCCATGCTCATGATTCTAAGATTTTTGTTCAACTTACTCCAGGACTTGGCAGAGTTGGAAATCCTCAATGCTTGATTACACAACATTCATTTCCACGTTCGGCTTCTTTTAATCCAAACTGGTATATGAGTGCAGTGCCTTGCTTAAGGTTATCTGATAGATCACTTAAAAAAATTATTAAAAAAATAGGACAAGCCAGCGCTGATGCTAAAGCTTGTAATTTAGATGGTGTTTATTTACATGGGCATGAAGGATATTTATTAGAACAAGTTTCAAATAGTGCTTTCAACCATCGTAAGTTAGGCAGATATGCAAACAAAGAAAACTTTGCTTGTGACATGGTTAAAGAAATTCGTAAAAGAGTTGGACCAGATTATCCAATTATGTACCGAATTGATTTAACTTTAGCTTTAAATGCAACATATAAAGATAAAATGAGAAATGTTAAACCACTTAAACGTTTCAGAAAAGAAAGGATGGTTCATGAAACTTTGCGCTTTATGGAACATTTGGTTCAAGCTGGTGTTGATATTTTTGATGTTGATATGGGTTGCTATGATAACTGGTTTTTACCACATCCACCAAGCAGTATGCCAAGCGGTTGTTTCTTAAAACTTTCAGAATTAGTTAAAGCTTATTTTAAAGCAAAAGGCATCAAAACTAATAAAGGTCAAGAAGTGCCAATTGTTGGAGTTGGTAAACTTGGTTATCCTGATTTAGCTGAAGAAGCTTTAAGAGAAAATAAGTGTGACATGGTAATGCTTGGTAGACCACTTTTGGCTGATCCAGATTGGGTTAATAAAGCTTTTACTGGTAATGTAATGAGTATTAGACCATGTATTGGTTGCCAAGAAGGCTGCTTAAATGAATTCGTTGAAGGCGGCCATCCACAATGTGCTGTTAATCCATTAACAGCTTTTGAATTCGAATTTCCAAATGAAGTCACGGAAGCTGAAAAGAAGAAAAATTGTCTTGTAATTGGTGGTGGACCAAGCGGAATAATGATGGCTAAAACTTTATTAAGAAGAGGTCACACAGTTGCTCTTGCTGAAAAAGAAAACTACATTGGTGGTCAAGTTAATGAAGCAAGTATAGCAAAAATTAAGTATGAGATGAAAAATTACTTATTATATATGGCTCATGAAGTTGCTGAAATGAATAAAAATCCTAATTTTAAATTGCTTATTGGAACTACCATCAAAGCAGAAGATGTTGTAAATAAATACGATGTTATTGTTACAGCAACAGGAGCAAAAGAGTTTAAGCCAAACATACCAGGTATTGATAATGCTAATGTATTTTTAGCTGATGAAATTTTCAATAACCCTGCAAAACTCAATGATTTTAATAATATTGTTGTTGCAGGTGGAGGTATGGTTGGATGTGAAATGGCTTACTATTTACGCTACGAACATAATAAAAATGTAACAGTAATTGAAATGGACAAACATTTTATGAACCATATGTGCACTGCAAACAGATCACATATAATTCATTATCTTGATGAAGGGAAAGTTAAACTTTTAAATATGACCAAGCTTTTAGAAATAAAAGACGGCTCTATTAAAGTCAGTGTTAACACATCTAAGAATAAGCCAAATCCATACGTTGCATGGGCACCTATTCTTCCTGAAAATATTGAAAATCCAATTGACAAATTAAAACCAATTAAAGATACATGGAAAGAAGAAGAGATTAAAACTGATGCAGTTGTAATTGCATTAGGTTCAAAAAGCGAAACAAGTTTATATGATGAACTTGTTAAATTAAATGCAGCAAAAGAAATTTATAAAGTTGGCGATGCAATCAAACCAGCAAGAGTTTGGGAAGCAACACGTTCAGCATTTAGAAAAGGGGTCAGAATTTAATATGATTGAATATAAAATGGAATTAAATGACGAATTAAAAAGCATTCTCGAAGGGAAAGAAGGAGAAACAAAGCAAAAAATTCTAGAGACTTTAGTTCTTTTTGGCGATATTTTTGGTGCAAAAAGAATGGTAAAAGTTACTCATAATGAAGGGCATCTTGTTACATCTTTTGGTATTCCTTTACTTAAACCATTATTTAAAACAATGGATGAGATTAATAAAGAAGGGATTAAAGCAGAAGGTGGCTTTACCTGCGATCCTCGTCCATTAGATTACGATAATGTTAAGTGTAATTTATTAGAGAAAATTGTTTTCAATAAAATCTTATATGGAAAACAAGAAGATTATGAAAAGCAACTTAAAAAAGCAGGCTTAACTGATAGCGATTCTTTTTCTTGCGCTTCATATTTAAAAGAATGTGGTAATAGACCTCAAAAAGGCGACATTTTAAGTTGGGCCGAAAGCAGTGCTGTTGTTTTTGCAAATTCTGTTTTAGGCGCTAGATGCAATCGAAATAGTGGAATGCTCGATTTATTTGGCTCGATTATTGGCTATGTTCCTGAATTTGGTCTTTTACTTGATGAAGGAAGAAAAGCAACTTGGATTATAGAAGTTAAAACTACAAAAGTACCAGAAGCTCAAATTTTAGGTAGCGCAATTGGTATGAAAGTCATGGAAGAAGTCCCTTATGTTTATGGACTTGATCGTTTTTTAGGACATGAAATTGATGATAAAGTTGAAGCTTATTTAAAAGATTTTGGAGCTGCAAGTGCTTCAAATGGAGCTGTTGGACTTTTCCATATTGATGGCTTAACTCCTGAAGCTAAAGAATTAAAAGAAAAGCTTATTAAAGAAGGAGTCAAAACTTACGTAATTGATGATGAAGAACTTGAAAGAGTTTATAAATCTTATCCAATTATGTGGAAAGATAAAGAAGCTAAAGCAAAACTTTGTTTTATTGGCTGCCCACATCTTAATTATTATCAACTTAATAAATGGCATGAAGATATCAAGAAAGCTTTACTTGAAAACCATCAAGAAAAAGTTTCTTGTCAATGCGTTTTAAATACTCCTCCAAAAGTATTGAATAGATTCATTAAAGAAGAAAGTGCTAAATATAAAGAATTATATAATATGGGAGTTACTGTTTCTTCAATTTGCCCATTGATGTATACAAATAATCCTCTTACACACAAAAAAGCGATTATTACTAATTCAAACAAATTAAGAACATATTCCATGGCACGTTATTTTAAAGATGAAGAAATTTTAGCAATCCTTGCTGGAAAGAAGGTTTATTAAGATGAAAGAATTTAAGGGTAGAGTTATTGCTAAAGGTCATTTTATTGGTGAAGCAGCAGTTACACATGCTGGATTTAATACTTTAGCGAGTTTTCAAAAATCGGCTTTAATGAATAAAAAAGAAGTTTATGTAAGTGATCAAAATAATAAAGAATTATTTAACAAAAATATCACTGGTAAAATTCTTTGTTTACCTATTACAATTGGGTCAACAACTGGTGGATTAGTTATTCAAACAGTTTGTGATATGAAAATTAATCCTCGCGCCTTCCTATTTAGCGAAGAAATTGATTCTTTAGCAGCAAGCGGGATTGTTCTTGCTAAGGTTTGGCAAAATAGTGATGTCATTTGTATTGATAAACTCGGCAAGGAATTTTTAGATACAGTTAAAACTGGTGACAGATTAGAAATCAAGGAAGACGGAACTGTTGTAATTCTTTAAAATATTTAATTATTGCGATGTTTTTATGAAGAAGAGCTGGATTTTGGCTCTTCTTTTTATTTTAAAAAAGGACTTAAAAATTTAATGTAAGCGCTATCACAAAAAATAGTTAAAAAACCTCTTTACATTTGAATTTTGATTACTAAAATATTAGTACGGAACCGAACTAATTATGGAAAACTATTTTTGCATGTCACTTAGAGTAATGAGTAACTTCGTTAAGAAGTATATTAACGAAAAGATCGTTGTTTTAGGTCTTACTAGTTTTCAATGCGGTGTTTTGAATTATATTAAGCAAAACACTAAAGATGATTCGGTCGTTTTTCAAAAAAATCTTGAAGATTTCTTTGTAACTTCTAAAAGTTCTATGAGCGATCTTTTACAATCTTTAGAAAATAAAGGATTGATTATTAGAACATCTCTAGAAAATGGAGATTCAAGAAAAAAAGAAATCAAATTGACAGATGAAGGAAAAAAACTTTCTGACTTATCTGATAAGTTTTTAGATGAAGTTGAGGAATTCTTGTTATCTGCACTTGAAAATGAAGAAAAAGAAGAATTATTTAAGATTTTTAGGAAGTTCAATGAAAGGATGGAGAAAAAAGTATGAGTGTTGATGTAAGTGTCGATCCACCAAAGTTTAAATATGGTGAGATGATTCGAAAATTTGCTACCGCTATTAGAGAGTACAAAAAACCTAGTATCATCGCTGTTATTTTTATCGCTTTTGAAACTCTTTTAGAATGTTTTATTCCTTTTGTTATGGCTCAGCTTATTGATACAATGGGCGACTTTGCAACAGTTGGTGATGCAGATGGAATTATTTTAAGAACAGTTTTGATTTATGCCTCAATTTTAGTAGTATTAGCAACTTGTTCTTTAATATGTGGCATTACCGCTGGTCGATTTTCTGCAAGAGCAGCAATTGGTTTTTCTACAAATATTAGAAGAGATTTGTTTAAAAAGATTACTGGTTTTTCTTTTAATAATATTGATAAATTCAGTGTTTCATCTCTTGTAACACGTCAAACAACTGATGTTTTCTACATTCAAATGTCATATATGATGTGCATTAGAATTGCTTTAAGAGCTCCTTTAATGCTTATCTTCTCAATTGTTATGGCAGTTATTCAAACCCCACAAATTAGCTGGGTTTATGCAATTACTATTCCAATTCTTGCTATTGCTTTAATCGCAATTATTTGGGTAGTTATGCCAATTTTCATTAAAGTTTTCAAAAAATATGATGCTTTAAATGAATCAATTGAAGAAAACGTTCGTGGTATTAGAGTTGTAAAAACCTATGCTCGTGAAGAATACGAAAAAGAAAAATTCAAAGTAAGAAGCGCTGATATTAAACAAGGATTTACTAAAGCTGAGAGAATCATTTCTTTAACAAACCCAGCCATGATGGCTTGTATGTATATTTCAATGGCTTTATTAATCTTTATTGGTTCATGGGCAATTATTAGTGGAATCGAACCTAACGAAGATGGCTTAGCAGTCTTTACTTATATGACTATTGGTCAATTATCTTCATTAATTACTTATGGTGCTCAAATTCTTTCTAGTTTAATGATGATTTCTATGGTCTTTGTTATGATTTCAATGTCAACTGCTTCTATGCGAAGAGTTTATGAAGTTATGACTGAAGTCCCAACTATTAAGAATCCTAAAAATGCTCTTACTAAAGTAGAAGATGGATCAATCATCTTCAAAGATGTTAACTTTAAATATAAAGAAAATGCTCAAAAGTATGCATTAAGCAATATTAATTTAACTATTAATAGTGGTGAGATGGTTGGTATTGTTGGCGGAACTGGTTCATCAAAATCAACTTTAGTTAATTTAATCTCAAGATTTTACGATACAACAACTGGTGAAGTTATTGTTGGTGGTAAAAACGTTAAAGAATATGACCTTGATACTTTAAGAAATAACGTCTCAATGGTTCTTCAAAAGAACGTTTTATTTAGTGGTACCATTAAAGAAAACTTAAGATGGGGTAATAAAGAGGCAAGTGATGAAGAAATCGTTGAAGCTTGTAAGATTTCTCAAGCTGATTCTTTCGTTCAACTTTCCCTAAAAAATATGATACTTACATCGAGCAAGGTGGAAGTAACGTAAGTGGAGGCCAAAAGCAAAGACTTTGTATTGCTCGTGCTATCCTTAAAAAACCTAAGATCTTAATTCTTGACGATTCAACTAGTGCAGTTGATACAAAAACTGATGCTTTTATTAGAAAAGGGTTAAGAGAAACTTTACCTGATGTTACAAAAATAATCATTGCTCAAAGAGTTTCTTCTGTTCAAGATGCTGATTTAATTATCGTTATGGATAATGGAACAATTAATGGCATGGGTACACATGAAGAACTTTTAAAGAACAATAAGATTTATAAAGAAATTTATGATATGCAAAATAAGATAGGAGGAGGTGCTCAAAATGCTTAAGAATAAAAAACTTCCGCCAATTCTTAGAATTATATTTGGCTATATTTCATTACATAAATTAGCCTTTATTTGTGCCTTAATTTGTGTCTTATTTACTGCTTTTGGTAACATTGCAGCTCCTATTGTTTTACAAAATGTTACAAATTTAATCACTAAAACTATTGAACACATTAATGAAACTGGTGATTTTAGTGATAAATTCCATTTCTGGAATGAAATTGTTACAAATGGTTGCCTTTTAATTGGTGCTTATGTAATTTCAGTTACTGCTGGATTTACTTATTCTCAAATTAACGCAGTTGCTGGTCAAAAATATATGGACGATTTAAGAAGAGCTTTATTTGACCACATGCAAGATTTACCAGTTAAATATTTTGATCGTAATGATAAAGGCGATATCATGTCGGTTTATTTAAACGATGTTGATACCATTAGACAACTTATTATTAACTCAATTAGTGAAGTTGAATTCTTTGTTTGTACCTTTGTTTCCGTTATGGTCATGATGATTATGTTTAGCGTATGGCTTTGCTTAATTACTATTGTAGCTGGCGTTATCATGGTTGTTGCAACTCGTCACATTGGCGGTCATTCATCAAGAAACTTCCTTGTTCAACAAAAGAATATTGGTCGACAAGAAGGCTATGTTGAAGAAATGATGAACGGTTTAAAGGTTATTAAATCATTCTGTCACGAAAAAGAAGCTATTGCAGGATATAAGGAAATTACAGAAATATTCCGCAAAACCGGCACTAAAGCAAATAGTTATGCAAATATTTTAATGCCAGTTCTTGGCAATATTGGTAACATGCTTTATGTTGTTGTCGCAGTAGTTGGAACATTATTCTTTATTTATGATATTCCCAATTTCTCTGGTATGAGTGGGCTTTCACCTTTCTCAATTGCAGTTATTGTTTCATTCCTTCCAATTGTTAGACAATTTACTAACTCGGCAACTCAAATGGCTAACCAAGTTAATACAATAGCTCTTGCTAATGCGGGTAGTAAACGTATTACTGATCTTCTTGATGAAGAAGCTGAAAAAGATGAAGGATACGTTACTCTTGTTAGAGGTCGTTATGATTTAAATGGAAATATTGTTGAATGTAGCGAAAAAGAAGCAACATTATGGGCTTGGAAACACCCACATACAGCTGACGGAAGTGTAACTTATACTTTATTGCAAGGCGATATGAGAATGTTTGATGTTGATTTTGGCTATAACCCAGACAAGATTGTTCTTCATAACATTACTTTATATGCTAAACCTGGTCAAAAAGTTGCTTTTGTTGGTGCAACTGGTGCTGGTAAAACCACGATTACTAACTTATTAAATAGATTCTACGATATTGCTGATGGAAAAATCAGATATGATGGAATCAATATTAATAAGATTAAAAAGAAGGATTTAAGAAGATCCTTAGGTATGGTTTTACAAGATACAAACTTATTTAGTGGAACCATTATGGATAATATTCGTTATGGTAAACTTGATGCAACTGATGAAGAATGTATTGCCGCAGCTAAACTTGCTAACGCTGATAGCTTCATTACTCGTTTGCCACAAGGATACAATACTTATTTAACCAATGATGGCGGAAACTTATCTCAAGGACAAAGACAACTTCTTTCAATTGCTAGAGCAGCAGTAGCTAATGCTCCTGTTATGATTCTTGATGAGGCAACTTCATCAATCGATACAAGAACTGAAGCAATTGTTACAGCTGGTATGGATAACTTGATGAAAGGCAGAACAGTCTTTGTTATTGCACATAGACTTTCAACAATTCAAAACAGTGACGTTATTATGGTTTTAGATCATGGACGTATTATTGAAAGAGGAAGTCATGATGATTTAATTAAACTTAAAGGCGTCTACTATCAACTTTATACTGGTGCTTTTGAACTTGAGTAATTTAAAATTTTAGTCTTTAAAAATATAAGAGTAATTGCTTGTTTGCAGTTACTCTTTTTTTGTCTTTTACACTTCAGAACCAATAAATGCCTTATTTATCGTATTTTTTAATTTAATAATAGGATTATTTTGTAGCGAATTTTCTTTTCTAGTTTTAATTTTACTTTCATAAAACCTTTAACTTTTCAAATTTAAAAAGTTGGAAAAATGCAAAAAATCAAGACATTTGAGGTTGGAAAAATGCAAAAATCAGTATATTTTAGGTTGGAAAAATGCAAAAGCTCCATTTTATTGTTATGAAAAATCATTTGTGTGGCTCATTGATAGTAATATTGGATTATTTGTCTATAACGCAAATGAAGCAAAGTTTCCATTACTTGCTAGTAAGAAGAGAATTTTGTTTAAACTATTTTTATGTGATATCGGTTTATTAACACATAAACTTTGTAAAGATAATGTTATTAAAATTTTAAATGGAGATGTTAATATTAATTTTGGTGCTTTATATGAATCAGCTGTTGCACAAGAACTTAAAGCTAAGGGTTTCAAACTTTTTTATTATAATACTAAAAAATTTGTGGAAGTTGATTTTTTAATTGAAATTAATTCGAAAGTGGTGCCAATTGAAGTTAAATCAGGTAAAGATTATAAAAGGCATGTAGCCTTAAATAATTTAGTAAATAATGATGAATTGAAGATAGAAAAAGGTATTGTCTACAATAATTCAAATTTAAAAAGAGTTGGTAAAATTTTGTATTTACCGATTTATATGATTATGTTTTTAAAAGATAAACAAGACTCTAGTTTGATTTATAAACTAGATTTATCGGCGTTAAAATAAATCTTTCTTTAAAGTAATGTGAAAAATATTTAATAAGTTGACTCTAACTAATTACTATTTTAAACAACTTTACAGGTTATAGTTTTTCTTTTTATTAATGGAAGAACTATAGCTAATGCTAATAAAATAACAGTGCTAGATAAGTTGAAAGTAAGTCCTACAACGATCCATCCATAAGATATGATGCTTAAATAGATTGCATAAATAAGCATTATTAAAGAACATAGACCTAAAATTATAGAAAGAAAAATCATATCTTTTTTAGTTTTTATACTTAAAAAAACAAGAATTCCAATAATTAATATACCTATCATAAAAGGCAAAACACAATATAAGAGAATGTTTTCTAAATTGATTTCAAAGCCGATTGAAAATCCAGTACGATTAGGAAAACCTGCAAATAGTAAAAGAAACAACGAAACTATAGCAAGAAAAGTAATAAAAATTTTTCTAACAATACTCATGTTTATAATTTAATCAAAAAAACATAATATTCAAATTATAATGTTTTTAAAATTTTTGTATTGCTTTCAATGCTTTCCGAATATCCTTATAAACTAATGGTTGCATACTGTCGTTATAAGCAGATATATTCGCCTTATAAAGTACGGAAAGAATATCATTTTTTAATTCGGGCTTATACTTTGCTATAATTGGTAGCAATTTAATACATTGTCTTGCTGTAATCGGCTTAACATCAGTTATGTGTTTTAAATATTTATCAATGATTTCATCAATTTTGTAATCTTTATCACATTTGACATTATGGGCGAGTAATGTAAGTACTCTTGTACGAACATACGAATTATCACTATCAAACATATCACTTAATTTATCCATATAAGGATAAACACAATCTGTTTCTTCGTTTTCTTTTTGCAATTCCTGTAATGCTTTATATTCAACCTTGTTGTTTTTATCGAATAATAGTTCAAATGTTCCAACTGTATTAAACGATATAGCATACTCCCTTACAATTCCTAATTTTATACGCGCTGCAACTTACGACAAATTGGAAGTTGTCGGTATCAAAGTGCGATAATTTCATTCACTATTTCACGAATGGTTTTATTGCTTGTCTCAATTTTTATCGTATCAAGAACTTGATACATAGGAATTCTTGCAACACTTCTATCAATAACGTCAGCGGTGCGAATCTTTCGTGCCACATCTCTCTTTAATCTGTTTTGTAAATTCATCTCATCAACAATCAGTGAGATTTTCTTAACAATGCAATTATCTGTATCAAGTTCGTTTATAATGCCGTCAATAATAGATTGCTCGTGCATTACCCAACAAAAAATGACATTTTCATAAGCAGAACAGTGGATAAAACTATTCAGCAAATAGCAAATATTGCGTATTACCATTGCTTTTGTTTCTTCGGTTACTTGAAATGGACTGGCATCCCAACACCAATCACCATCAAGGAATACGCTATTATTCAAATCCTTTTTTAGCTGTTGGCTTACTTTTGTTTTGCCAACTCCCATTGTTCCACCGATTAAATAAAGTGTTTTCATAAATAGCCTCACAAATCCCGATTTTTCGGACTGACTATCCTTCAAATTATAAACGAAATCATTAACTTTTTCGATTACCAGAGCTACTTTTAGTAATTACACATGCTTATATATTGCAAATAATTGATTATTGTGTTTCATTTGTAAGAAATCTTTTACATTTTTTGCGACAAAACTCCCTAGGAAAAGTGTGCAATAATACAAAAAACTCGCTTGGAAAAGTGTTGAAATTAATTGAAAACTCGCTTGGAAAAGTGTAAATTATTTATAGAAACTCGCTAGGAAAAGTGTAATAAAGGTGAACAATCATGTTAAAACGTAAAATAACTGAAGAACTAATTAAATGGAAAGAAAATCAACTTTTAAAGAAAAAAGCATTGCTTATTAAAGGCTTAAGGCAAATAGGAAAAACTTATATTATCAGAGATTTTGCTCGAAAATATTATAAATATGAAGTTTATATTGATTTTAAGAGGAATTCTGAACTTAAAACAATTTTTGATGGTGATTTTTCAGTTGACCGAATTTTGATGGATTTATCTGCTAAAATTGTTGGCTTAAAGTTTGTTCCACATGAAACTGTGATAATTTTTGATGAAATACAAGAATGTGCCAATGCTAGAACTGCATTAAAATATTTTGTAGATGATGGACGTTATGATGTAATTGCTTCAGGTTCGCTATTAGGCATTCGAGGATACAATAAAAAGAAAAGTCGTGGAGTTCCAACTGGATCTGAACATATTATTTATATGCATCCATTAGATTTTGAAGAATTTTTGTGGGCAAAAGGTGTAAGCGAAGAAGTAATTAATTACTTAAAAGAATGTTTTGAATCAAGAAAGCCAATCTCTAAAGTTACTCATGAATCACTCTTAAGATATTTTAAAGAATATATTTGTGTTGGTGGTCTTCCTGAAGCGGTTAATATTTTTCTCAAAACTGGAAATTTAAATTTGGTATATCAAGAGCAAAGAGATATTCTCGAAGAGTATAAGGAGGATTTTGGAAAACATTTAAATGAAGAAGAGAATGAAGAAGTAGATGAAAAATTATTAGTGAAAATTTTAGAAGTGTTTAATTCTATACCAAGTCAACTAGCTAAAGAAAATAAGAAATTTCAGTATTCATGGATTAAAAAAAGTGCTCGTGCTTCAGAATATATTAAAGCGATTCAACGGTTAAAGGAATTTGGGATTATTTCTCAATGTTATAACTTGTCGAATTTACAAAAACCATTAGAAGGAAATAAAATAGATAATATTTTCAAAATCTATATGAGAGATAGCGGCTTATTTATTGCTATGCTAGATAAAGGAACTGCTGGAGAAATAATATCTGGTAATTTAGGTATTTATAAAGGAGCAATTTTTGAAAATATTGTTGCTGACAGTTTTTCTAAAATGGATAGAAATTTATATTATTTTGAGAAAGACAGTGGCCTAGAGATTGACTTTGTAACCACTTATAAAAACGAAGTTACCTTAATTGAAGTTAAAGCAAAAACCGGTAATACAAAATCAAGCAAGACAATCTTAAATAATTATTCAACTTATAATGTTAAAAAATGCATAAAATTAGGTGAATATAATATTGGAGAAAGCAATAACATATTAACAATTCCTTATTATTTAGCTTTTCTTTTAAAAGAATAAAACTATAAAAATAAAGGGACTTTTTCTTCAAAAAGTCCCTTAAATGTGTGACGGGCATGTCATATATCTAACGGGTGGAAGTCCCTAGTAGGAA
>OHIY01000446.1_pt1 | contig 23151 bp, 11 predicted proteins | sample 1568351 | NCBI WGS metagenome assembly OHIY01 (sample SAMEA3879547, study PRJEB24766) | human gut metagenome | biome: human-associated habitat; feature: feces | place: USA | collected 1985/1987 | reverse complement strand
AGGGTTCTGCTGCCTTATGCAAGAAATAAAAAATGGAATTGATAGAACCCACCAATATTCAACCCATGAAAAACCTCCGCATCCTTCTCTGCTTCCTCTTGCTGACGGCCGTCGGCGCTACGGCGCAGCGCCGCATCCGCGTGGCCTGTGTGGGCAACAGCGTGACGTATGGCGTCGGCGTGACCGACCGCGCCCGCGAGGCCTATCCCGCCCGCCTGCAGCAGTTGCTGGGCGACGACTACGAAGTGGGCAGCTTCGGCCACAGCGGCGCCCGGCTCCTCGCCCGCGGCATGACGCCCTACGTCGGCACGGCCGCCTTTCGCGCCGCCCTCGATTTCCGTCCCGACATCGTGGTCATCCACCTCGGGCTCAACGACACCGACCCGCACGACTGGCCCAACCACGCCGACGAATTTATCCCCGACTACCGCGCCCTCATCGACACGTTCCGCCAAGTGAATCCCGCGGCCCGTGTCTGGGTCTGCCTCATGACGCCGATATTCCCCGGCCACCGTCGCTTTGACAACGGCACGCGCGACTGGCACGCCCAGATTCGCCGGCGTATTGCCCAGGTGGCCCGCACTACGGGCGCGGGGCTCATCGACCTCTACACGCCCCTCCACCGCTATCCCAACTACTTCCCCGACGCGCTCCATCCCGACGCCACCGGGGCCGCCCTCCTGGCCCGTACCGTCTACGGCGCGCTCACCGGCGACCACGGCGGCCTGCACCTGCCCGCGCTCTACGGCGACGGCATGGTGGTGCAGCGCGACCGTCCCCTGACGTTGCGCGGTACGGCCGACACCGGTACGCCCGTGCGCGTCCGCTTTGCCGGTATGGAGCGCACCGCGACGGCGGCGCCCGACGGCAGCTGGGCGGTGACCTTTCCCGCCCGGCCCGCCGGCGGGCCCTACACGCTGACGTTCGAGGCCGACACCGCCCGGCGCACCTTCCGCAACGTCTGGGTGGGCGAGGTGTGGCTCTGTTCCGGACAGTCGAACATGGCTTTCCCGCTCCGCTCCGCCGCGACGGCTGCGGCTGACCTGGCGGACGCCGGCCGGCAGGCCCGCGTCCATCTCTATGCCTTCCGGCCCCTGCGCGAGGTGCATACCGAGCCGTGGCCCGACACGTTGCTCCAGGCCGTGAACGCGTTGCGCTACCTGCAGCCCGGCCGGTGGACGAACGGCGACGCTACGGCGGCCGCCGACTTCTCGGCCGTGGGCTACCACTTCGCCCGGGCGCTGGCCGACAGCCTCGGTTGCCACGTCGGCGTGGTCTGCAACGCCGTGGGCGGCGCTACGGTGGAGTCGTGGATAGACCGTTCCACGCTCGAGGCCTGGCGGCCCGTCGTCTTCAGCGACTGGCTGCCCAACAGCGAGGAGTGGGTCCGCACCACCGTGGAGAGCAACCTGACCCACCGCGGCAAGGCCCCCCAGCGACATCCCTACGAGCCGGCCTACCTCTTCGAGGCGGGCGTGCTGCCCCTGGCGCACTACGGCGTTCGCGGCGTACTGTGGTATCAGGGCGAATCGAATGCCCACAACGCGGAGATGTATGAACGCCTCTTCCCCCGCCTGCTGGAGAGCTGGCGCCACTATTGGGCGACGGACAGCCTGCCCTTCTACGTCGTGCAGCTCTCCAGCCTGGCGCCGCGCGCCTCGTGGCCTCGCTTCCGCGACAGTCAGCGGCGGCTGTGCGAGCGTTACCCGAACGTGTGGATGACGGTGACGACCGACCTGGGCGATTCGCTCGACGTACACCCCCGCCGCAAGCGCGAAGTGGGCGAGCGGCTGGCCCTCTCCGCCCTCTGCCACACCTACGGGCACCGGTCCGTCGTGCCCTCGGGCCCGCTCTACGCCGGCTTTGTCCGCGAGGGCGGGGCGCTGCGCCTCTCCTTCCGCTGGGCCGACGGCTTGCGGGCGGCCGTGCCCGGCGCCGCGCTCCGCGGCTTCGAGGTGGCGGGGCCCGACCGCCGCGGCTCGCGTCGAGGGGCCGACGGTCGTCGTGTCGAGTCCCGAGGTGGCGGCCCCCTGCGCCGTGCGCTACGGCAGGCGGCCCTTCACCCGGGCCAACCTGGTCAACGCCGCCGGCCTGCCCGCCTCCACCTTCCGCGACGAGCGCTTCTGAGCGTCTGCGCCGCCCCGCCGCCGGTTTGCGCCGCGGCCCGGACCCTGCCGCCCGCTGCGCGGCAACGCCCGCCCGCCACGGGCCTTAGCCCCGTAAAAACTGGGCCTATTCCCGTCGCGACGGGAATAGGCCCAGTGATTTTTCCGACTGTCCGGGCCTGCGGCGGCCGCGTTGCCGTCTGCCGGGGGCCGGAGTCCGTCGGTCGCAGCGCCCGCTGCCGTCACCGTGGGGCAGGGCGCCGTGGGCCGGCGGCGGTCCGCCTGGTGTCGGAAACCGGCCCCGCCGGCCCGCGGAACAGGTCCGGCGGACAGAAAAATAGGGATAGACAGCATTTTTTATACTTTTTTTAATCGGGGGGGGTAAAATTGTGTAATTTTGCAAAGTCGCCGTGGCCCTGCCGCCTGTGCCGGGCCGTGGCCGCCCTGACGTTCCACTTAAAAACCGTAGCCGATGAAAAAACATTTCCAGCTTCTGACGCTTCTGCTCGTCGCCTGCTTCGCGCTGGCCGCATTGCCCGCGGCCGGCCAACGCTACTTCGTCACCGGCCGCGCGGTCGACGATTCGCTCCGACTGCCCGTCCCCTTCCTCGCCGCGCAGCTGTTCCTGCCGGACAGCACGCTCTACGCCGTGTCGCTCACCGACTCGCTGGGCCGCTTTTCGGTGGAGACGGACCGACCGGCGGACTACGAACTGCTCCTCACCGGCACGGGCTTCGACGCCGTGCGCCGCCCGGTGCGCCTGACGGCCGGTGCGCCGCGCGTAGACCTGGGCGACGTGCCCCTGCACGACCGTACCATCCACCTGGCCGAGGCCGCTGTTACGGGCAAGGCCTCGACGCTCACCGTACGCCGCGACACGTTCGTCTACAGCAGCAAGACCATGAGCCTGGACCCGGGCGCCTCGCTCTCGGCCATGTTGTCGCAGATGCCGGGCGTGACGATGGACGAAGAGGGCAACATCCGCTGGCAAGGCAAGAAGGTGGAGAGCATCCTGGTCAACGGGCAGCGCTTCCTGGGCGGCGACCTGCAGACCCTCCTGCGCAACCTGCCGGCCGAGGTGGTGGAAAACCTGAAACTCTACGACAAGCGCAGCGAAGAGGCCGAGCGCACCGGCGTCGACGACGGCGGCCGCACGACGGTTATGGACGTGGGCATCAAGCCGGAGTATCGCGGCGCGTGGGCCGGCAACGTGTCCGCGGGCGGTGGCTACGACGGGAAGTGGACGGGTCGCGCTTTCGTCTCCAACTTTTCCAAGCGCCTGCAGGTGGGGCTCTCGGGGCTGGCCAATAATCTCAACGGCCTGGAGCGCGTTTCGCCCAACGGCGAATGGTATGACAGCGGGTGGCAGCTGGGGTGGAACACGTACCGCAACGCTTCGGCCAGTCTCGACTGGACGAATCGGGACGACAAGTCGGCGGCGGGCTACCAGCACCTCAGTGCCGGCGCCTACTGGCACCACGACAATACGGACTACCGCTGCGACACGCAGGAGGAGCGCTTTCAGAGCGACGGCGGCCGCGTGTGGTGGAATGAGCGGGAACGGATGCGTTCGCGCCGCGCGGGGTGGACCTGGCGCGCGGCCTACGAGTACAACCTCGACAGCCTCAACTTCCTCACCGCGAGCTACGACGGCGAGCGCTCGACGGGCTTCGCGACGACCGACGACCGCTCCGCCACGTTCCTGGCCGACCCGGCGCAACTCTTTCCCGGCGACGCCCTCGACCAGGCCTTTGCCCAGCCCCTGCCGGACAGCACGCGCCGCCTGCTGGTCAACACGATGGAGAGTCCCGCACAGTCGGACCACGAAAAGACCAGCCACACGGCGACGTTGCGCCTGGACCACCGCTTTGCCCGCACGCGCCACCTGCTTTCGCTCACCGGCTCCGTGACGGCAACGGGTACGGACTACGTCGGCCACAACTTTTACGGCGGCCGCTACTTTACCGACGGCGAGCGCTACGAGCCGGAACGTCTCTACAACCCCACGGACGAGCGCAGCCTGGAGGCATCGGCCACGCTGGCCTACCGGCACAGCCTGACGCCCACCTTGTGGTGGAACACGAGCTACGCTTTCCGCTTCACCCGCACCCGGCGCAACGAGCGCTACTACCGGCTCGAGATGCTGGCGGGCTGGGCCGACCTGGAGCGCCACCCCGTGGGCGACCTGCCCGAAGGCATCGGCGCGGCCGACTCCCTGCTGAACGACGAGACGAACTATGCGACCGAGCTGCAGCGCCGCCACGCCCTGACCACGGGCCTGTCCGGTACGGTGGGGCGCCTGGAGACGGACCTCGGCTTTACCGCCGCGTGGCAGGACGAAGCGTTGCACTACGACCGCCCCGGCGTGTTGCAGACCGTGCTCCCGCGCCACGAATGGACGTTCTACGCCTCGGCCCGGCTGAAGTACGCCTTCTCGGACCGCACCTCGCTCGAGGGCGCGTACCGCGGTGTGCAGAACCTGCCGGAGCTACGCCACCTGCTTCCCGTGGTATGGGGCGACGACCCGACCAGTCCGACTGCGGGCAACCCCGACCTGAAGTCTTCGTGGACGGACCAGACCTCGCTGCGCTTCAACACTTTCTTCGAGCCCAGCCAGTTGTCGCTGAACGCCGGGGTCAGCTACCACCGCCAGCGCAACGCCTTCGGTTACCGCAGCGACTACGACGCGGCAACGGGCTACTACACCCTGCACTACGCCAACATCGACGGCAACCGCGGCGTCGTGGGCAGCGTGAACCTCACCTATACCATCGACCGCCGGAAGCGGTGGACGCTTCACGCCGACTGGAACATTTACAGCGCGTGCGCACACCAGTACATCTCCACCGGGGAAGAGGTGCAGCTGAACCGTAGTCTCAGCCAGGGGAACCAGCTTACGGTTGGCCTCACTTACCGGACGGAGGGCTTCAACGCCACACTGCTGGGCGGCGTCGAGACGGAGCGCGACCGCTACCGGCTCGTGCCGTCCGCCAACATAAGGGGCTTGATCGGGAGCTACGCCCTCAACGTCGCCTATACCTTTCCGTGGGGCACGCGCCTGAGCTCCAATTTCCGGATGACCAGCCGGCGCCACTTCCGCCCGTCGCAGCTCAACACGGACGAACCCGTGTGGAGCGCCTCCCTGTCGCACGACTTCCTGCGCAGCAAGCAGCTGACGCTCCACCTCAAGGCCGTCGACATACTCCAGGGACGGAAGGACTACTGGGCCTCGGCCGAGGCCGACCGCTACACGGCGATGTCGGAGAACGGCTTCGAGCGCTACGTCATCCTGGGCATCGTCTACCGCTTCGGCAAGTCGGAGCGCTGAGCGCAGGTGCGCCGCCGCCCGCCTCCCGGGAGCCCGCTACGGGGCTAAGGCCAGTTTTTACGGGCCTTAGCCCCGTAATTTCTTCCCTTAGCCCCGTGTTTGCGCCGACTGTCCGCGTGCGTCGCCGGTCTGGAAACGGGCGGCCTGGGACAGGTGCGGCGCGCGGGCCGACGGATTCCGTAAACGGGGGCAAACGTTCCGTAGTCCGGGTAGGGCGGCGGGGCGGCCGGGGGCGTAACTTTGCTCCATGGAAACGAAAGCAAACCGGCGGGGCGAGCGTCCCGCCACGCTGCGCCGCTGGCGGCGGATGGCGGCGACGGGGCTGACGGCGGCGTGGATGGCGCTGTCTGTCGTCCCGGCGCTGGCCGCCTGCTCGACGGACGGCGACGGCTCCTGGCTCCCTACGCCGCCCGCGGAGCAGGAGCCCGACACGACGGCGGGCGCTACGACTGAAGAAAACGATACGATGGACAACCGACTGACCCTTACGGTGGGTGACGACGTCTTTACGGTCACCCTGGCGGACAACGCTGCCGCCGCGGCCTTTCGCCGGCTGTTGCCCCTGCGCCTCGAGATGGAGGAGCTGAACGGCAACGAGAAGTATGCCTACCTCGACACGCCGCTGCCGACGGCCGCAGTGCGCCCCGGCACCATAGAGGCCGGCGACGTGATGCTCTTCGGCGCGTCGTGCGTCGTCGTGTTCTACGAGACGTTCCGCACGTCCTACGCCTATACGCCCCTGGGGCGCGTGGACCGGCCCGAGGCGCTGGCCGCCGCTCTGGGCCGCGGCGGGGCGACGGTGACCTTTGCCCTGCCCTGAGGGCGGCGCCCGGCGCCTCGCCCGGGTGGGGGGCTGGCGCCGCGCCACGACGGCCGGCCGGACCGTCCGGCCGCGCGGGTCGCTGATAATAGGCAGGGCCCGCGGGGGATAAATCCGCATTTTATTCGTAACTTTGCACCGGCGCTGCGCGCCCTTTCCCGCGACGCCGGGAGGGGCGGCGCGGCTGCCGCACTACGATTTTATCCCATCAACCTATGCAAGATATTCGCAACATCGCCATCATTGCCCACGTGGACCACGGAAAGACGACACTTGTGGACAAGATGCTTTACGCGGGCCACCTCTTCCGCCAAAACCAACAGACGAACGACCTCATGCTCGACAACAACGACCTCGAGCGTGAACGCGGCATCACCATTCTCTCTAAGAACGTGTCTATCCGCTATAAGGGCGTGAAGATTAACATTATCGACACGCCGGGACACTCGGACTTCGGCGGCGAAGTGGAACGTGTGCTCAACATGGCGGACGGCTGCCTGCTGCTGGTCGATGCCTTTGAAGGCCCGATGCCTCAGACCCGCTTCGTTCTGCAAAAGGCCCTTCAGATTGGCCTGAAGCCCATCGTCGTAGTCAATAAGGTGGACAAGCCGAACTGCCGCCCCGAAGAAGTTTACGAAATGGTCTTCGACCTGATGTGCGACCTCGACGCCACGGAGGAACAGCTCGACTTCCCCGTGGTCTATGGCTCGGCCAAGAACGGCTGGATGGGCGAGGACTGGCGTACGCCGACCGACAACATCGACTATCTGCTCGACAAGATCATCGAGGTCATTCCCGCGCCGCAGCAGCTCGAGGGCACGCCGCAGATGCTCATCACCTCGCTCGACTATTCCAACTACACGGGCCGCATTGCCGTGGGCCGCGTTCACAGGGGCACCATCGCCGAGGGCATGAACTGCACCATCGCCCACCGTGACGGGAGCATGGAGAAAACGAAGATTAAGGAGGTGCATACCTTCGAGGGCATGGGCCACCAGAAGACGGCCTCCGTGGCCAGTGGCGACATCTGCGCCGTCGTGGGTCTGGACAACTTCGAGATAGGCGACACCATCTGCGACTTTGACAACCCCGAGCCCCTGCCGCCCATTGCCATCGACGAGCCGACCATGTCGATGCTCTTTACGATTAACGACTCGCCCTTCTTTGGCCGTGAAGGCAAGTACTGCACTTCGCGCCACATCAATGACCGCCTGGAGAAGGAACTCGAGAAGGACCTCGCCCTGCGCGTAGAGAAGACGCCCGGCGCCGACCGCTGGATTGTCTCCGGCCGCGGCGTGCTCCACCTCTCCATATTGATAGAGACCATGCGCCGCGAGGGCTACGAGCTGCAGGTAGGCCAGCCGCAGGTCATCTATAAGGAAATCGACGGCCAACGCTGCGAGCCCATCGAGGAACTGACCATCAACGTGCCGGAAGAGTTCGCCTCGAAAATGATCGACATGGTGACGCGACGCAAAGGCGAGATGACGTCCATGCAGAATCTGGGCGAGCGCGTCGACATAGAGTTCGACATCCCTTCGCGCGGCATCATCGGCCTGCGCACTAACGTGCTCACCGCCAGCCAGGGCGAAGCCATCATGGCCCACCGTTTCAAGGAATACCAGCCCTATAAGGGCGACATCCAGCGCCGTACCAACGGCTCGATGATAGCTTTGGAGAGCGGCACGGCCTATGCCTATGCCATCGACCACTTGCAGGACCGCGGCCGCTTCTTTATTCATCCGCAGGACGAAGTTTACGCGGGCCAGGTGGTCGGGGAGCACGTCCACGAGAACGACCTCGTCGTCAACGTCACCAAGGCCAAGCAGCTGACGAATATGCGCGCTTCGGGCGCCGACGAGAAGGCGCGCATCGTCCCGCCGGTTATTTTCTCCCTGGAGGAGGCCCTGGAATACATCAAGGAGGACGAGTACGTCGAAGTGACGCCCAAGTCCATGCGCATGCGTAAGATTATCCTCGACCATACGGCCCGGAAGCGCGCCAACCGCGACTGACGCGCCGCCATGCCGGAAAGAATGAGGGGAACGAAGCAGACGGTGCACCGCGAGTGTTGCCGTGGCCCGTTCCCCTCGTTTGTCGTTTCCGGGCACGGGCGGCCGGAAGTTTGCAAACCGGTTGCGCGCCGCAGCGCCTATTTTTGCATGGTCCAAACATAAAGAAAAGGAGAACCGAACTATGGATAACAATTCTTCTGCACATGCCCGTCGGTTCACGGTCACGGGGCTGCACTGCGCCGCCTGTGCCGCGCGGGCCGAGCGAACGCTCAAGCAGCTCGATGGCGTGACCGACGCCGCCGTCAACTTTGCTACGGCCGAAGCCACCATAGCCTTCGACGATGCCGTCGTCAGTCCCGAACAGCTGCGCGACGCCCTGCGCAAGGCGGGTTACGACCTCGTGGTGGAGGACGCCGCGGCCGGCGAAGAGCGCCGCCGCGACCGCTACCAGAGCCTGTGCCGCCGGGTCGTCGTCTCGGCCGTCTGCACACTCGTCGCCATCGCGTTGAGCTTCGGCCCGTTCGCCGAGACCAACGCCGGCCGCGCCGGGCTCTGGGTCCTGGCCACGGTCGTCGTCTTCGGCGCCGGGGCGGAGTTTTTCACAGGCGCCTGGCGACAGGCCCTGCACCGCACGGCCAACATGGATACGCTCGTGGCCCTTTCCACAGGCATCGCCTATCTGTTCAGTCTGTTCAACGCCGTTTACCCTACGTTCTGGACGTCGCGCGGTATGGAAGCCCACGTTTACTATGACTCCGTCTGCGGCGTCATTACGTTCATCCTCATCGGCCGCCTGCTGGAGGAACGGGCCAAGCGGAGTACGGCCTCGGCCCTGCGCGACCTGGCCGGCCTGCGACCGGCCCGCACGCTCGTGGTCCTGCCCGACGGGACCACGGCCGAGCGCTCCATCGCCGCCGTCCAGCCCGGCGACGTCCTCGTGGTACGTCCGGGCGAGCGCGTCGCCGTGGACGGCGTCGTCACCGAGGGCGAGTCGTACGTGGACGAAAGCATGATGAGCGGGGAGCCTATTCCCGTACACAAGGCGGCCGGTGCCAACGTTTATGCCGGTACGACCAACCAGAAGGGGAGTTTCCGCTTCCGGGCCGAGAAAGTGGGCGACGCCACGATGCTGGCCCACATCATCGAGCTGGTACGCGACGCACAGAACAGCAAAGCCCCCGTGCAGCGCCTCGTAGACCGCGTGGCTGCCGTCTTTGTTCCCGTTGTCATCGGGCTGGCGGTGCTGACCTTCTTGCTCTGGACTTTCCTCGACCCGTCCGACGGTCTGACGCGCGGCCTCCAGGCGGCCGTCACGGTGCTCGTCATCGCCTGTCCCTGCGCCCTGGGCCTCGCCACCCCGACGGCACTCATGGTGGGCATGGGCCGGGCCGCGCAGCGCGGCATCCTGGTGCGCGACGCCGAGAGCCTGGAGACCGCCTGCCGTGTCGATACCGTCGTGCTCGACAAGACCGGGACGCTCACCGAGGGGCGCCCGGCCGTGACCGCGATGAAGTGGATTACGGGCGAGGCCGATAAGGCTCCCGTCCTGCGTGCGCTGGAGGAGCGCTCGGCCCACCCGTTGGCGGGCGCCGTGGTACGCTGGCTCGACGGGCGCGGCGTCATCCAGAGCGCCGAGGGCCTGATGGCCTTCGAGGACCAGGCGGGGCTCGGCGTCGCCGCCCGGTGCGAGGGCCACGTCTACCGGGCCGGCAACGTCCGCTTCATGCGGGAGAACGGCGTGTCCGAGGCCGTGCTCACCGACGTGGCGAGCCAGGCGGAAGGCGCGGGCACCCTGGTCTGCTTTGCCGAGGACGACCGCCTGCTGGCCATAGCCCACGTGGCCGACCGCCTCAAGGCCTCCTCGCCGCGCGCCGTGGCGGAACTGCGCCGTGAGGGCATCGAGGTCCACTTGCTGACGGGCGACAACGAGCAGGCCGCCCAGGCCGCCGCCCAAGCGGCCGGCATCGCACACTGCCGCGGCGGCGTGCTGCCCGACGGCAAGGCGGCCTACGTCGACGAGTTGCGCCGTCAGGGCCGCCGCGTGGCCATGGTCGGCGACGGCGTGAACGACAGCGCCGCCCTGGCCCACGCCGACCTGAGCATAGCCATGGGGCAGGGCAGCGACGTGGCGATGGACGTGGCCCAGATGACCATCGTCCGTTCCGACCTTGCGCTCATTGCTGAGGCCATTGCCCTGTCGCGGCGTACGGTCCGCGTAGTCCGCGAGAACCTTTTCTGGGCGTTCATCTATAACGTGCTGGCCATTCCCATTGCCGCCGGCGCGCTCTACCCTGTCTGGGGCTATCAGATAGACCCGATGGTGGCCGGCGCGGCTATGGCCCTGAGCAGCGTGAGCGTGGTGACGAACAGCCTGCGCCTGAAGCGCTGACCGCCGACGGGCCTCGCGGCGGTGCGTCCGGGCGGCCGCGCTACGGGGCTAAGGCGAGTTTTTACGGGGCTAAGGCCCGTAGCGACGGGCCTTAGCCCCGTGTTTTTTCCAACAGGCCGCGGCGGGCGGCCCATACGGCAACGTGGCCGGTCCTCCTTCCGACGGGAAAGGGGGACCGGCCACGCCGGTTGAGGGAGCAGGGTCAGAACCAGTCGATTTCGGCCACGGCGGCGCGGCCCTTACCCGCGGTGGTCTCCGTCACCGTCAGGCGCACGTAGCGGGCGGTGACGGTTTGCGGCAAGTCGTAGCGGCGCGGCAAGGGACTGTTCTGGAGGTTGCCGAAACTGAAGCTGCCGGCCCGCTCCCAGTGGCGGCCGTCGCGGCTCCACTCCACGGTGCCGCCGGACATGAGGGGCGCCCGGCCGTCGGTAGGCGGTGTGTAGACGAAGGCCGTGAGCGGAACGTTGCGGCCCAGGTCGAGCGTCAGCACCTGCGGCGTCCCGTCGTCGGCCGGTAGCCAGGCAGTGGCGGGGTCGGCGTCGATGGCCGCGGCGGCCGCTTGCGCTTCGTCGGGGGCGGCGTTTCCTTCCGCCTTCCAGTCCTTCTTGATGTAGCCGAACTCGGTGCGCAGCAGTTCGCCCCGTTGGCCGTCGAGCAGGGCTATGGCTTTCACCTCGCCGTGCTCCAGGACGAACGGCGCCGTGTAGCGCGGCGCGTCGGCCGTCGGTTTCGAGCCGTCGGTGGTGTAGTGGATGGTGTAGCCGGTGTTGAGGTTGGCCGCCGCCTCCTCGCCGTGGGGCTTCCAGCTGAAGGCGTCGGGGCGCGGGGCCAGGCTCACGCGCCCGTCGAGCGAGCGCGAGGCCACGAGGCGCGGCGGGCGCGGCACGTAGTAGTGGGCCGAGACGTGGCTCAAGGCAGGCGCGCGGCGCGAGCGGAGGATGCGCAGCCGCAGGCGGTCCGTCGTGACGGGCGCGAAGCGTAGGATGCGTTTGTAGCCTATGTTCGTGGCGCGGGCCACCTCTTTCCACGCCCCGTCCGTCCAGACGTCGAGGGCGTGCTCCTCCACCCGTTCGCCGCGCAGGCGGACGGCTTCCTGCACCACGAAGCGGTCCAGGCGGACGGCCTCGGGCAGCCGCAACTCGACGGCGCCGCCCGCTTCGGGGAGCGTCAGGTAGGAGTCGGGGTCGTCGTCGAGCAGCTGCGCCGGCCCTTCGGCGCCCTCGAGCAAGTCGTGCCCGTAGGTCTGGCGTATGCGCCGGCCCACTTCGCAGAGTACGGTCGCGTCGTGCGGGGAGAGGCGTCCCTCGCGGTTGGGGGGCACGTTGAGCAGGAATATGGAGTTGCCGCCGACGGCCCGTTCGTAGATGTCGAACACGTCGTCGGCGCTCCTCACGCCCTGTCGCTCGTCGTCGCGGTAGAACCAGCCTTCGCGGATGGAAGTATTCGTCTCGGCCGGCTGGTAGTGCAGGTAGCGGCCGGGCCGCAGCTGCGCGCGGCTGCCCAGGTCGGCGGCCGTCAGGTCATCGAAGTGCTGGAGCGTGTCCGGGTCGGCGACGTAAGGGATGACGTTCCACTCGGTGGGGCGCGTAGCCCCCGCCTCGTTGCCGCACCAGCGCAGGTCCTCGCGGCCAAAGACAACGGCCTCCGGGGCCAGGGTGTGGATGAGCCGTCGCCAGGCCGCGTAGTTGTAGCGCTGCCCGCCCTTGCGCCTGGGGTGGGCCCCGTCGAGCCACACCTCGTGGATGGGGCCGTACTCCGTGAGCAGCTCGAACAGCTGATTAAGGAAATATTCGTTGTAATCGTCCACGACGAAACGGAACCGCGTGGGGTTGCTGAAGGGCCTGCCCGGCACCTCGCGCGGAATGGTGCGCAGCGCCTGCGGACTAAGGTTGCCGTACAGCCCGTCGGGGCTCTCCATCTGGAAAAGGTCGGCCGGCGAGAGGTAGATACCGAGCTGGAGCCCGAACTTACGGCACGAGGCGGCGAGGTCGCGGAGGACGTCGCCCTTCCCCTCGCGGAAGGGCGACGACATGACGCCGTGGCGCGTGTAGCGGCTTTGCCAGAGCACGAAGCCGTCGTGGTGCTTCACGGTGAGTATGACCTTCTTCATGCCGGCGGCGGCCAGGACGGCGCACCACTGGTCCGTGTCGAGACGGCGCAGGGCGAAGTCGGCCGGCGACTCCTTGCCCGTGCCCCACTCCCTGCGCGTGAACGTGTTGGGACCGAAGTGGATGAAAGCGATGAACTCGTTGTTCATCGCGGCCCACTGCTGCGGCGTCGGGACCACGTGGACGGCTTTGTCGAGAATGCGCCCGGGCGTGTCGTCGGGGGCGGCGTAGAGGGTGTTCGTATAGGCGATGGTGTTGGCCACCTGGGCCGTGGCCGGCGGACACGGGGCGGCCAGGACGGCAACGAGGCCGGCACCCAGAAGGATGCGCCGGCCCCGTCGCGACTCTTGCCCACTAAGGGGAAAACAAAGGGAAAACATCAGCAATCTTCTATTTGAAAACAGACTCCGGCACTTCGCCCGTCCAGCACAAGGGCTGGTCGACGCGGAACAGGTGCAGGATGGTGGAGGCCGTATTGACCGTGTTGTTGGGTTCGGTGATGGTGAATCCGCGCTTTATGCCCGGCCCCACGATGCCCCAGGGCACGAACATCTCGTCCGGGGTGAGGCCCCCGTGGCCGTAGCCGATGCCGCCGTGGTCCGTGAGAAAGAAGAAGTGGGTGTCCTCGTAGAGCCCCGCCGCCTTGAGCCGCTCGAGGAAGTCGCCGATGGCGACGTCCGCCTCCTCGATGGAGCGGATGTACTCCGGGGACATCCACTTGTGGCCGTGGCCCGCGTGGTCCGTGTGTACGGAGTAGAGGAACACGAGCTGCGGCTCGTCGCGATGGGCCGAGATGAAGCGGAACGCCTTATCGTAGTTCTCGCGATAGGAATCGTTCTCGCCGAAGCTGCACTCATCGAAGTATTTCCTGTTGTGCGAGTTGACGAGCTCGGCCCAGTTGTAGTAGAAAGCGGTCCGGATGCCCTTCACGTTCTCCTTGAGCACGCGGAACACGGAAGGGTAGTAGCCGTCGGCGTCCTGCTCCACGGCGGGCAGGACGTGCTTCTGCACGGTCCAGGCGTTATCCGTCACGCCGTGCTGCTCGGGCCCGCTGCCCGTGAGGTGACTGGTCCAGTTCGGCAGGGTTACGGACGGCATGGCGCAGCGTGTGGTGAGCGAGAGCGCGCCCTCTTGCAGGAGCGCGTCGAGGTGGGGGTGGCGGGCTTTCTGGAAGCCTTCGACCGAGATGCCGTCGAGGGCGATGAGCACCACGCGTTTGGCGCGGCGCGCGGCCTGGGCCGGGATGCAGAGCAGGCCGCACAGCAGCAGGGCCGCTACCAGGCGCAGGCCGCGTCCGGCGGGACGGAGATGGGAAAACAGGGAAAAGGACATAGGGGATAAAGGTTTTTATGGTAAGCAGTTTTTGTGTAGGCAGCGAGGCAGACTTCCGGTTTACGGCCGCACGGTGTCTTCGCCGGCGGCAAAGCCGTAGAGATTGCCGGCATAGTCCGCCACGAAGAGCATGTTGCCCGAGACGGCGGCCGACGTCAGAACGGGCGCGCCGGTGTGGTGGCGCCAGAGCAGCGTGCCGTCGTGGCGCGAGAGGGCGTAGCACGCGCCGTCCGAGGCGCTGACAAAGACCGCGTCGCCCGAGACGACGGGGCTGCACTCTACCTGCGCGGCGGGCGCCGCTACGTAGGGCGCGGTGTAGAACAGGGCCTCGCCCGTGCGGAACTGCCACTTGACGTCGAGCGTCTGGCGGTCGAGCGCCACGATGCCCTCGGTGGCCGTGCCGAAGATAATCTCACGGTCCGTCACGGCAGGCGTCGACGTCACGTCGACCGAGAACGGCAGTTCGCGGCGTGCCACCGTCTGGCCCGAGGTGGCGGAGACGATGAAGAGCGACTGTTGGGAGAGGAAGTAGAGCAGGCCGTCGTGTACGGCGGGCGAGGAGGCGCGGTTGCGGATGCCGTCCTCCGAGCGCGCCCACAGCAGCTGGCCGGTTCGGGCATCGTTGGCGTACATGGCGGCCCACTGCACGCCGCCCACGAGCACGGCGTTCGCGCTGTCGAGCGAGAGCGTCACCGTCGTGCCCTCACGCTGCGGCCAGTGGCCTCCCTCCCAGAGGGTGCGCCCCGTAGCCGCGTCGACGGCACAAAGGCCGGGCCCTTCGCCGGCATAGACCGTGTCGCCCTGCGCCGTCAGGCCGCTGTCGAGGCCCGGCGTGAGCGCTACGCGGAGCTTCTTCTCCCAGACCAGGCGCCCGGTGCGGACGTCGAGGGCATAGAGGTAGCCGCCGGCGTCCTGGGCAAAGACGAGGCCCCGCGTAGCGGCGATGCTGTTTTTCACACTGCCGCGGGTGGCGAAGCGCCAGCACGTGCGTCCCGTCCGGGCATCTACGGCCACGACGGCAGCACCGCCGGCCGCGTTCTCGTCGGTTGTGGCGCAGACCACCCGGTCGCCGCAGACCACGGGCGAGGCCATGTAGACCGTCGAACCGAGGTTGCGCACCCAGGCCGGCCGCAACGGCAGGCGGAGCGTGTCGCGCGCCAGGCCGCCATGGGCCGCGCTGCCGCCCAGGGTAGGCCAGTCGCCGCCCGGCCTTGCGGCCGGCACGCTGTCCGGCGCATAGACGAAACGGGCCTGCCGGATGCGGGTCTGTCCGTCGGCGAAGCGGGCCGTCACCCTTAGCGTCGCCACGCGGCCGCGGCAGGCTTCGGGCAGCGCCGTCTCGGCGTGCCAGGCGAAGTCCGTGAGTTGGCGCAAGGGCGTGGCGCGCACCACGGTGCGGCCCTCGAGCAGGTACTCGAAGCTGACGTCGCGCACGGGCGCCACCGTGGCGTAGGCGTTGACGTCGACCGAAACGAGCCCCGGCGCCTGTCCCGGCGCGATGTGGCCGTCGTGGACCGACGCGACCGTGACCTGCGGCTCCATGTGGGCGTAGCGCAGTTCGGAGCGGAGCGTACCCGCCGCGTCGACGTGCAGGGTGCGGAAGGCCGAGACGGCGTGGTCGATGCCGCCGCGCGCCAGGGTCGACGTGCAGAAAGCCGGCACGCCGGCCGTCCGCGTAATGTGGTTGATATGGAGATGGCCGTAGAGCCAGCCCTTCAGGTTGTGCTGTTCCAGGTCGATACGTTCGTCCTTCCCGTCGCTCAGGACGTGGTGTCCCCCTTCGGTCCAGTAGTCGTGATTGAAGAGGACGACGGGCGTGCCCTTGGGCAACTGCGCCAGGTCGTTCTTCAGCCAGCGACAGACGTCGGTCATGGAGTAGCCCGGCCGGTAGTCGCCGCTGCGCATCGGCGTGACGACGTAGTGGACCCTGCCGGCGTTGAAAGAGTAATAGACGGGGCCGTAGCGGCGCTCGTAGAACGCTTCTCCGCGCTCTCCCTTTACCAAATCGTGGTTACCGATGCAGTAATACACGGGCCGGTCCATGTTGTCCGAGTTCATGAGTGGCAGGTGGGCCGCCAGTCCCCGTTCGTAGCAGATGTCGCCCGTGTGGATGATGAAGGCGGCGCGGGTGTTGGCGGCGTAGGCGCGCAGGTCGTCGACCCAGTCGTCCTGCCCCACGGCCGTGGAGATTTCCGTGTCGGAGATTTGGACGAAACGGTGCGCGCCGTCGCGGCCGATGCCCGAATCGTAGGGGCGCACGCCGAAGTCGTAGACGGACGTCCCCGCCTGGATGTGGTGGTAGAAGGGGCTGGCCACGTAGCCGCTCGGCGTGGAGATGAAGACGAAGCGCGCCTTCGCGTGGCCGGGCAGCCGGTAGTGGCCGTCGCGCGCCGTAGTGACGACGTTGAGCCCGTCGGAGACGGCGACGCCGCGCAACGTCCTCTCGCCCCGGTCGTACCGGCCGTTGGCATTGGCGTCGACGTAGACGCGACCTTCGCAGGCCACGGCGCTGTCGGGCGGCACCGCGGAGCCGGACAACAGGGCGGAAAGGAGAATTGCGTACATAGGTGGTGTGGTAAGCGCGGGTCCGAAACTCGTGGCAAAGTTAGGGAATACAGGGCATATCGGGGAATGGACAAAACGACAGGCGCATGGACTATTCTGCTATTCCGGCCTCGGCCGCGGTCTGTGCGTCGCGCCGCCGGGCCAGGATTCGTATTTACGGGGCTAAGGCCCGTTTTTACGGGAATAGGGCGAGTTTTTACGGGGATAGGGCCCGTAGCGAGGGGCCTTAGCCCCGTTCGTTCCGCGCCGGGGCGCGGGGCGGGCCGGATAGAAAAATCCCCGGCGCCGCGGGGCGTCGGGGACAGGGGGACGGGGAGAGCGGTGCGGCCCGCTGCGGGGCTTAGCCCTGGAGCGAGGCGAGCGTCTCCTTGAGTGTGGCTATCTTGGTCTCGGCGTCGTGCTGTTTCTTGCGTTCCAGTTCCACGACGGCGGCCGGGGCATTGGCTACGAAGCGTTCGTTGGACAGCTTCTTGTTGACCCCTTTGAGGAAACCTTCGAGGTGTTCCAGCTCGGCCTGCGCCTTCCGGATTTCCTCCTCCACATTGATGAGGTTGCCGAGGGGTACGGCGAACTCCTGCGTGCCGACGAGGAAGGCTGAGGCTCCCTTGTCCTTCGTCGCGACGACGTCGATGCGTTCCACGCAGGCCATTTTGGCAATCACGTCGGCGTATTCGGCCACGGGGTTGGTGCCTACGGCTTGGAGCGCCAACGGCGTCCGGGGCGCGATGTTCTTGGAGTTGCGCACGGCGCGTACGGCGGCGATGACGCTCTTGACGCGCTCCATGCCGTCGACGAGGGCCTGGTCGCCCTCGGCCGGTTCGGCGATGGCCTGCGGGCTGATGCTGATGCTCTCGCCGTCGCGGCGTTCGCACAGGTGCTGCCAGAGTTCCTCCGTGATGAAGGGCATGAAGGGGTGGAGCAGGTGGAGCAGGGCGTCGAAGTAGCCGATGGTGGCGTCGTAGGTGGCCCGGTCGACGGGGCTGCCGTAGTCGGGCTTCACCATCTCGAGGTACCAGCTGGAGAACTCGTCCCAGAAGAGGCGGTAGACTTCCATCAGCGCGTCGGACAGGCGGTACTTGCGGTACATGTCGGCCACGTCGGCGGCGCTGCGGCGCAGGCGGGCGCCGAACCAGCGGACGGCGAGGCGCGCCGTTTCGGGCTGCGGCGCGTCGGCGGTCTGCCAGCTGTGGACCAGGCGGAAGGCGTTCCAGATTTTGTTGCAGAAGTTGCGGCCCTGTTCGCAGAGCGCCTCGTCGAAGAGGATGTCGTTGCCGGCCGGTGCGCAGAGCATCATGCCCATGCGCACGCCGTCGGCGCCGTAGCGGTCGATGAGCTCGAGCGGGTCCGGCGAATTGCCGAGCGATTTAGACATCTTGCGGCCCAGTTTGTCGCGCACGATGCCCGTGAAGTAGACGTTGCGGAACGGCATCTGTCCCGTGAACTCGTAGCCCGCCATGATCATTCGGGCAACCCAGAAGAAGATGATGTCGGGCCCGGTCACCAGGTCACTGGTCGGGTAGTAGTAGCTGAATTCCGCGTTCCCCGGGTCCGTGATGCCGCGGAAGAGGGATATGGGCCAGAGCCAGGAGGAGAACCACGTGTCGAGCGCGTCCTCGTCCTGCTTCAGGTCGGCCAGGGTCAGGGCCTCGTTGCCCGTCTTCTGCCGGGCCAGGGCTAGGGCCTCTTCCGCCGTCTCGGCGACGACGAAACCGCCGGACGGGAGGTAGTAGGCCGGGATGCGGTGCCCCCACCACAACTGGCGGGAGATGCACCAGTCCTTTATGTTCTCGAGCCAGTGGCGGTAGGTGTTCTTGTACTTGGCCGGGTAGAAGTGTATCTCGTCGTTCATGACGGGCGGCAGGGCCAGGTCGGCGAAGTGCTTCATCTTGAGGAACCACTGCATGGACAGTTTCGGTTCGATGGGCACGCCGGTGCGCTCCGAGCAGCCTATTTTGTTGTCGTAGTCCTCTACTTTCTCCATGAGTCCGGCCTGGGCCAGGTCGGCGGCTATCTGTTTCCGCACGTCGAAGCGGTCTTGCCCGACGTACATGCCCGCGGCCTCGGAAATCGTGGCATCGGGGTTGAAGATGTCGATGATAGGGAGATTGTACTTTTCGCCTAACATGTAGTCGTTCACGTCGTGGGCCGGCGTCACTTTCAGGCAGCCCGTGCCGAACTCAATCTCTACGTATTCGTCCTCGATGACGGGGATGACGCGGCCCACCAGGGGGACGATGACCTTCTTGCCGCGCAGCCAGTGGTTCTTCGGGTCCTGTGGGTTGATGCACATGGCCACGTCGCCCATAATGGTTTCCGGTCGCGTCGTGGCTACTACGGCGTAGCGGCCGCGCTCGTCCTGGTGAACGACCTCGCCTTCCTCGCCCGTGGCGCCGGTGCTGTCGTCCTCGGCCACGTAGTATTTCATGTAGTAGAGCTTGGTGTGCTCCTCCTTATATACGACTTCCTCGTCCGAGAGGGCGGTCTGTGCCTTCGGGTCCCAGTTGACCATGCGCACGCCGCGGTAGATGAGCCCCTTGTTGTAGAGGTCTACGAACACCTTTATGACGCTGCGCGAGCGCTCCTCGTCCATGGTGAAGGCCGTGCGGTCCCAGTCGCACGAGGCGCCTACGCGGCGCAGCTGCTTGAGGATGATGCCGCCGTGCTCCTCGGTCCACTGCCAGGCGTGGCGGAGAAATTCCTCGCGCGTCAGGTCCGACTTCTTGATGCCCTGTTGGGCCAGGCGCGCCACTACTTTGGCTTCCGTGGCAATCGAGGCGTGGTCCGTGCCGGGTACCCAGCAAGCATTTTTTCCCTCCATGCGCGCGTGGCGCACCAGTATGTCCTGGATGGTTTCGTTAAGCATGTGCCCCATGTGGAGTACGCCCGTCACGTTGGGCGGTGGGATGACGACCGTGTAGGCCTCGCGTGCGTCAGGTTTTGAACTGAAAAGGTGGTGGTCCAACCAGTACTGGTACCACTTGGTCTCCACTTCTGCGGGATTGTATTTGCTTGCTAGTTCCATAGTTAGGATGCGTTGTCTGTTTGCTTGTGCGAATTTCCCTGCAAAGATACGACATTCTCACGAAAGGCGGTGCAGGCGTGGCCGGGATAGTTGAGGCCGAACGCTTTACCCGCCCGGCGCGGCGGCCCGCAGTCCCCGTCGGAGCGGGGGCGCGCGCCGTTTTCACGGGGCTAAGGCCCGTCGCTACGGGGCTAGGCCCAGTTTTTACGGGAATAGGGGGAGTTTTTACGGGGCTAAGGCCCGTGGTTGCGGCGACTGTCGGCGTCAGCGGAAGGCCACTTGCAGCGGCTGACGCAGGGCGGCCAGCGTCTCGGCCGCGCGTTGCCGCCACTCGGCGAAGGTGCGCACGTCGGCCTTGCTCCAGGCCGAGCCGAAGTAGTAGGTGAAGCGCTGGCCGGGGCGATAGGTGGCGAGGCCCACGGCATGGCCGGCCACGCTGCCCGCCGGCTTGGCGTAGAGCAGGGGACAGGTGCGCACGCCGGCGTCCGGGAAGAGGAGGCCCGTGTAAATCTGGAAATTGTGGCGCGTCGGGTTGTCCGTCGGGTCGGCATAGGCCACGTAGCCCTCGCCGCAGGCTAGGCTCGTCGTGTCCGCCGTGTGGACCACGACACCCGCGGCCAACGTGCGCGGCGCCGTCAGCCCGTCGTACCAGACGGTAAGGCGGCAGAAGTTGCTCCCCTTGTCGCAACGGATGATGCGGTGCTCCGTGACGCCGCGGTCCGTGCCCGCGTCGAAGGGGCCGTAGTCCAGGCGCACGGCGAAGCGAAGCGGCCCGTTGTCCAGGATTTCGCACGTCCGGTAGCAGTAGGGCAGCAGCAGGCTGTCGCCTTCGAGCAGCGCCGGGGCGCCGCAGCCCAGGGTGGGCCCCACCTGGTAGCAGTCCAGGCCGTTGCCGTGGTCGTAGTGGTAGCTGGTCTGGCGTTGCAGCTCGGTGGCTTCGGCCCGCTTTCCCTCGGCCTGCAGCTGGCGGATGCGGGCCTGGTGGCCGAGTTCCAGGGCGTAGCGGTCCGCCACGACGAGGTCGGGCGTGTTCTTCACCCAGACGTCGATGCCGAACGAGCGCTCGCCGGTGCGTTGCAGGGCCGGGCCGTAGACGCGATAGGCCGTGCGGTCGTTTTCCCAGGCCACGTCGTCCAGGCGTTCGGGGTAGCGGCGCCCATGCACGGCGGGCGTGGCGGCGCGGGGTGTCCCCGGTTGCAGGCGGAAAATGGCCGTGCCGCCCGGGCGTACGCTGACGTCGAGCAGCAGCAGGCTGTCGTGCGTCAGCTGGTAGTCCACTTCCTGGCCCGAGGCGTTGCGGACGGTGAAGGACTGACCCGGGCGAAGGCCGAGGCGGGTGTAGACGTCGCGGGCCGGGATTTCGACGATTTCCTGCCGCTGGGCGTCGCTCGGGTTCGAGACCGCGAGCGTAGCGCGCTGCGCCAGGGCCGCCCCGGGTGCCGCCAGGCAGCCCAGGGCCGTAAGGAGGAGAATAGCGGGCGTTTTCATAACGGGGACAAAGATAGTGAAAGGCGAGAGGCAAGGCAAGGAAAAGCCTCGCTTTTCCATGACTTGTCCGAGCCGCCTCCTGTCTACGTGCAACAGAGATAGTGAAAGGCGAGAGGTGGACAAAGAAAAACTGGTTTTTCTTTGTCACCCGGGCCGCTTCCTGTCTTGCGCAGCGCACCTAGTATATTAAAGGTGTGCGGCGGGCAAAGGGAGAACCCCGCTTTTCCTTTGCCCCACCGGACCGGAACAGGCGCCCGGGCGCGGGGCGTAGCGGCCGCCCGGTTACCCACGAAGAGCGGCGGCCGGAGCGGCCTTCCCGTTTTCCGTCCGTGCGGCTTGGCGCGGCGGGGCGCTTTTCGTAAATTTGCCTACGTAATCGCCCTGCCGCGGGGCCATGGCAAGATCCCCCATCCCCCTATGATGTGAAACGCAAACTCCTTTCCTGGCTCCTGGCCGCCTGGGGCAGCCTGGCGCCGGCCTTTGCCCGGCAACCGTCCGACACGGTCTACCGCTTCACGCACGGGCCCTACCTGCAGGGCCTGACGCCGAACGACGTGCGCGTCTACTTCACGACCTCGGGTCGCGGCGTCTCGGCCGTCGAGGTGAGGCGGCAGGGCGACGCCCGTACGCGCCGCGTGTTCGACTACGTGGACGGGCTGGTCCAGGCCAACAACACGCGCAACGCCATCCGGCTCGACAGCCTCGCGCCCAATACGACTTACGAGTATCGCCTTTTGTCGGTCCCCATCCGCAGGTTCCGTCTGTCGGACAACGTTTACGGCGACACGATTGTTACGCCCTGGTACACTTTCCGTACGCCCGACCCCTCCGCCACGTCGTGCGCCTTCGTCACGCTCAGTGACATGCACGACGACGCGGCGAAGTACGCGAAGCTGCTCTCCTTCCAGCCGCTGCGGGAAGTGAGCGCCGTGTTCCTGCTCGGCGACATGTTGAGCCATTTCAGTAAGCCCGACCAGCCCTACCCCAGCTTCATCGACACGTCGGTAGTCCGCTTCGCCCGCCACATTCCGTTTGTGGCCGTGCGGGGCAACCACGAGACGCGCGGCCCGTATGCCCGCCTTTACGGGCAGTACGTCTACCGGCCGCAGGGCAGGTTCTACGCCACGTACTCCCTGGGCGACACGTTCATCATCGTACTCGACACGGGCGAGGACAAGCCCGACAGCCACTTCGACTACTCCCGCATCACGGCATTCGACGCCTACCGCCGCGAGCAGGCGGCCTGGTTGCGGCAGGTCGTGGCCAGCGAGGCCTTCCGCCAGGCGCGCCACCGCATTGTCCTGCTCCACATCCCGCCCGCCAAGCGCGGCGCGAACCGGCGCGCTTCGGCCCACGGCCCGGCCATGGTGGACAGCCTCTACATGCCTGTCCTGAACCGCGAACGCATAGACCTGATGATTGCGGGCCACCTGCACGAGTTCGCTTACCGTGCGCCCCGGGCCGGGGAGAATAGCTTCCCCATTCTGCTCAACGACAACGCCTGCGCCACGCTGGTGCGCGTCGGGCCGCAGGGTGTGGCCGTGCGCACGGTGAATGAGGCCGGCGAAGTGATGTTTGAGAAAGAATTCAGGGACTGAGGGCGGCGCCCTCCGGCAACGGCCGGACGCGACGGTGGGCAAGTTGCGGTCCGCCGTGCGGCGGGGCCGAGGTAAAAAGAAAAAGATGCAGACAGAAATTATCGGTAGATTCGAGCACCGCGATGCCGCCGCGGCCTTTGCGCGACTAGCCGCCGGCTTGCGGGCCGACGGACGGGCGGCCGCGGCCGGCTGCTGGCTCGTGGGCAACTACGACCTGGACGGACTGCGCGCCGACGCCCTGCTGGCCACGCCGGGTGGGCTGACGCTCGTCCTGTTCCGCCGGCGGCGCGGGCCCGGGGCGGTTCCGGCCGCCACACTGTCGCGCGCCCGGACGTGTATGCAGCGGCGGCTGGCGGCCCTGCCCGGCGGGCAGGCGCTGCT
>OHIY01000444.1_pt1 | contig 23163 bp, 20 predicted proteins | sample 1568351 | NCBI WGS metagenome assembly OHIY01 (sample SAMEA3879547, study PRJEB24766) | human gut metagenome | biome: human-associated habitat; feature: feces | place: USA | collected 1985/1987 | reverse complement strand
TCCATCTTGTCATAAGCCTGCCGCATAAGCGCCGTCCCTGCTTCGTCCAGGACGCAGTAGGTGCGCAGCTCCTCTTCGGGAAAGGTCGGGTGGAGGAGGATCTCCGCGGCGATGCGGAGCGTCTCGACGGCGAACTTCGAGAGCATGGCGAAGTTGATGTAGGCGTAGTCGCGGTCGAGGTTGACGTCGTACCAAGAGCCGTAGAAGTCGAGTTGTTCGGCGATCCGGCGCGCCGTCATCGAGCGGGTCCCCTCCGAGAGGAGGTTCGCCGTGGTCGAGGCGGAGAAGGGCGCCTGCTGCACGGCCGAGCCGGCGCGGAAGACGAACGAGACGCGCAGCACCTCGAACTCGTCGGCCGGGAGCAGGTAGAGCGCTGCACCGTTGGGCAGCAGGTGGCGTTCGGCACGGGCAACGTCGACCGATGCCGGGGTCACGGGTTGCGGATGTATCATTTCTTTGCCTTGTATATCAATGTATTGCTGTTTTCCGGGCGCAGTACCGTGCGGCAGAAGCTGCGGATGTCGTCGTTCGTCACGGCGCGGTAGCGGGCCACCTCGCCGTTGATGAGCGGCAGGTCGCCGAGCATCTCGTAGAAGCCGAGGTTCATCGCCTTGTTCATGACATTCAGCTCGCCGAAGAGCGTGTTGGCCTCGAACTTGTTGCGCACCTTCTCCAGTTCGTACTCCGTCGCGGCGTCGCGCACGAGCGCCCCGATCTCCTCGCGGAAGGCCTCCTCGACCTGTGCCGGGGTCGTGTCGGGCAGCAGCTGCCCGGTGAAGACGAAGAGCCCCGGGTCGACGTCGCCCGTGACGTAGGCGTTCACCGACGAGAGCAGGCGTCGCCCCTTGACGAGCCGCTGGTAGAGCCGCGACGAGTCGCCGCCCGAGAGCAGGTCCGAGACCAGGTCGCCGACGAAGAATTCGGCCGAGGTGCGCCCGCCCATGTGGTAGGCGACCGAGACCGTCGTGGCCGGGACGTCGCGCTCGACCTCCTCGCGCCGCGCAGCCTCCTGCGGCGGCTCCTGCGGAATCGGCACGGTCGGATGCGGCCGGTCGGCCAGAGGGGCGAACCACCGCCCGGCAAGTTCGAGCATGCGCTCCTCGTCCAGATCGGCCGAGATCGAGAGGATGGCGTTCGAGGGGTGGTAGTAGGTGCGGTAGAAGGCCTGCACCTCCTCCATCGTCGCGTCGGCGATGTGGTCGGGCGAGAGCCCGATCGTCGCCCAGCGGTAGGGGTGCACGCGGTAGCTGAGCGCGCGCAGCAGCATCATCTGGTCGCCGTAGGGCTGGTTGAGGTAGCGCTGGCGGTACTCCTCGATCACCACGCGCTTCTCGGTCGCGAGCTTCCCGGGCGTGAGCTCCAGCCCCTGCATGCGGTCGCTCTCGAGCCACAGCGCCGTCTCGATGTTGTCGCGCGGCAGCGTGATGTAGAAATCCGTGTAGTCGTTGTTCGTGAAGGCGTTGTTGTCGCCCGAGGCCATCTGCACGGGTAGATCGAACGACGGCACCTGGCGCGTGCCGCGGAACATGAGGTGCTCGAACAGGTGGGCGAAGCCCGTGCGCGCGGGGTGCTCGTTGCGCGCCCCGACCCGGTAGAGCAGGTTCACCGCGGCGAGCTTCGAGCTGCGGTCGCGGTTGACGACGACGGTGAGTCCGTTGTCGAGCGTTTTGCGTTTGTAGGGAATCATGCCTGCAAAGATAATGCAAAGCGCGTGCGCGGCAATGCGCCGCCCGGCCTTTTTGCCGCTGCCCGGCCTTTTTGTCTCCGCCCGCGGGCGGGCCGCCGGGCGGCGTCGTTGCTCCGGTGCCGGGGGTGCGCGGCTAACCGGCTATTGGTTAACCACTTTGCAACTCGGTGATTCAGCGTTTGTTTGCTGTTATTCGGCTAACACTCCGACGATGAGCTGTTTCGCACTCCGAAATGTCAAAAAATTACAGTTATTTGAATAAAAATAGGGGTGATTTTTGCGCCGAATTTTCTATCTTTGCATCGCACTTATTTTGGAATAGACCCGACGGAAACGGAAAAAACACACAAATATCCTCTAAAATTCCAACAAAATGGCAGAAAAGAAATTTATCACCTGTGATGGTAACTACGCTGCGGCCCATGTGGCTTACATGTTCTCGGAGGTTGCAGCCATCTATCCCATCACGCCTTCTTCGACGATGGCCGAACTCGTGGACGAGTGGGCCGCGCAGGGCCGCAAGAACATCTTCGGCGAGACGGTGAAGGTCGTGGAGATGCAGTCCGAGGCCGGTGCCGCCGGCGCCGTGCACGGCTCGCTGCAGAGCGGTGCCCTCACCACGACGTTCACCGCGTCGCAGGGTCTGCTGCTGATGATCCCCAACATGTACAAGATCTCGGGCGAGCTGCTCCCGGGCGTCTTCCATGTCTCGGCGCGTGCGCTGGCCGCCCAGTCGCTGTCGATCTTCGGTGACCATCAGGATGTCATGGCTACCCGCCAGACGGGCTTCGCCATGCTGGCCACCTCGTCCGTACAGGAGGTCATGGACCTCGCGGGCGTTGCCCACCTCGTGGCGCTGAAGGCCCGCGTGCCGTTCCTGCACTTCTTCGACGGTTTCCGCACCTCGCACGAGATTCAGAAGATCGAGCTCATCGACGAGGCCGCACTGACGGCCATGCTCGACCGCGACGCCCTGAAGGCCTTCCGCGCCCGTGCGCTCAACCCCGAGCACCCCGTGACGCGCGGTACGGCCCAGAACCCCGATATCTACTTCCAGACGCGTGAGGCGGCCAACAAGTTCTATGAGGCGGTGCCCGACATGGTGGCCGAGACGATGGCCCGTATTTCGGAGATCACCGGCCGCAGCTACAAGCCGTTCGTCTACTACGGCGATCCCGAGGCCGAGCACATCATCGTGGCCATGGGCTCCGTGACGGAGACCATCAAGGAGACGGTCGACTACCTGCGCGCCAAGGGCGAGAAGGTCGGCGTCATCACCGTACACCTCTATCGTCCCTTCGCGGTCAAGTATCTCATGGAGGTGCTGCCCGCGAGCGTGAAGCGCATCTGCGTGCTCGACCGCACGAAGGAGCCCGGCGCCAACGGCGATCCGCTCTACCTCGACGTCGTGGAGGCCTTCGCCACGGCCAAGTCGCTGCCCTGCGGCCAGATGCCGCTCATCATCGGCGGCCGCTACGGCCTCTCGTCGAAGGATACGACGCCCGCACAGATGCTGGCCGTCTTCGAGAACCTCAAGCTCAACGAGCCCAAGAACCAGTTCACGGTCGGCATCACCGACGACGTGACGTTCCGTTCGCTGCCCGTCGGCGAGGAGATCTCGCTGGCCAAGCCCGGCACGTTCGAGGCCCTCTTCTTCGGTCTGGGCGCCGACGGTACGGTGGGTGCCAACAAGAACTCGATCAAGATCATCGGCGGCACGACGAACAAGTACTGCCAGGCCTACTTCTCCTACGACTCGAAGAAGTCGGGCGGCTACACCTCGTCGCACCTGCGCTTCGGCGACCTGCCCATCACCTCGCCCTACCTGGTGACCACGCCCGACTTCGTGGCCTGCCACGTGCCCTCGTATGTCGACAAGTACGACGTGCTGAAGGGGCTGAAGGCCGGCGGTTCGTTCCTGCTGAACTCGGTGCATGACGCCGAGACGACCTGCGCGACGCTGCCCGACCACATGAAGGCCTACATCGCCAAGAACAAGATCAACTTCTACATCATCAACGCCACGAAGATCGCCGCCGAACTGGGTCTGGGTTCGCGCACGAACACCATCATGCAGTCGGCCTTCTTCAAGATCGCCAACGTCATTCCGTTCGAGAAGGCCGTCGAGGAGATGAAGCACGCCATCCTGAAGTCCTACGGCAAGAAGGGCGAGGATATCGTCAACATGAACTATGCGGCCGTGGATGCCGGCGGCAACGCCGTCGTGAAGATCGACGTGCCGGCCGAGTGGGCCTCGATCGAGGACAAGGGCTTCGTGCACGCCTCGAACGCCGCTGCTCCGGAGTTCGTCCGCAAGATCGTCGAGCCGATCAACGGCCTGAAGGGCGATGACCTGCCCGTTTCGGCCTTCAACGGCCGCGAGGACGGCACGTGGGAGAACGGTACGGCCGCCTACGAGAAGCGCGGCGTGGCCGTGAAGGTCCCCGTCTGGAAGATCGCGAACTGTATCCAGTGCAACCAGTGCGCCTATGTCTGCCCGCACGCCGTGATCCGTCCGTTCCTCGCTACGGAGGCCGAGGCCGCCGCATCGGGTGTCGAATGGAAGCAGGGCCTGGGCGAGACGAAGGAGTACAAGTTCCGCATCCAGATCTCGCCGCTCGACTGTACGGGTTGCGGCAACTGCGTCGACATCTGCCCCGCCAAGGAGAAGGCGCTCGAAATGCGTCCGCTCGAGGAGCAGCTTCCGCAGCAGAAGAACTGGGACTACATCACGAAGAACATCGGCTACAAGCAGGTGGTCGACAAGACCAAGTCGGTCAAGAACCTCCAGTTCTCGCAGCCGCTCTTCGAGTTCTCGGGAGCCTGCGCCGGCTGCGGTGAGACGCCCTACATCAAGGCCATCTCGCAGCTCTTCGGCGACAAGATGATGGTTGCCAACGCGACGGGCTGTACGTCGATCTACTCGGGTTCGGCCCCCTCGACGCCCTACTGCACCAACGCCAAGGGTCAGGGTCCCGCCTGGGCCAACTCGCTCTTCGAGGACAACGCCGAGTTCGGTCTCGGCATGCACATCGGCGTGGAGAAGCTCCGCGACCGCATCCAGGCAACGATGGAGGAGGCCATTGCCAACTGCGACAAGTGCTCCGACGAGCTCAAGGGCGTCATGAAGGAGTGGATCGCCAACCGCGGTTCGTCGTCGAAGTCGGCCGAAGTGACCGAGCGTCTCGTCCCGATGATGGAGGCCTGCGGCTGCGACTACTGCAAGAAGATTCTCGAACACAAGGACTGGCTCGTCAAGAAGTCGCAGTGGATCATCGGCGGCGACGGCTGGGGCTACGACATCGGCTACGGCGGCGTGGACCACGTGCTGGCTTCGGGTCAGGATGTCAACATCCTCGTCGTGGATACCGAGGTTTACTCCAATACGGGCGGTCAGTCGTCGAAGGCTACGCCGGTAGGTGCCGTGGCGAAGTTCGCATCGAGCGGCAAGCGCATCCGCAAGAAGGACCTCGGCGCCATGGCCATGACCTACGGTTATGTCTACGTGGCCCAGGTTTCGATCGGCGGTTCGCAGCAGCAGCTCTTCAACGTGCTGAAGGAGGCCGAGGCCTATCCCGGACCGTCGCTCGTGATCGCCTACGCTCCGTGTATCAACCACGGAATCAAGGGCGGCATGACCCGCACGCAGACGGTGGGCAAGGAGGCCGTAGCCTGCGGTTACTGGCACCTGTGGCACTACAACCCGCTGCTCGAGCAGCAGGGCAAGAACCCCTTCGTGCTCGACTCGAAGGAGCCCGACTGGTCGAAGTTCCGCGACTTCCTGATGAAGGAGGTGCGCTACACCTCGCTCCAGAAGTCCTTCCCGGCCGAGGCCGAGGAGCTCTTCGCCGCAGCCGAGGAGAACGCCAAGTGGCGCTACAAGGGTTATGTACGCCTCTCGAAGATGGAGTACTGATCCCTTTGAGATACGATCGTGAGCAGCCGCGACCCGGAATCCGGGCCGCGGCTCTCTTTTTGCGCTGCCGAACGGCCGGCGGGATGCCCGCTGCGGAAGTTTGCGGTTCGGTGCGGAATGCGTAATTCCGGCGCGGGTGCACGGCGGCCAGGCCGGCTGAAAAACCGGCGGCGGGAGTTTGCCGTTCGACGCGGATTGTGTAACTTTGGTGCGCGTTTTGCTGATTTGCCGAACGACTGTGGATTTTTATGTTGTCAAATATCTTTTGCCCTATGAAAAAACTCTTTGCAGCCGCTGCGCTGCTCCTTGCGATGACCGCCTGCGGCGGCTCGCACGACACCCCGCTGGAGGGGACGACCTGGAAGCTGGCCTCGATGGAGGCAATCCCCGCTTCGGCTGTCGATGCCGAGCCCGATTTCTTCACGCTGTGGTTTGATGCGGCCGATACGCTCGTTTCGGGACGCACGAACTGCAACCGCTTCTTCGGCAAATATGCGCTCGACGGACACAGGCTGGAGATGAAGAACCTCGGCATGACCCGCATGGCCTGCCCCGATTTGCAGTACGAGGAGGCCTTCGTGCGGATGCTCGACGAGGTGAACCGTTACGGAATCAGGGAGGGTAAACTGACCTTCTACGACGGGGATCGGGCACTGGCTACGTTCCGCTCCGTGGACCCTGCCGCCATGCAGCAGTAGCGGGTTCTGCGGCCGGTCCGCCCGGAGCGGCCGCAAATGAAAACCCCGTCCGTCGGACGGGGTTTTCCGTTTTCTTATGCCGTGACCTCCTCCGGCTGGCATGTTTCGGACGGGCAGATCTCCATGCGGAAAAACTCTTCGAGCGTGATTTCGTAGTAGTCGCACAGATCGGCCAACGTCGAGATCGACATGTTGCCGCGGCCCGACTCGATTCGTGCGATGTTGATGTCCGTGTCGATGTAGACGTCCATCTGGGAAAGTCCGTGGTTTCGGCGCAGCAGTTTGAGGCGGGCGATCACTTCGCCGACTACCTTGTCATTGTGTCTTTCCCGTTTCATACAGCAAAGTACAGCAATCTTGGGATATTTTTCGCCGACGGTCGTGTCAGTGCCGAAATTTTGGCTATATTTGTACGACAGGTTGGCCGGGCTGCCGTGCAGTCCCGGTTCGACGGGTGATTTGTGCGGAAATCTTTCCGCAAATTGCGGGACGGCGGCAGGAAGAGGCGTCACGATATCCGGTTCCCCTTGCGGGGCCGAGTGTGGGCTGCCGTCCCGTTTTTTTTGTGCCTGCCTCTGCGTAGAGAGTGGGCTGCCGTCCCGGTTTTTTTGTGCCTGCCCCTGCGTAGAGAGTGGCCTGCCGTGCGGAGCATCGCCTGCCGACAGCGGGTGGAGTATTCAGTTTGCGCGAGGCGGAATGTCCGGTCTGAATGGAACGGAACCTCCGGTCTGCGGGGGGGGCGGAATGTCCGGTCGGCGGGGGGGCGGCCTGTACGGCGAGACGCCGGGCCATGCGCCGCAGGTGTCGCGGGCGGGAGGCGGAACGTCCCGGTCCGCTGATGGAGGCTCCCGGAGGCGGGCCGGGTCGGGATATGTCTCCAGAAGTGCCCGCCGGGCGCGAAAGGATTCCGGGAAACGGGCTGCATCCGCTGCGGCGCGCTGTTGGCAGCGTCCCGGGTCGGGTGGAAGGCGCATCCCGGCGTCGGAGGGAAAACAAAAAGCGGTTTTCGTGAGAAAACCGCTTTTGTCGTATGACCGGATGCGTTACTCGCTCAGCGGAGTTACGCTCACGTAGGACCGGCCTTCGCTCTTCTTGCAGAACTCGACGGTTCCGTCCACGAGTGCGAACAGCGTATGATCCTTGCCCATGCCTACATTCTCGCCGGCGTTGTGAACCGTGCCGCGCTGACGGACGATGATGTTGCCCGCCTTTGCGAACTGACCGCCGAACAATTTGATGCCGAGTCGCTTGCTTTCCGACTCACGGCCGTTCTTGGAACTACCTACACCTTTCTTGTGTGCCATGTCTTTTCGGTTTTAAAGGTTTATGCAACGATTTCTTCCACGAGGACCTGCGTCAGTGCCTGGCGATGGCCGTTGCACTTCTGGTATCCCGTTCTGCGCTTCTTCTTGAAGACCAGGACCTTGTCGTCCTTCAGATGCTTCAGGATCTTGCATTTTACCGTGGCGCCTTCTACAACAGGTGCGCCGACTTTGACCTGACCGTCGTTGTCTGCGAGCAGGACCTTGTCGAAACTTACGGACGAGTTTTCTTCGCCCTGGAGACGGTGAACATAAAGTTTCCGACCTTTCTCAGCCTTGAACTGCTGACCTGCAATCTCTACTATAACGTACATTAATTCGTTGGTTATGTGTTGAAACATAATTCGGAGTGCAAATATACGCATAATTATCTTATAAACAACAGCCCCGGCAAAAATTTTTCCGCCACGACGCCTCTGGCACGGTTTTGGGCGGCGAAGCGTGCGGCCGCGGTGTGCTTTTTGTCGGCGGAGTTGTCCTTTTCCGGCAGGGGCGCCGCCCGCGAAGCGTCCCGACGGGGGCGTCCCTGCGGCGGAGCGGACGCGCCATCTCGCTGTCCGGCTGCCGGATGCGGCGCCCGAGGGTTGCGGTGGCGGTTGGTTCCGGCGCGGCGGCAGACGCTCCGGAGCACCGGGCGGAGGCGGCAAATTGAGTGTTAAAAATTTCACAGTCTCGTAAATTCTCCTTATCTTTATGCCTGTCAAACGCAGTGACCTCAACAAAAAGCGGGAAACGATGATTAACGACAAGGTGAGAATGTATCTGCTGCCGCCCCTGTTCAATGCCGCGGTCAGGGCAGGTGCCGCCATCATGAACGTCTACAAGAACAAGGAGGATTACGACATAAGTCTCAAGAACGACCGGACGCCCATTACGCTGGCCGACCGCGTGGCCCACAAGACCATCCGCGAGTACCTCGGGCCGACGCGCATCCCCATCCTGAGCGAGGAGGGGCGCGAGATGCTCTACGACGAGCGCCGCAACTGGGAGCTTTACTGGCTGGTCGATCCGTTGGACGGCACGGTGGAGTTCATCAAGGGCAACAACGAATTTACGGTCAACATCGCGCTCATGGAGAACAACGTCTGCATGGGGGCGGTGATCTACGTGCCCTATTTCGAGAAGATCTACGTCGCGGGCCGCGACTCGGGGGCCTACCTCAAGGAGCATGTCGCGCCCGACGCCGCGGCGGACTACACCTACGAGCGGATCGTCGGGGACTGGACGCCGCTGCCGCTGGCCTCGGAGGCGCACCACGACCACCTGCGCGTCGCCGTGTCGCGGTCGCACCAGACGCCCGAGACGCACGAGTACATCGCCCGCCTGCGGGCGACCCATCCCGATCTGGAGGTTGTCGAGCAGGGCAGCTCCTACAAGTTCTGCCTGCTGGCCGAGGGGCGCATCGACTACTATGTCCGCACGACCCATACCTACGAGTGGGACACGGCGGCCGGGGAGCTGATCCTTGCCGAGGCGGGGGGCTCGACGCGCACGCTGCCCGACGACGGGGTGCTGCGCTACAACGAGGCCGATCTGCGCAATCCCTGGTTCCACTGCCGGTCGAAATACTGCAAGCTGTAGACGGCCGTTGCAACGACCGGCCCCGCTTGCGCGCCGATACGACATGCCCCGGCGGACGGATGTCCGGCCGGGGCCTTTTTGTCGGCGGAGTTTGCCCCGGGGCCTTTTTGTCGGCGGGGGATTGTCTCGGACTTTTTTGTCGGCGGGGTTTGCCCCGGGTCCCTTTTTGTCGGCAGGGGTACCCGGGAACTTGTGCGTGCGGCTGCTCCGGGAATTTGTGCGTGCGGCTACTTGTGTTCGATGTCGCAGGCGCCGCAGTTGCCCGAACAGCCGGGCAGCGCCGCGCCGCTTTCGGAGCACTCCGCCGTGCCGTCCGCCTCGCGCGTCTCCTGCACGGCGCACTTGATGCCCAACCGCTGCATGTCCTTGTTGGTGGAGATTTCCGAATCGATGTGGTGACCCTTGAAGATCAGCGTCAGCGACATGCCGACAACGAAGAGCGCGACGGCCGCAATGGCGCAGAGAATGACGATTAACCAGCCTGGCATGATATGCAAATTTTACGCCCCGTAAATTTGGGCTTTCGGGGACAAATGTATACATTTGTAGGATAAATTGCAAAAATGTTGCCCGCAAACGCCGACCTTCCCATGCCGCTGCGGGCAACGGCCTCACAAACGAAACCGAATCTATGAAAATCGTGATAGCGGGCGCCGGCGAAATGGGCAGCCACCTGGCTCGGATGTTGAGCGGAAACGGCCACGACATCACCGTCATCGACGCCGATCAGAAGCTCCTCTCCGAGGTGGGCAGCCTGGCCGATGTCATCTGCGTCGAGGGCGACTCGACGACCTTCGCCGTGCTGCGCAAGGCCGCCGTGCGCAAGTGCGACCTCTTCATCGCCGTCAACCACGAGGAGAACGACAACATCGTCGCGGCGATGCTGGCCAAGAAGCTCGGCGCGCGCAAGTCGATCGCCCGCATCGACAACAACGAATACCTCGAACCCAACAACAAGGAGATGTTCATCGACATGGGCATCGACTACCTGTTCTACCCCGAGAAGGTGGCGGCCCGCGAGGTCATCAACCTGCTGGGCCACACCTCGACCACCGAGTACGTCGACTTTTCGAGCGGCAAGCTCTCGCTCGTGGTCTTCCGTCTGGAGCCGACCTCGCCGCTGGTGGGGCAGCCGCTGGCGGGCTTCGACGAGGAGGAGACGCCGTTGAGCTACCGCACGGTGGCCATCACGCGCGGCGGGCAGACGATCATTCCGCGCCGCGACGAACACTACATGGAGGGCGACGTGATCTACGTCATCGCGCGGCAGGACGCCGTGCACGAGGTGATGGAGTTCTCCGGGCAGTCGAACATCGAGATCAAGAACATGATGATCCTCGGCGGCTCGCGCATCGGCATCCGCATCGCCATGGAGATGCAGGACGAGGTCAACATCAAGCTGGTGGACTACAACGCCGAGAAGGCCTACCGGCTGGCCGAGACGCTCGACAAGACGCTCATCATCAACGAGGACGGCCGCAACACCGACGCCATGATGGAGGAGGGGCTCTCGAACATGGACGCCTTCGTCGCCGTGACGGGGCGCAGCGAGACGAACATCCTCGCGGCGATGCTGGCCAAGCGCATGGGCGTCAAGAAGGTGATCGCCGAGGTCGAGAACCTCAACTACATCAACCTGGCCGAGTCGATCGGCATCGACACGATCGTCAACAAGAAGCTCGTCACGGCGTCGAACATCTTCCGCTTCACGATGTCGACCGACGTGCAGGCGATCAAGTGCCTGACGGGCAGCGACGCCGAGGTGCTGGAGTTCATCGTCAAGCCCAACTCCCCGGCCACGAAGGCCCGGATCAAGGACCTGGGGCTGCCCGAGGATACGATCATCGGCGGCATCGTGCGGGGCGACAAGGTGCTCATCGCCGTCGGGAACATGGAGGTCAACCCCTATGACCGCGTCGTGGTCTTCGCCATGCCGGGGTCGGTCGGGAAGGTCGGATACTACTTCAACTGACAGCGCCCATGTCGATCCGAAATACCTTGTTCAAGGCGTGGTTCTCGCAGCGCGAGCGCGCCATCGACCGCTTCCGCCGCCATCCCGCCGAGACGCAGGAGCGCATGCTGCGGCGGCTGCTCCGCCGCGGACGCCGCACGGAGTTCGGCGAACGCTACGGACTGCGGCACGTACATACGGTCGGGCAGTTCCAGTCGGCGGTCGGGACCTTCGACTACGAGACCTTCAAGCCCTACATCGAGCGGATGCGCGAGGGGGTGCGCAACGTGACGGCCCCGGGGCGCGTGACGCTCTTCGCCCGCTCGTCGGGCACGACCTCCGACCGCAGCAAGTACATCCCCGTGACGACGGAGTCGCTGTGGTGGAACCATACGCTGGGCATGCGCGACGTGGCGACGGTCTATGCGGCCAACTACCCCCGCTCGCACGTCTTCGACGGCAAGACGCTGACACTCGGCGGCTCGTGCACGCGCGAGGGGCGCAACCTGGTGGGCGACCTCTCGGCGCTGCTCATCCACGAGACGAGCATCTGGAGCGGCTGGTTCCGCGCCCCGCGCATCGAAACGGCCATCATTCCGGACTTCTGGCAGAAGGCCGACGCCATCTGCCGCGAGTGCGTCGGCGAGCGCATCACCGCCTTTGCCGGGGTGCCGTCGTGGAACCTGGCGCTCATGCGCCGCGTGCTGGAGTATACGGGCAAGCGGAACCTGCTGGAGGTGTGGCCCGATCTGGAGATGTTCGCCCACGGCGGCGTGGAGTTCGCCCCCTACAGGGCGTCGTTCCGCGAGCTGATCCCCTCGGACGACATGCACTACATGGAGACCTACAACGCCTCGGAGGGCTTCTTCGCGATGGCCGACGATCCGTCGCGCGACGACATGCTGCTGATGCTCGACTACGGTACCTTCTTCGAGTTCCGCGACGGCGACCGCCTCGTGCCGCTCGAAGGGGTCGTCTGCGGCAAGGTATATGCCGTGGTCATCACGTCGAACAACGGACTGTGGCGCTACGAGATCGGCGATACGGTGGAGTTCACCTCGACGAACCCCTACCGCATCCGCTTCGCCGGGCGCACACGTCAATATATCAACGTCTTCGGCGAGGAGCTGATCGTCGACAACGCCGACCGGGCCCTCGCGGAGGCGTGCCGCCGCACGGGAGCCGTCGTTGCGGAGTACTCCGTCGCGCCGTGCTACATGTCGCTGCACGAGCGCGGGGCGCACGAGTGGATCGTGGAGTTCGAGCGCGAGCCCGACGACCGGGAGCGGTTTGCAGACGAGCTCGACCGGGCGCTGCGGGCCGTCAATTCGGACTACGACGCCAAGCGGCAGACGACGCTCGAGCGGCAGCGCCTGACGGTCCTGGAGCGGGGCACGCTCTTCGAGTGGATGCGCAGCCGGGGCAAGAACAAGGTGCCGCGGCTGATGAACGACCGCCGCGCGGCGGACGACATGCTCGCCTTTGCGGCGGAGCGCCGGGGCGTGCGGAGTGAGAACAAGTGAGAGTGAAAGGTACAAAATCTTGAAGCCATGTACATAGCCATTGCAGGAAATATCGGGAGCGGCAAGACGACGCTGACCCAGCTTCTGACCGGGCGTTACCACGCCAGGGCCTATCTCGAGGAGTGCAACAACCCCTACATCGGGGATTTTTACGAGGACATGAACCGCTGGTCGTTCCATCTCCAGATCAGCTTTCTCGGCAGCCGCATCGAGCAGACGATGGACATGCTGGCCGACAGCCCCAAGGGGGCGGGCGTGATCTTCCAGGACCGCACGATCTACGAGGATGCGCACATCTTCGCCGAGAACCTCCACGAGATGGGGCTGATGACCACGCGCGACATCGAGACCTACATGAAGATCTTCCGCCTGGTGACGGAGCTCATCCCGCAGCCCGATCTGCTGATCTATCTCAAGGCCAGCGTTCCGACGCTCATCTCGCAGATCCGCAAGCGGGGCCGCGAGTACGAGATGAACATCGACGAGTCGTATCTCCAGCGGCTCAACGACAAGTACAACCACTGGATCGACCACATCTACGAGGGGGAGGTGCTCGTCGTCGACAAGGACCACGAGGACTTCTCCGATCCGGCCGTGATGGAGCGCATCTGCGCCCGCCTGGATGCGATCAAGGCCGCAAAGCGATAACGGATGGAGCTGCCGGCACGATTCGTCGAGCGGGTCCTGCGCGACCTGGGGGAGGCCGAGGGCCGGGCGCTCTGCGCGGCGCTCGATACGCCGTCGCCCGTCAGCATCCGCCTGAATCCTGCCAAGTGCGGCGCGGACGGGGGGAGCTGCCGGATTCCCGGAGAGGATGCCGCTGCGGAGTGTGCGGGGCTGGTTTCCGGGAAGTGTGCCGGGCCGATTCCCGGCGCGTGTGCCGCGGAGGGTGCCGACAGTAGGGTTCCCGTGACGGGAGTTGCGGGCGAATGTGTCTGCCGGGTTTCCGGGGCGGAAGCTGCGGACGGGAGTGCCGCGACGTGCGACGATGCCGTCGCCGGGCTGCTGCGGCGGCTGGGCGCGACGGAGCGGGTGCCGTGGAGCGATGCGGGGTGGTACCTCGCCGCGCGGCCGCTCTTCACGCTCGACAGCGACTTCCATGCCGGGGCCTACTACGTGCAGGAGGCCTCGTCGCAGGTGGTCGGCCGGCTGCTCGGCGGGGATGCGCTGCGCGGCGCCCGGGTGCTGGACCTCTGCGCCGCGCCGGGCGGCAAGACGACCCTCTACGCCTCGCTCGTCGGGTCGGAGGGGCTGGTCATCGCCAACGAGATCGACCGCCGCCGGGCACAGGTGCTGGCGGACAACGTCCGCAAGTGGGGAACGGGCAACGTGGCCGTGACCTGCTGCGAGCCGCGCACGGTGTGCGACTTCGAGGCGTGGTTCGACGTGGTGGCCGTGGATGCCCCCTGCTCGGGCGAGGGGATGTTCCGCAAGGACGACGGGGCCCGCGCCGAGTGGAGCGAGGGCAACGTGCGGATGTGCGCCGCGCGGCAGGATGACATCCTGCGTGAGGCGTGGCGCGCGCTCCGGCCCGGGGGGACGCTCCTGTACAGTACCTGCACGTTCAACCGCGACGAGGATGAAGGGTCGCTCGAGCGGCTGGCGGCGTGGGTCGGCGGGGAGCTGGCCGAGGTGCCCGAGGTCGGGATGGACGCAGCCTGGGGCGTTGTCTGCGGCCGGGTGGGGGTGTTCCGCACCTTCCGCTTCTATCCCCACCGGGCACGCGGCGAGGGCTTCTTCGCCGCCGTGGCGCGCAAGGCGCCCGATGCCGGAGGGCGGACGCGCACACCGAAGGCGCGGCGGAGCATCATCTCGGCCGTGGACCGGACGTCGGCGGCCGAACTCGCGCGCTGGCTCCGCGAGCCGGAGCGCATGCGTTTCGGCGAGGTGGCCGGGACGTGCTACGCCTGGTACGCCGCACAGGCCGAGGCCGTGCGGCAGCTCTCCGACGCCCTGCCCGTGATCTGCTCGGGTGTGGCGCTGGGGCAGATCTTCAAGGGACGCCTCAAGCCCGACGGGGCGCTGGCCCTCTTTGCGGGGCTCGACCGCGGGGCGGTGCCCGTCGCCGAACTCGGCGAGGAGGAGGCGCTGCGCTACCTGCGGCGGCAGGAGATCGCCGCGCAGGGGCTGGCCGAAGGGGTGAACCTCGTCTGTGCGCGGGGCCGTGCGCTGGGTTTTGCCAAGCGGATCGGTGCGCGGGTCAACAACATGTATCCCAACTCGTTGCGGATCGTAATGAAGTAAGTCAAGAGAAGCATATATGGCCGAGAAACTCTATTATTCGATGGGCGAGGTGGCCGAAATGTTCGATGTCCGGCCCTCGCTGCTGCGTCACTGGGAGTCGCAGTTTGCGGTGTTGCGTCCCAAGCGCAACAAGAAGGGCAACCGGCTCTTCACGCCGCAGGATGTCGAGAACCTCAAGCTGATCTACCACCTGGTCAAGGAGCGCGGCATGACGCTCGACGGGGCGCGCAAGGCGCTGCGGAGCCGGCGTGCCGACAAGGGCGTGAGCCGCGATGCCGAACTCATGGAGCGCCTGCAGCGCATCCGGGCCCTGCTGCTCGAGGTGCGCGAGGACCTCAAGGCGGACGAGGGCGAGGTCGTCGCCGTGGCGGATGATTTTGCCGCGGAGGAGCCGTCCGTGACGCCGGTCGCAGCCCATACGCCGGTGCCGTCGGAACCTGTTGCGGCGGATGTGCCTGCCGAAACGGCCGGGGAGCGTGCGACGGAACCCGCGTCGGCCGGACTCGCACCGGCGGACGACGGCCCCGTCGTGGAAAATGCCGGTGCGGAGCCTGCGGCGGAAGTCGCGGGGGCCGACACGGAAGCAGGCGCGCAAACCGGTTCGGAAGCCCCGGCTTTGGAAGCTATGGCTTCGGATGCCTCGGTTGCGGATGGCCCGGCTTCGGAGACTCCGGCCACCGCGGCGCCTGACGCGGAGCGTCCGGCTGCGCCGCGCCGCCGCAAGGCCGTGGTGAAGATCGTCGAGGAGGCGGACGGGGAGACGCCGGCGGCCGAAACTGCGGACGGTGTGGCGCCCGCCCGTCGCCCGGCGCGCCGCCCGCGCCGCGGCAGGAAGGAGGATGCGGAGAACAAGGAGCTCTTCGCCTTTTACGAACAATCGTTATTCTGATCTATATGAAAATCAATGAGATAAGCGAAGTCATCGAGCGGTTCGCACCGCTCTCCCTGCAGGAGTCCTACGACAATGCGGGGCTGATCGTGGGGCGTCCCGACGACGAGGTGCACCGGGCGCTGCTGGCCGTCGACGTGACCGAGGAGGTGTTGGACGAGGCCGAGCGTGAAGGGTGCGACCTGGTCATCACACACCATCCGATCGTCTTCCACGCCCTCAAGCGGTTCAACTCGGCCGATCCCGTGCAGCGGTGCGTCGAGCGGGCCATCCGCCGCGGCATCGCCCTCTACGCCTGCCATACGAACCTCGACAGCGCCCCCGGCGGCATGAGCTGGCGCCTGGCCGCGATGCTCGGAGTGGAGAATCTGCGCGTGCTGCAACCCTCGGAGGCGGCGCCCGGGGCCGGGTTCGGCGTCGTGGGCGAACTGCCTGCCGAGGAGGAAACGGTGGCTTTCATGCGCCGCATGCGGCGCCTGCTCGAGGTGCGGGTCGTCCGCCACAGCGACATCGCCTCGCCGACGGTGCGCCGCGTGGCGGTCTGCACGGGTGCCGGCGCCTCGCTCATCGGCGACGCACGCCGCGCCGGAGCCGACATCTACGTCACCGCCGACATGAAGTACAATGACTTCATGACACCCGATAAGGCCCTCACCGTGGCGGATATAGGCCATTTTGAGAGTGAATATTGCGCAATTCGGATTTTATTTGATATTTTATCGAAAAATTTATGTACCTTTGCGGTTCGCAAGAGTGAGTGCTCTCGCAATCCGGTGAACTATCTGGTTTAGTCCAAAACTATAAAAACACTATATGGCAACACAGAAGAAGACGGCCGATGTTGATTATTCGATGCAGGAGAAGATCCTGGCGCTCTACGATCTGCAGAAGATCGACAGCAAGATCGACGGAATCAACAAGGTGAAAGGTGAACTGCCGCTCGAAGTGCAGGATCTCGAGGACGAGATGGCGGGCTTGAAGACCCGGGTCGAACACATCAACGCCGAGATCGAGGAGCTCAACGCCCTGACCAAGCAGCGCAGGCGCGAGATCGATCAGGCCAAAATCCAGATCGGCAACTACAAGGAGCAGCAGAACAACGTGCGCAACAACCGCGAGTTCGACGCGATCACCAAGGAGATCGAGTATCAGGAGCTCGAGATCGAGCTGGCCGAGAAGCGTCTGAAGGAGTATTCGGCGTCGATCAAGTCGAAGAAGCTCCAGCTCGAGGAGGTCGAGGCCAAGATGGCGGAGCGCAGCGCGGACCTCGAGGCCAAGAAGAGCGAACTCGAGGGCATCGAGGCCGAGACGGCACCGCTGGTTGCCCAGTACGAGGCCGAGGCCGAGCGGGCGAAGGCCAAGATCGACGAACGCCTGCTGGTGGCCTACGAACGCATCCGTCGCAACGTGCGCAACGGACTGGCCGTCGTGACCGTCAAGCGCGATGCCTGCGGCGGCTGCTTCAACCGCATTCCCCCGCAGCGTCAGGTCGAAATCCGTCAGGGCAAGAAGATTATCATCTGCGAGTATTGCGGCCGCATCCTTGTCGCCGATCCCGAGCAGGCCGAAGAGTAGGCGAGGCGGACCGAAACCGTTTATGCGGAGAACAGAAAATGCTGTTCTCCGCTTTTTTTGCGCGGCCCGGTCCGTCGGGGCAGTCTTCGACGGCTCTTTTGTTCCGGCTCTTTTGTTCCGGCTCTTTTGCTCCGTCGCCTGTTCCCCGCCTGTGTCCCGCCTGTTTCCCGCCTGTGTCCGGCCCTTTTGTTCCGCTGCCGTTGTTGTTCCGCTGCCGTTGTTGTTCCGCTGCCGGCTGTGTTCCGCCGCTTTTGCTCCGCGGCTTTTGTTGCCACGCCGTCCGCCGCCTGCATCCCGATTCTTTTGCTCCGCCGCCGCTTTTTCCCGCCGACTGCGGAGCCGGTCAACGGAGCGGCCGGAAATGTTAATTTATTAACATTGAAAAATTTTCCGACTTTTCCAAATTATCCTTAACTTTGCAGAGTTATAGTTTCCGGACCAAATTTACTGTAGATGAAAATAGCTATCGCCCAGCTGAATTACACCATCGGAGACATCGATGGCAACACCTCGAAAGTCATCGACGCCATCAACCGGGCCAAGACCGAAAAGGCCGACCTTGTGATCTTTGCCGAGCAGGCCGTCAGCGGTACCCCGGCATTCGATCTGTTGCGCAAGACCACCTTCCTGGAGCTGTGTGAGGATGCCCTCGTGGAGATCGCCTCCTGTTGCGACGGGATCGCCGCCATCGTCGGCCTGCCGATTCTCACGGACAAGGGCACGATCAGCGCCGCGGCGCTCATTCAGGACCGCAAGGTGCTGCGGTACATCGGTAAAAAGTACATTACGGCCCGTCGCGAGATGGGTTTTCTTGTTCCATCCAAGGGCTTCGAGTATGCCACGATCAAGGGGCACCGCTGCGCAATCATCGTGGGCGACGACCTGAGCCGCGAGCGTGACTTCGACCGCTCGGTCGAGACGATCATCTCGATCAACGCCCGCAAGTACGGGCGCGGCTCGATGACCTACCGCTACGAGATGATGCGCCACCTGGCCTTCGTCGAGGGCAAGAACCTCGTCCTGGTCAATCAGGTCGGCGGTTCGACCGACATCGTCTACGACGGCACGTCGGGGGCGCTGAACAGCCGCGGCGAGCTGGTGCTCATGATGAAGAGTTTCGAGGAGGATTTCCGGATCTTCGACACGAAGGCCAAGAGCGATCCCGTGACGGTGCCGACGGGCAACGACCGCACGCGCATGATCTACGAGGCCGCCCGCTGCGGACTGCGCGACTTCTTCTTCAAGAACGGCTACGCGAAGGCCTGCATCGGCCTGTCGGGCGGCATCGACTCCGCCGTGGTGGCCTGCCTGGCCGCCGACGCCCTGGGACGTGAAAATGTCCGCGCGCTGCTCATGCCCTCGCCCTTCTCGTCGGACAATTCGGTCGAGGATGCCAAGGAGCTGGCCCGCCGCCTCGGCATCGAATACAATGTCATCCCCATCTCGGAGATCTATACCAGCGTGGTCAACACGCTCAAGCCGGTGATCGGCGGCACGGAGTTCGACTCCACGGAGGAGAACATCCAGACGCGCATCCGCACGGTGCTGCTCATGGCCGTGCAGAACAAGACCGGCTACGTTCTGCTGAACTCCTCGAACAAGAGCGAGAATGCCCTGGGCCTCTGCACCCTCTACGGCGATACGGCGGGCGCCTTCAGCCCGACGGGCGACCTCTACAAGGGCGAAATCTACGACGTGGCCCGCTACATCAACCGCACGCAGGGCGATCCCATTCCCGAAAACATCCTGACCAAGGAGCCTTCGTCGGAGCTGCACCCCGGACAGAAGGATACCGACATCCTGCCCCCCTACGAGGTGGTCGACGCCATCCTCTACCGCATGATCGAGGAGGGGCAGCACCGCGAGGAGATCGTCAACGCCGGCTTCGATTCGGAGGTTGTCGAGAAGATCCACGCGATGATCATGCGCAACGAGAAAAAACGGTTCCAGTTCCCGCCCGTGCTGCGGCTGTCGACGTGCTCCTTCGGCCACGAGCGGCTCATGCCCCTGACCAACAAATACGGAGATTAAGCGGTGCCTTCACAGATTGAACACAGCGGAGTGGTGTCTCGGATCGTGGGCGATACGGTCCATGTGACGATCACTTCCCACAGTGCCTGCGGGTCGTGCAAGGCCCGGCAGGCGTGCGGCCTGGCCGAGACGCAGGAGAAGGTCGTCGAGGTCCGGACACCCGCAGCGGCGCAGTATGCTCCGGGGGATGCGGTCGTGGTCGGCGTGCGGCGCCGTGCAGGCGGCATTGCCGTGCTGCTGGCCTACGTCGGTGCGCTGGTCGTGCTGCTGGCCGTGCTGGCCGTGGCCGCCGGTCCGCTGCACTGGAGCGAGGGGCACGCCGCGCTGGCGGCGCTTGCCGGCGTGGCGCTCTACTACGTCGTGCTGTGGCTCTTCCGCAAACGGATTGAACACACAATTCAATTTACAATAACAAAAATCTAAATGGAAGTATTACTTTACACAATCCTGACGCTGTGTGTGTTGGGTATCCTTTCCGCGGTGATTCTCTATGTCGTGGCACAGAAGTTCCGCGTCGAGGAGGACCCGCGCATCGACGAAGTGGAGAAGATGCTGCCCGGCGCAAACTGCGGTGGCTGCGGCTTTGCCGGCTGTCGCGGCATGGCCGATGCGCTGGTCAAGCAGGACGACATCTCGTCGCTCTTCTGCCCCGTGGGCGGAGGCGATACGATGAAGGCCGTGGCGGCCTACCTCGGCAAGGCCGCGCCCGAAAAGGAGCCGCAGGTGGCGACGGTCCGCTGCGGCGGTACGTGCGAGAAGCGTCCCCGCACGAACGAGTACAACGGGGCGCGTTCGTGCGCCGTGGCCTCGTCGCTCTACATCGGTGAGACGGGCTGCGCGTTCGGCTGTCTGGGCTACGGCGACTGCGTGGCCGCCTGTACGTTCGGCGCCATCACGATCGACCCGGCAACGGGCCTCCCGGTCGTCGACCCCGACAAGTGTACGGCCTGCGGCGCCTGCGTGAAGGCCTGCCCGAAGAAGATCATCGAGCTGCGCAAGAAGTGGCCGAAGAACCGCGCCGTCTACGTGTCGTGCGTCTCGAAGGACAAGGGTGCCGTGGTGATGAAGGCCTGCAAGGCCGGATGTATCGGCTGCGGCAAGTGCGAGAAGGTCTGCGCCTTCGGTGCCATCACCGTCGAGAACAATCTCGCCTACATCGACCCGCAGAAGTGCAAGCTCTGCCGCAAGTGCGTGAACGAGTGTCCCACGGGAGCCATCCGGCTCGTCGGCATGGAGCCCCTGCCCAAGGAGCCCAAGGCGTCGGCCGCTGCGAAGACTGCCCCCGCCGCTGCAAAAGCTGCTCCGGCTGCCGAAAAGGCTGCACCTGCTGCTCCGAAGGCTGCTCCGGCTGCCGAAAAGGCCGCACCCGCTGCTGCGAAGGCAGCTCCGGCTGCTGAAAAGGCCGCTCCCGCCGCTGCGAAGGCTGCCCCGGCTGCTGAAAAGGCTGCTCCCGCTGCTGCGAAGGCCGCTCCGGCTGCTGAAAAGGCCGCTCCGGCTGCCGAGCCCGCGGCCGCCCCGAAAGCCGAATAAGTGAACCGATAAATACAGAACACGCAATATGAAGACATTTCCAATAGGCGGAGTCCATCCGTCGGAAAACAAACTGAGCTGCGCGAAGCCCATCGAGGTGCTTCCGCTGCCCGAGGTGGTGACGATTCCCCTTGCGCAGCACATCGGAGCTCCCGCGGTTGCGAAGGTCGCCAAGGGTGACAAGGTCCTCACGGGCCAGCTCATCGCCGAGGCGGGCAGTTTCATGTCGGCGAACATCCACTCCCCGATTTCGGGTACGGTGACGGCCGTGGACATGGTGCCCAACGGTCAGGGGCTGCGCCAGATGATGATTACGATCAAGCGCGAGGGCGACGAGTGGGCCGAGGGCATCGACCGCTCGGAGACGCTCGTGCGCGAATGCACGCTTTCGGGCGCCGAGATCATCGCCCGGATCAAGGCGGCGGGCATCGTCGGCATGGGCGGTGCGACGTTCCCCACGCACGTGAAACTGTCGGTGCCTCCCGGCAAGAAGGCCGAGGCGCTGATCATCAACGGTGTGGAGTGCGAACCCTACCTTACGTCGGACCACCGCACGATGCTCGAGCACGGCGAGGAGCTGCTCGTCGGCGTGACGATCCTCATGAAGGCCCTTGCGGTGGAGAAGGCCTATGTCGGTATCGAGAACAACAAGCCCGATGCCATCGAGCACCTCCGGAAGCTCGCCACGGGCTACAAGGGCATCGAGATCGTGCCGCTGCAGGTGAAATATCCGCAGGGCGGTGAGAAGCAGCTCATCGCGGCCATCACGGGCCGTCAGGTGCCGCCTCCGCCCGCACTGCCGATCGACGTGGGCGCCGTGGTCTGCAACGCCTCGACGACCTATGCCGTCTACCGGGCCGTGCAGAAGAACATGCCGCTCATCGAGCGCGTGGTGACCGTCACGGGCAAGGGGCTGAAGGAGCCGAAGAACCTCCTCACGCGCATGGGCACACCCATCTCGACGCTGCTCGAGGCGGCCGGCGGGCTGCCCGAGGGCGTGTCGCTCAAGGTCATCAACGGCGGTCCGATGATGGGCCGTGCGATGGTCAACCTCGCCTCGCCCGTCACGAAGGGCTGCTCGGGCATCACGGTCATGAGCGGCCATGATGCCGAGCGCCGCGTGGCCTCGCAGTGCATCAAGTGCGCCAAGTGCGTCGCCGCCTGCCCGATGGGCCTCGAACCCTTCTACCTCTCGAAGATGACCCAGAAGAAGAACTGGGAGGTGCTCGAGTCGCAGATGATTACCTCGTGCATCGAGTGCGGCTGCTGCCAGTCGTCGTGCCCGGCCTACCTGCCGCTGCTGGACTGGATCCGTCTCGGAAAGCAGACCGTCATGGGCCTCATCCGCGCCCGCGCCGCAGCCAATGCGCCCAAAAAGTAACCGAAAAAAAGATTGACAGATATGGCAAACAAACTACTTGTTGCTCCCGCACCGCACGTGCAGACGGCCCAGTCCACGGCGAAGATCATGCGCGACGTCGTCATCGCGCTGATGCCCGCGCTGGTCGTCTCGACCGTCGTGTTCGGATGGGACGTCCTGCGCGTGGTGGCCCTCTCGGTGGCCTCGTGCGTGGTGTTCGAGTACCTGATTCAGAAATTCCTGTTCCGCGGCCCGCTGACGATCTCCAACTGGTCGGCCGTCGTGACGGGCGTGCTGCTGGCCTTTAACCTCCCGGCATCGATTCCCTGGTGGATCGTCGTCATCGGCGCCTTCGTCGCCATCGCCGTGGCGAAGATGACCTTCGGCGGCCTGGGCAAAAACCCCTTCAACCCGGCACTCGTGGGCCGCGTCTTCCTGCTGATCGCCTATCCGGTGCAGATGACCACCTTCCCGATGCCCGTAAACGGGGCGTTCGACGCCTTGTCGGGTGCCACGCCGCTGGCCGCCGTCAAGCACGGCGCCGCCGCCGACGTGCTCGGCACGCAGGAGCTGCTGCTGGGCAACATGCCCGGTTCGCTCGGTGAGGTCGCCGCGCTGGCGCTGCTCGCCGGTTTCGTCTACCTGCTCTGGCGCCGCGTCATCACGTGGCACATCCCCGTGACGGTGCTCGTCGCGATGGCCCTCTTCGCCTTCGTCGTGGCGCTGGCCCGGGGCGAGAGCGGTGCCGCGCTGTGGCAGTTCCCGCTCTTCCACGTACTGGCCGGCGGTGCGATGCTCGGCGCCATCTTCATGGCCACCGACTATGCCACCTCCCCCGTTACCAAGCCCGGTCAGC
>OHIY01000441.1_pt1 | contig 23308 bp, 23 predicted proteins | sample 1568351 | NCBI WGS metagenome assembly OHIY01 (sample SAMEA3879547, study PRJEB24766) | human gut metagenome | biome: human-associated habitat; feature: feces | place: USA | collected 1985/1987 | reverse complement strand
AGGAAAACCTGATCCTGCCGATCTTCCGCAGGCTGCGGTTTGTGAACTGCAACAAGCCGTTCTGGAGGAAGCTGATGCACAGGGCGTTTGTGCGGGCAAAAACAGGCTGTGACAAGTGGCACGATTACGAGATGACGGTTGCGCCTTATGAAACCGGCAAGCCCATCTATTATGAATTTACGTCGTGTCCGGCAGCGGAGTTCGCTATCCGGCATGGTCTTACGGACATCATGCCCGCCCTGTGCAATGTGGACTATGCGTCCATGGAGCTGCTCCACGCAAGGCTGGTGCGGACGACTACCTGCGTGGACGGCTGCCGGTGCGACTATACCATCTGCGGCGACAAAGACCCACACTTAAAGGAGCATCCCGAATACCGGGACGAGGCGGGGTTCAGGCGAAACAAATAATACTGCAATACAAAGGCGGTGAGACAAATGGAAACCTTTCTCGGAATACTAATTCCTTTTCTCGGGACTACGCTCGGCGCGGCCTGCGTGTTCTTTATGAAAAAATCCCTTGGCGATCTGGTGCAGCGCGCCCTTGCAGGCTTTGCCGCCGGTGTGATGGTGGCGGCGTCGATATGGAGTCTGCTGATCCCTGCCATAGAGCAGTCGGAGGGCATGGGCAAGCTGTCCTTCCTTCCTGCCTTTATCGGCTTCTGGGCCGGCGTGCTGTTTTTGCTCCTGCTCGACAGACTGATCCCTCACCTTCACGTGGGAAGCAATCAGGCGGAGGGCCCGAAAAGCAGGCTGGGCCGCAGCACCATGATGGTGCTGGCAGTGACCCTGCATAACATTCCGGAGGGCATGGCGGTTGGTGTGATGTACGCGGGCTTTCTCGCGGGGAACGCGCAGATCACGGCGGCAAGCGCGCTTGTCCTGTCCCTTGGCATCGCCATTCAGAACTTCCCCGAGGGGGCGATCATCTCCATGCCGCTGCGGGCGGAGGGCGAGAGCAAGGGCAAGGCGTTTTTCGGCGGCGTGCTCTCCGGCGTGGTGGAGCCTGTCGGCGCGGTGCTGACGCTTCTCGCGGCGCAGCTTGTGATCCCGGCACTGCCGTATTTTCTGAGCTTTGCGGCGGGTGCCATGCTCTATGTGGTGGTGGAGGAGCTGATCCCAGAAATGTCACAGGGAAAGCACTCCAACATCGGCACGATTTTCTTTGCCGCCGGCTTTAGCGTCATGATGACACTGGATGTGGCGTTGGGATAGGATTTCGGGAAAAAGCAGCATTAAGTGCATTCCGATGCCGCCATCGCGGCCATCGGTTTGACATATATATTTTATATAGGAGGACAATCATTATGAAAAAACTCGGTTTATTTGCAGCAGGCGTGCTGTTCGGCACGGCGGGGATCAAGCTGCTGGGCAGCAGGGATGCCAAGAAGGTCTACGCCCACACCACCGCCGCCGCGCTGCGTGCCAAGGAGGATGTGATGAAAACGGTCACCGCCGTGCGGGAGGGCGCGGATGACATCTACGCAGAAGCCAAGGCCATCAACGAACGCCGCGCAGAGGCGGAGGCCGCCGCTGTGGTGGAGGACGCTTCCGCGGAGGACGCCAAGGCGGAGTGATCCATGAAATGCACGATCCTACATGATTTGCCGGGGCGGCTGCGGGTACACCTGTGCTGCGGAAGGATGAGCTTATCCCAAGCGGATGTGCTGGAGTACTATCTGCGCGCCCAGGACGGCGTACAGGAGGTCAGGGTCTACGACCGGACGCAGGACGCGGTGGTGCGCTATGACGCGGAGCGTGGAAGCATACTCCGTGCGCTGGCACGTTTCTCCTTCGCCGAGGCGGAGGCCATGGAGCTGGTGCCGGAGCACACCTCCCGTGCGCTGAACCGGGAGTTTGAGGACAAGCTGGCGGTCGCCGTTATGCGCAGATGCATCTCCAAGCTGTTTCTGCCTGCGCCCATCACCACGGCGCTGGCACTGCTCCGTTCCGTAAAGTACATCCGGGAGGGGCTTTCGGCACTGTGGCACGGCAAACTGTCTGTCGCCGTGCTGGATGCCACCGCCGTCACGGTGTCCATGGCGCGGGGCGATTTTGCCACCGCAGGCTCTGTCATGTTCATGCTGCATTTGGGCGAAATTCTGGAGGAATGGACCCACAAAAAGTCCGTGGCCGACCTCGCCTCCGCCATGAGCCTGCGGGTGGACAGCGTCTGGCAGCAGGTAAACGGTGCCGAGGTGCTGACGAAGATCACCGATGTGAAGCCGGGGGACCGTATCGTGATCCGCACCGGCGGCATGATCCCGCTGGACGGCCGGGTGGTGGAGGGCGAGGCCATGGTGAACCAGTCCTCCCTCACCGGCGAGTCCATGCCTGTGGCGAAGCACCCCGGCAGTCCCGTCTATGCCGGGACGGTGGCGGAGGAGGGCGAGTGCGTCATCTCTGTGGAGAAAACGTCCGGCAGCGGGCGATATGACCGGGTGGTTCACATGATCGAGGAGTCGGAGAAGCTAAAATCCACCGCCGAGGACAAGGCGTCCCGGATGGCGGACAGGCTGGTACCCTACACGCTGGGCGGCACGGTACTGACGTATCTGCTGACCCGGAATGTGACGAAAATGCTCTCGGTGCTGATGGTGGACTTCTCCTGCGCCCTGAAGCTGGCCATCCCCATCGCGGTGCTGTCCGCCATGCGGGAGAGCAGCGGCTATCACATCTCCGTCAAGGGCGGACGCTTTTTGGAGGCGGTGGCCAAGGCGGACACCATTGTGTTCGACAAGACCGGCACGCTGACCTATGCGACGCCCACCGTGGCGGCGGTCATCCCCTTCGGCGGCCACGATGAGGCGGAAATGCTGCGCCTTGCCGCCTGTCTGGAGGAGCATTACCCTCATTCCATGGCAAACGCCGTGGTGGCGGAGGCAAAGCGGCACGGGCTTACCCACGAGGAGTACCATTCGCAGGTGCAGTATGTGGTGGCCCACGGCATCTCCAGCATGGTGGAGGGCAAGAAGGTCATCATCGGCAGTGCCCACTTTGTCTTTGAGGACGAGGGCTGCCGCATCCCGGAGGGAGAGCAGCCGAAATTTGACGCGCTGCCCGCCGCGTATTCCCACCTGTATCTCTGCATGGACGGGGAGCTGGCGGCGGTCATCTGCATCCACGATCCCCTGCGCCGGGAGGCACGGGAGGCGGTAAGAGCGCTGCACGAGAGCGGCTTTACCAATGTGGTGATGATGACCGGCGACAACCGCCGCACGGCGGAGGCTGTGGCCGCCGAGGTGGGCGTGGACGCCGTGTACGCCGAGGTGCTGCCAGAGGACAAGGCCGCGTTTATCCGGCAGGAAAAGGCGAAGGGCCACACCGTTATCATGGTGGGCGACGGCGTCAACGATTCTCCCGCCCTCTCCGAAGCGGACGCGGGCATCGCCATCTCCACCGGCGCGGCCATCGCCCGGGAGATCGCCGACATCACCGTTGCCTCGGAAGATCTATTCGCGTTGGTAACGCTGCGTAAGCTCAGTCAGGCACTGATGCAGCGTATCCACGGCAGTTACCGCTTCATCGTGGGCTTCAACCTGACGCTGATCGCGCTGGGCGTGGCGGGTGTACTGCCACCTGCCACCTCGGCACTGCTGCACAACGGGTCTACGCTGGGCATCAGCCTGCGGAATATGACCGACCTGCTGGACGAAAACAAATCATAAGGAATCGGGGCAGGGAAACTGCAAGCTGTATCCCTGTCCCACTCCAAAGCGCGGCGGTTAGAGGACACTAACTGCAAAATGAGCCAAGGAAACGGAGCAATATTGATGCACAAGACTACCACAGGAGTTGAGAGCGCATGGCTGAAGAAATACTGATCCGTCAGGGCGCGCCCACGCTGGCGGGCATCAAGACAGGGAGCTTGTTCCCCTGCCCCTGCAAGGATCGCGAGGCGTTGCTCGCCGACATCCGGAAGCTGAATCGGCGGCTTTCGCCCAAGGGGCTTTGCCTGCTGCCGATCCGCTTTTTAGCGGGGCAGGCACTCCTTTACCTCTATCGCCCCACCGGGCTGCGGCGGGATCTGCGGGACGCGCAGGCGTCCGAGCTGCTGCGGCAGGCGGGCTACGGTGACGAGAGCTGTGCGCGCTGCGTGGCGCGGCTTGCCTGCCGCTTCCGCGAAGGCAAAGAGTTCCCCCATGAGGTGGGGCTGTTTCTCAGCTATCCGCCGGAGGATGTAAAGGGTTTCATCGACCACCGCGCGAACGATTTTAAGTACGCGGGGCTCTGGAAGGTCTATGGCGACGAGGAAAAGGCGCGCTCGCTGTTCGCAAAATACAAAAAATGCACGGAGATCTACTGCACACTTTGGCAAAGCGGCTTGAAGCTGGAGCAGCTTGCCGTTGCAGTTTGATCATATAAAATTATTAGAAAGGAACTGACAGACATGAAAACTGCTGTTATTTACTGGAGCGGTACGGGCAATACGGAGGCGATGGCGCAGGCTGTTGCCGAGGGCATGACCGCCGCGGGCGCAGAGGCTGCGCTGCTCACACCCGATCAGGTGCAGCCCGGCGATCTGAACGCCTACGGCGCCATCGCCTTCGGCTGCCCCGCCATGGGCAGCGAGGTGCTGGAGGAAATGGAGTTCCAGCCCATGTTCGATGCCTGCAAGCGCAGCCTCGGCGGCAAGCGTGTGGCACTGTTCGGCTCCTACGGCTGGGGCGATGGCGAGTGGATGCACACCTGGGAGAGCGACTGCGACAGCGCAGGGGTGAACCTTGTTTGCGAGAGCGTGATCTGCACGGAGACGCCCGACGACGCGGCACTTGAAGCCTGCCGCGCCTTGGGCAAGGCGTTGGTGGAGTGAGAAGTGATGCCCGTCGCTGACGATTGCTTCAGCGACAGCATGCGCGGGTTGCATTTGCCAAACAGCCTATCCGAAAAGGCAGGGACACCTCTTACGGTGTTCCTGCCTTGCGCTCTCCACCCAACACCTGCACGAGCTTGTCGCGTTCATGTACGACCATTTCGACGAATTCAAGCTGATTCTCTGCCGAGCGGAGGGAACGGGCTATGCGGATTTCATCGAGGTGCTGGTGGATATGGAAGTAGATCGATCCGAAGAATACTACGCCCTCCTCAGAAAAAACGGTATGCTCTCCGGGAGCATGACCCGTCAGCTTCATCACATGATCACAAGAGCCTACTTTACGGCGGTGTGTGAAACCATCGTCCACGATATGCCGAGAGAGGAAGCCATGAAATACGTCGATGAACTGGCTATCTTTTTTCACTCCGGCTGGAGCGGACTTTTAAGGCTCGAATGAGCCTTAAAAAAATAACTGTCGGTTAGTCGTCTCTAACCGGCGCGGCGCATCCTCCAAGAAACTACATATTTTTAGAAAGGAACACGGAATATGAGCAAACAGAAAAAAGAAAAGCAGCCGCCGGTGCTGGGCAGGCTGCTGGCATATGCCGGAGGGCATAAGTGGCTGTCCGCATTGGGCTGCGGGCTGTCCGGCGTTTCGGCGGCGGTCGGCATTTTCCCATTCGTCTTTGTCTGGTACGCGGCCAGGGGCATTTTAACGCCGGGAGGCGGCGTTCCGGCAGGGCTTGCCCGCTACGGCTGGTACGCGCTGGCGGCAGCACTTCTGAGCGCGGCGATCTATTTCGCCGGGCTTATGTGTACACATCTTGCGGCCTTCCGGGTGGCGACGAATATGCGAAAGGCGGCGGTCGCCCATCTCATTGACCTGCCGCTGGGGTACTTTAACGCCAATCTTACGGGGCGGCTGCGCAAGCAGATCGACGACAACGCGGCACTGACAGAAACGCTCCTCGCCCACACCATTCCCGACGCGGTGGGTGGGATCGTAACGCCGATACTGGCGGTGGGACTGCTCTTCGTCTTTGACTGGCGCATGGGGCTTGCCTGCCTGATCCCCATGATTATCGGGCTTGTCTGCCTGATGACCATGATGACGGGCACCAGCATGAAGTTCTTTGAGGCATACCAGCGGGCAGGAGAGCGCATTTCCGCCGAGGCCACGGAGTATGTCCGGGGAATCCCGGTGGTGAAGGTGTTCCAGCAGACGGTTTACTCGTTTAAGAGCTTTCATGCCGCCATCCTCAGCTACCGCGACCTTGCCAGCGGCTACGCCATGATGTGCCGTATGCCCTACACGCTTCTTACGGTGGTGCTGAACGCCATGTTCCTGCTTCTCATGCCCTTGGGAATGGTTCTCATCGGCGGCGCGGCAGACGGCTGGGCGGTGCTGGCCGATCTGGTGTTTTACATCTTCTTCGCGCCCCAGCTTGCCTTTATGATGGAGCGGCTGATGTACGCCGTCAACGCGCAGATGGAGGCCGCCGAGGCAGTGAACAAGCTGGAGGCGATACTCCGGGAGTCGCCCCTTCCCGAGCCTGCGGCGGACAGCGGAAGCAAGCCCGCGGACAGCGGCATTTCCTTTGAAAACGTCACCTTTTCCTATGACGGCGCAGACAGGCCTGCACTGACGAATGTGAGCTTCCACCTGCCGCAGGGGGAGGCGTGGGCGCTGGTGGGTCCCTCCGGCGGCGGCAAGACCACCATCGCCCGGCTGATCCCGCGCTTTTTCGATGTGCAGGCAGGGGCGGTGCTCCTGGGCGGACGGGATGTGCGCAGCATCCCCACCGCGGAGCTGATGGAGCAGATCTCCTTCGTCTTTCAGGAGGTGCGCCTGTTTAAGAAGAGCATCCGCGACAACATCCGCGCCGCTCGGCCGGACGCCACCGAGGCGGAGATATTACACGCGGCGCAGCTTGCCCAGTGCGGCGATATTCTGGAAAAGACGCCGGGCGGGCTGGACGCCGTGATCGGCGCCAAGGGCGTGTACCTCTCCGGCGGCGAGATGCAGCGCATCGCGCTGGCCCGGGCGATCTTAAAGGACGCGCCCATCGTGGTGCTGGATGAGGCCAGCTCCTTTGCAGACCCGGAGAACGAGGCGAAGATACAAAAGGCCTTCGAGGCGCTGATGAAGGGCAAGACCGTGCTGATGATCGCCCACCGCCTGTCCACGGTGCGGAACATGGATCGCATCCTCGTCATCCGGGACGGTGAGATCGCCGAGGAAGGAAAGCATGACGAGCTTCTTGAAAAGGGCGGCGTATACGCCGCCATGTGGGAGGAATACCAAAAGGCCGCGCAGTGGAAGGTAGGAGGTGCCGCATGATCGAACGCATCCGCAAAAAATACGCCATGACGGAGAAGGGCGCAAAAGACTATGTGGCCGCCGTGTTCTGGTCCGTACTGGTCAACATCAGCAAAATGCTGCCGGTGGGCGTGCTGGCCACGGCGCTCTCCGGCATCGTAGAGGCACTGACAAACGGCACCGACCCAGGGGCGGGTCTTACGCGCTTTCTGGTCGCGGGCGTCCTTGCCCTCGCCGCGCTCTTTGTGACCTTTCTGATCCAATACAAAGCCCTATACGAAGCCACCTACCGGGAAAGTGCCAACCGCCGCATCCGGCTGGCGGAGGTGCTGCGCCAGCTCCCGCTGTCCTTCTTCGGAAAACGTGACCTGACCGACCTGACCACCACCATCATGGGGGATACGGAGACGCTGGAAAAGGCATTCTCCCACTTTTACCCCGCCATGCACGGCGCGCTCATCTCCACGGCGCTGATTTCCGCAGGCATGCTGCTTTACGACTGGCGGATGGCACTGGCTCTTTTGTGGGTGGTGCCTGCGTCGCTGCTGATGGTCTATCTCTCCCGGCGCATGGAAAAGCGGCATATAAAGAAGGGCCTCGTCACCCGGCGTGCGGCCACCGACGCCATGCAGGAGGTGCTGGAGTGCGCGCCGGAGATCAAGGCGTGCAACCAGAAGGCGCGGTATATCGCTGACCTGAACCGCAGGCTGGACGAGGCGGAGCAGGACACCATCCGGGGCGAGCTGTTCACAGGCTCCGTAGTCACGGTGGCGCAATCCTTCCTAAAGCTGGGTATCGCCACCACCGTCCTCACGGGGGTGCTGCTGATGAGCCGCGGCGATCTGGCGCTGATCCCGTTTCTGATGTTCCTTATCGCCGCCACCCGTGTATATGACCCCATCGGCTCCATGTTTGCCAACATGGCCGCGGTTTTCGCCTGCGAGGTGCGCATCGAGCGTATGCAGGAGATCGAGAGCGAAAAGCGCATGACCGGACTGACCGAATATGATCCCGACGGCTACGACATCCGCTTTGAGCATGTGACCTTTGCCTACCGGGAAAAAGAGGACGTGCTAAGAGACGTTTCCTTTACGGCGAAGCAGGGACAGGTGACGGCACTGGTGGGCCCCTCCGGCGGCGGCAAGTCCACGGCAGCCAGGCTGGCAGCCCGCTTCTGGGACCCGGCGGAGGGAACGGTGCGGCTGGGCGGCGTGGACGTGTCCACGGTAGACGGCGAGGCACTGCTGAAAAACTACGCCATCGTATTTCAGGATGTGGTGCTGTTTGCGGATACCGTGATGGAAAACATCCGCCTCGGCAAGCGGGACGCCACCGACGAGGAGGTGCTGGCGGCGGCGAAGGCGGCGCAGTGCGACGCCTTTGTATCCAGGCTGCCGGACGGCTACCATACCCTGATCGGGGAAAACGGCTCCCGGCTCTCCGGCGGTGAGCGGCAGCGCATCTCCATTGCCCGCGCCATCTTGAAGGATGCGCCGGTGATTTTGCTGGACGAGGCAACGGCCTCGCTGGACGTGGAAAATGAAACGGCGGTGCAGGCGGCATTGTCCGGATTGATCAAGGATAAGACGGTGCTCATCATCGCGCACCGCATGCGTACCGTCATGAACGCCGACCAGATCGTCCTGCTCTCCGGCGGCCGCGTGGCGGAGATGGGTTCTCCGGCCGAGCTGCTGAAAAAGAACGGCCTGTTCCGCCACATGGCGCAGCTCCAGAGCGAGAGCATGGAGTGGACGGCGTAGAAAGTGCTGAGATAAACAGGATTCCAAGTGCAAAAATGGAAAACGAAGTGTCGAAAACAAGGAGGAGTTTATGCGTATACGATAGGGCGACAGACGCCGCATACCTCTTGACAATGGACATCTAACGATAAGCGGCAGTCCCCCGGACGTTTCGTTGTCCGGGGGACTGCTGCTTATATCGTAATCGAAACGCGGCACGGAATTTCCGGTTGATACGACCCACGCTGCCTCAGTTTACAAACGATGCGTTGCCCAGCCGGTAGTACCGGCAGCCATCCTCCTCGTACCATTCAAACGTACCCACCACGGTGATCTCCGCCCCCAGCTCCGGATAATCATCGGAATAGACGGGCTTTGCGGCGAGGGAAAACTCCAGCCCCTGCGCGCAGCAGGCGGTGGCATCGGCGATCATGCAGGCGAAGAACATTTTGTCCGGGATAAAAGCACCGCTTTCGTCGGTGGCCTGGTATATGGTGAACTGCCCCTGCATTTTGACGGTTTTTCCGATGTAGTTATCCGGGAAGGAGATCATGCTGTTGACCTCGGAATAGACCATGATGCCGCTGAGTGCGGTCAGGTCAATGTCGACCGCGGCGGTGCCTTCTGCATCCTCCGCAGCGGGCTTTTGCGTGGTATTCTCACCCCCACAGGCGGCGAAAGGGACGAGCGTTAAAGTAATCAGCAAAGCACACAATATTTTTTTCATCTGCGAACACCTCCCAATACCGTGCCTGCCAGCCACGACAGACCGAAAGCACTGATCTGAACGGCAACGATGGTGGAGCCTACCGGCGTACCGGCGAGAATGGACGCAAGAATGCCGAGCAGCGCACAGAAAACCGAAAGGACTGCCGCGCAGATGGTCACGCTGCGAAAGCTCTTGAACATCCGCATGGCGGACAGTGCCGGGAAGATCACCAGTGCGGAGATCAGCAGGGAACCCACAAGGTTCATCGCCAGCACGATGATGACCGCAACGACGACGGCGATCAGCAGGTTGTAGAGCCCCGCCCTCGTGCCGGCCGCCCTTGCAAAGATTTCGTCAAAGGTCACGGCGAAGATCTTATTGTAAAACAGGATGAACACCGCCACGACCAGCACCGACATTCCCACGCACAGCCATACCTCTGCGGGGGACAGCGTTAGAATGGAGGTGGAGCCGAACAGCGTGCTGCACACATCGCCGGAGAGATTGGACGAGGTGGAGAAAATGTTCATCAGAAGATACCCGACAGCCAAAGAACCGACAGAGATCATGGCGATGGCGGCGTCGCCCTTGATCTTCGTATTCTGCCCGGTGTGCAGGAGCAGCACGGCGCTGAGGATGGTAATGACCATCACAAGGGGCATTTTGTTGGTGATCTGCAGCACGGCGGCAATCGCCATTGCGCCGAACGCCACGTGGGAGAGACCGTCACCGATGAAGGAAAATCGTTTCAGCACCAGCGTCACACCCAGCAGGGAGGAGCAAAGCGCGATCAGCACACCGACAATGAGCGCATAGCGGACAAAGGGATATGCCCAATAGAGAGTCAGCTTTTCCAAGATAGCGGTCATTGGATGTCACCGCCCTTCTTCACATCAAACAGCCGCCCTTGCGGGCTTTGGAGGTATGCCGTCTTCGTCCCAAAGAAAACGGTGTCGCCAATATGCAGAATATGGCTGGCGTATCGGACGGCGGCAGCCACATCGTGAGAAACCATGATCACGGTGATGCCGTCCTCATGGTTGAGCTTTTCGATGAGCGTATACATTTCCGCCGTCACCTTGGGGTCAAGCCCCGAAACAGGCTCATCAAGAAGCAGCATTTTTTGCGTGGCGCACAGCGCGCGGGCAAGAAGCACCCGCTGCTGCTGTCCGCCGGACAGCTCCCGATAGCACCGCCTTGCGAGCCGGGTGATCTGCATTTTCTCCATGGCGTCCACCGCAAGTTTCTTTTCTTCTTTGTTATAAAAAGGACGGCTGCCGCAGCGTCCCTGGCATCCGGAGAGAACGATCTCTCTCACGGATGCCGGGAAGTCCTTTTGTACTACCGTTTGCTGCGGCAGATAGCCGATTTCGTTTTTCCTCAGCCCATCGCCCGTCAAAATTCTGCCGCTGATGGGCGTCTGCAAGCCGAGAATTGTTTTCATAAGGGTACTCTTGCCGGAGCCGTTTTCCCCTACGATGCAGAGATAGTCGCCTGCCAGGAGCTCAAAGCTGAGGTCTTGGAGAACGGGTCGTCCATCGTAGCCGACACAGAGATTTTGACAAGTGAGCTGAGCCATAGACCTACCTCCTTACCCCAACGCTTCCTTCAGCACGGAGAGATTCTTCTCCATAACGGAAAGGTAGGTGGCGCCGTTTGCCACGTCCTTGGAGGTGGTGGACTGCATGGAATCCATGGTCAGCACCTTCTGATTCTTCCCGGCGGTGTTCTGAACGATGGTTTCCGCGATCCTATGCTGTGCGCCCTCGATGGTCAGCACGCAGGGAAGCCCCAGCTCATCCACCTTCTTTGCAAGGAACGAAACGGTTTCAAAGCTGGCCTCGGTTTCGGCGGAGCAGCCCGCAAAGGCGGCGTAGTAGCGCAGACCGTAATCATCCACCAGATAACGGAACGGGAAACGGTCGCCAAACAAAACGGTCTTATGGGTCGCACCGTCCACAGCCGCCTTATAGTCTGCGTCAAGAGCAGCCAGCTTGTCCCTATACGCCGCGGCGTTGGCGATATAGGTGTTCTTGTTGTCCGGGTCGATGGCACACAGCGCGTCCGCAAGCGTCACGCAGAGTACTTGGGCGTTCTTCAGGGACAGCCAGACGTGCTCGTCCATTTCCTCCCCATGGTCATGCCCCATCAGCTCGTCAAGGATGTCCTCTGCGGAAAGCGCGTCCTTCACAAAAAACGGATTGGTCTTGCCACTCATCAGCGCATCGAAGCCGTCGTTGCCGAAGTAGATATGGAAATGCTCCGCCTCGCCCGGCTCGTGGCCGTGGTCGTTGAACTGCACATATTGGGGCGCATCGGCACTGGTGGTTTCGAACTGATAACGGACGCTGCGGATATTGCCCTCATCATTCCGCTTCGGCTGATAACCGGCATAGGTGTATTCGGCGGAAACGGTTTTTCCGTCTCCGTAAGTGAATGTGATCGTGTTCCCGTTGATAGAGATCTTCTCAGCGTCGCATTGCCACGAAGCCTTAAACTTCTCCAAATAGGTGTCCTTTGTGGTCGAGCTGTCCTCGTCCTCCTCCGCCCTGTGTTGGCAGAATTTGTCTAGGTCGCCATTCAGCAGATAGGGGTGCAGGGACTTCCACGCACCGGCGAAATCCGAGAGGGTGCGATCCCTGATGTCATCCTCCGTGAGCTGTTCATCGTGGCTGTGGCCGTGGCCGTGACCGTCCTCCTGCATGCCCTCAACGGTCTCCTCCGTTTTCACGGAATCACCCAGCACCTCCAGCAGGTTGATGACCTTCATATTCCTGTTGGCGGCGTTTTTCAGAGCATTTTCCACCCAGCCGTCGGACTCGCCGCCCACATAGACGAAGAGGTCGCAATCGGAGATCTTGACAATATCATCGGCGGTGGGCTGGTAGCTGTGCAGGTCAACGCCGTTATCCAGCAGCATGGTGACCTCGGCGTTCTCCGCCTTGTCGCCCAGGATCGCCCTGACCCAATCGTATTCGGGGAAGATGGTCGTGACGACCTTCAATTTGCCGGCTTTTCCGGTATCCTTCGGCTTTCCGCAGCCAGCAAGGACGCCGGCCAGCATCATTAGCGCAAGCAGCAGCGCAGTTATCTTTTTCATAGGCTATATGTACCTCCAGATTATGATAAGAACGTAAAAATGGGCGCAAAAATACAAGGGTAACGGCAACGCCGCGAAAGCCTATCCGAAAACGGATAGACTACACCCTTGTAAATAGTTCTTATTTAATCTGAGAGCTTGACCTTGAGTGAAACCAGAGTAAACGTGCGGACAAGCTCCGCGCAGGAGGGAATGACCCTGCACGGGGCATACCTGACCGCCGCGGCGAAAACCGCGGCAGCACCGGCAAGCCCAATGCTCTTGAGCAGATTTTCGCAGACCTGCAGCTGGTGGCAAATGGCGCAGTCCTCGCCGGAGCAGTTGTGGTTGGCTTCGACCGCAATATAGACAGCGGAGGACAGCATGACAGCCGCCAGCACGGCTGCCAGCAAGCCTGTGATCAAACGAGATTTCTTTGTCATAGCCTGTCCTCCTTCCAAATATTATTCTTCCCTGCAATCCGCGCAGGTGCCATAGAGAACCGTGTCGGCGGCGTCCAGCGTGAATTGCTCGCTCTGCGCCAGGTGCTTTGCAAACAGGGCGGCGTTGCCGCTTGCCATATGAAAGGTTCTGCCGCATTTTACACAGCTCATGTGCAGCGCACCCTTGCAGCTTTCGGCGTCAAGGTACTGAAAGTAGATCTCCCGCGTGCCGCTCTTGCTGCTGCGCCGCACTTTTTCTTCCGCCTCTAACTGTGCAAGGTTCCGGTATACGGCACTGAGGCTGATTTTTTCATCCACCAGCGCGTCCGCAATTTGCCGTGCGGACAGCAGCTCATCCGGGTGCCGGCTCAAATAGGCAAGCAGAGCCTTCCTCTGCCGCGTGCTGTAACTGGACAAGTCGCCACGCCTCCAATTTGCAATTCATTTGCAATTTAGCATAACACGATGCCGCCCCGATGTCAATATGCAAATTCATCGCAAATTAGCCGTCAACGTGGATAGTGCCTACTCCGCTGAAATGGGCTGCGGCAGAGCGGAATGATCCGCGCTCTGTTTTCGGCGGCGAAAAGGCAGCGGCAAATGCCAGGTGAAAAAGCGGTAGAAAAACTTAAAAAGATATGCTTCCCACTTATCAAACCGAAAAAGCTCTTTCAGAGCAAAAGACTTTCGTTACGAACAGCAGCTGACCCTCCGTATGCTTCAGCACATACGGAGGGTCAGCTGGCTTGTGTGGTCTGCTCAGTCGAGCGGGGGCTTTCTTTTCTGCTGCGTCAACATATCCGTGCCCGGCCTATCCCTCAAACAAATTCAGGAGGTATCCGTAGCCCTCGGCCTCCATTTTCGCGTAAGGCACGAAGCGCAGGGCGGCGCTGTTGATGCAGTAGCGCACACCGTTGGGCGACTCCGGATCGCCGGTGAACACATGGCCCAGATGGGAGTCACCGGCGCGGCTGCGCACCTCTGTGCGGCGCATGCCGTGGCTCAAGTCCTCCCGTTCCACCACAGCAGGACTCTCGATGGGCTTTGTAAAGGCAGGCCAGCCGCAGCCGCTTTCAAACTTATCCGTAGAGGAGAACAGCGGCTCGCCGGTGACGATGTCCACATAGATGCCCTTTTCGAACTTGTCCCAGAGCTCACCGGTAAAGGCGCGCTCCGTGCCGCTCTCCTGTGTGACGCGGTACTGCTCCGCCGTCAGCGTGTCCCGGATGGCCTCTGCCGCGGGCTTCCGGTAGTCGCCCGGATCGATGCGCAGCCTGGAGAACAGCTCCATCTCCGCCCGGGGGATGTGGCAGTAGCCGTTGGGGTTCTTTTCTAAGTAGTTTTGGTGATATTCCTCGGCGGGATAGTAATTCTTCAGTGGACCGATCTCCACAAAGAATTTCTCGCTGCGGCCCCGCTCAATGCCCGCGATGCGCTCCACCGTTTCCCTGACCTTGTCGTTGGTGTAGTACACGCCGGTCTGATACTGGCTGCCCCGGTCGTTGCCCTGCCGGTTCTGCACCGTGGGGTCGATCACATAGAAGTAAGCCAGCAGCAGGGCATCCAGGCTCACCTGCTCGGGGTCGTATTCCACCCGCACAGTCTCCCGGAAGCCGGTGTCGCCCTTGCAGACGGTCTGGTAGGTGGCGTCCGCCTCGCAGGTGCCGTTGGCGTAGCCGCTTTGGGCGTCGATGACGCCGGGGATAGATTGCATGAGCTGCTCCATGCCCCAGAAGCAGCCGCCTGCCAGATAGATGACATTTTCCGTGGTGTCCATATACATACCCTCCTCGCCGGACATATCCGAGGGCTGTCCGGCCATGTCCGTTCTCTGCGTGTCCTTTTCCCGCGGTATATGCTGCCGTTCTGCGGCGCAGCCGCTGAGCAGCAGTACCGAGGCGAAAAGAAGAGCCAATACGCTTCGATACATGGCGTTTCCTCCTTTCAGGGGGAGCAAGGGTCACTCCGCCCCGTTACCGTCCTGCCTCTTGCCGCGGCCGGGTCGCAGGACGGTATACAGCAGAGATCCAAGGACGCAGCCGAAGCCGGTGGAGAGCCACGGGCTGGACGTAACGGCGCAGGTGCCGGTGGCGCAGCCCACATAGCGGTAGTACAGCCACCCTCCGGCACTGCCCACCAGGGGCAGGGCAATGACGCGCAGAATGCTCGTCAGCTTACAGTTCTTTTTCTTCATAATAGCCTCCTTTTGAAGATATTGGATCAGCCCATATCGGCAGCCAGTGCCTTGTCGATCTGGGCTTGCAGTGCATCGGACTGTGCCTTACTGGTGATAGCCCCCACAATGGGATCACCCACGATGCGGCCGCTGCGATTGACCACATAGGTGGTGGGATAGGCGTAGATGCTCTCCACGAACTTGCCCGCCTCGCTGCCGGAATCGAAGTACACGTTCTGATAGGTGGCACCGCTCTGAGTCAGTACATCCTTGGCGTCAGAGATAGCCGCCTCGTTGCCGTCCAGCGTAAAGGCGTTGATACCGATCAGCGCACCGCCCTTACCGGAAAGCTCCTTATTCAGCGCGTCCAGATCGCCCAACTCGCCCACACAGGGACCGCAGGTGGTGAACCAGAAATTCACCACGGTGACGGCCTTGCCGGAGAACAGATCGCTGCTCTTTACCGTATTCCCGTCCAGATCCTTGCCCTCAAAGGCAGGGAACTTCGGCAGGCTGCTGTCATCCGTCTTGTTGCCCGTACTGCCATTGTCGGGGGTGTTGCCCGTGCTGCCGCTATCGGTTTTATTGCCTGTGTTGCCGCCGTCGGTTTTATTGTCCTTATTGCCGCTGTCGGGCATCGTGTCCATATCCTTGTCCGCCGGCATATTCATATCGCTGTCCAGAGATTTTTGCACGATCTCGGGATACTTTTCCTCCAGTGCGGCCAGCTTGTTTCCGATGTCGCGAATCTTCTCCGCCTCACTCTGAAGCAGCTTCAGCTCGTCTGCCGAAAACTGATCCTTGGCGGCGTTGATGGTTTCCAACAGGAAGTCGCCGTAGTTTTTGCCGTCCTCCATCATGATCTTACCCTTGTCCGCTGCCATAAAGACCTTTTCCCAAAGTGCTGTGTTCTGCGCCAGAATAGCAGCCTCCTGCGCTGTCAGTTCCTTGTGCATGGCGGCTGCCTCCTCGGCGTTCTTCGGCTCGTTGTCCATGCCGTCCATGTGATCGCCGCCCTTTGCGCCGCAGGCGGCCAGAGAGAGCACCAGCACGACTGCCAACAGCAATGTCATTAGTTTCTTCGTGTTCATGTTCGTTCCTCCTTGATCTTTGTCGTCGTTCTTCTGCGGTGTTTCTGCCGCAAGGACTGTTTATTTTTACTGTCTCCACGGCCGCAGCGGAAGTAAGCGGCGTCGGTGGGACAGACACGCTGCATTCTATTACCATAATAAAGTGAATGGGTTAAAATCCTTGTTAAGAACGGGGATTTAATGGAAATATATCTTGAATTCGCCGAGAATAAAGCGATTGGGGCAAAAAGGCAGGGGCAGCAAGAAGAGAGTACCCTCGAAAGGATCCAAACCCAAAAGCTGCGCAGCTGCGGAGAGCGTTCCTCCGCAGCCGCGCAGCCGTTTGTAAAGTTCTCTGCTTTTAATGCAAGACCTGCATCTCCGGGTTCTTCTCCCCGAATTTCTCCCGCAGCGCACTGCATATATCCTCCCGGGACTTGCCCTGCTTCTCACCGTTTTTAATGAGCTTGTACGCCTGAAACAGCGCCGAGGGGCCGATCTCGCTGCTGAAAAAACCGATGCCCTGATTCCATGCCAGCAGCTCGAACACATCGTCCAGCGCAGCGCTCTCCACACCGTGGATATATGCCTTTACCAGCTCCCGCGCCGCCTGCCTCATCCGGCCCGCACCGACAGCGTTGGTCAGGGACAGCAGCAGCCGCGTTTCGTAGGGCAGTACGCGCTTCTCGCTCTGCCATGTGGTCTCCCAAAAATCCACGGCGATCTGCCCCAGCTTTTCGTCGATCATGGGATAGTTCAAAAGAGCCAGCGGCTTGAAGGGAGCGGAGCTGTCGCCTACCTTCTTCTCCACACGGCAGAACCAGACATGGAACTCCGCCTCACTCCGCTGCTCGGTGTGGTGCTCGTAGCCCAAGCCCTCCATGACAGCGTACAGTGGATGCGGCTCAAAGGTCTGGATGATGTGTAATCCTTCGCCCACCTCCAACGCCTCGGCTCTTTTCTTCAGCCCTTCAAAGAAGCTGCCCTGTATATGGCGCACATCCATGGTCTGAAACCCCTGCGCCTTATTCTTCCAGTTTTCGTAGCTCATGCGGTTATTCTCCTTTCCTCACTCGATAAAACCAGACGTGGTATTCGCTGCCGCTCACCTTCTCCGTGTGACGCTCAAAGCCCATAAGGGCCAGCACCGGGTACAGGGGGACAGGCTCGAAGGTCTGGATGATATGCAGTCCTTCACCATTTTTCAGCGCGGCAGCCTTTGCCTTCAATGCGGGGAAGAAGTCCATCTTTTTGCCCCGCACGTCCATCACTTCAAATGTGCCGATTTTGTCCTTCCAGTTTTCATAACTCATAGTCTTTGCCTCTCTTGCAGAAAGCTCACGCCTCCTCGAAGCTGTCCTTACCCACGCCGCACAGGGGGCATTCAAAATCCTCCGGTACCTCGCTCCAGGGCGTTCCCGGCGCGATGCCGCCCTCGGGATACCCCACGCTCTCGTCGTACTCCCAACCGCAAACGGTGCAAACATACTTCATCGTGCTTCTTCCTTTCTTTTTCTAATGATTTTGTTATTTCTCCACCAGCCGGCCGTCCACTGTCACGGTGACCACCTGCCACGGGATGAACTTCCCGCTCTGCTGGAGTGCCTTTTTCGCCGCCAGCTCCAGCCCGCCGCAGCAGGGTACCTCCATGCGGACGACGGTGACGCTTTTGATGTTGTTCTCCCGGATGATCTCCGTCAGCTTTTCGGCATAGTCCACGCTGTCCAGCTTGGGACAGCCCACCAGCGTGATGTGCCCCTTGATGAACCGCTCGTGGAAGGCGGCGTAGGCGTAGGCGGTGCAGTCGGCGGCGATGAGCAGCCGCGCCCCGTCAAAATAGGGCGCGTTCACCGGCACCAGCTTGATCTGCACCGGCCACTGGGACAGGCGGCTCGCCTGTTCAGCGCGGGGCGTTTCCACGGCGGGCGCGGCCTCGCGCTGAATGTTCCGGGACTGGCTGCCGGGGCAGCCGCAGGGCAGCGTCATGCCCTGTTCCCGCATTTTCCGCTGCTTGTTCTCCATGACGGCTTTCTCATCGTAGGCGGCGGCCTCTCGCTCCACGAAGGTGATGGCGCCCGTGGGACAGGTGGGCAGGCAGTCCCCCAACCCGTCGCAGTAATCGTCCCGCATGAGCTGCGCCTTGCCGTCCACCATGGCGATGGCGCCCTCGTGACACACCTCGGCGCAGGCGCCGCAGCCGTTGCACTTGTCCTTGTCGATCTCAATGATTCTCCGTACCATATTTTTGTCCTCCTTGCGGTTCTTCTTGACTTTGTGGCTTCATTTTACTATCATAATTTATGAAAGTCTGTTGGCACGCCAACGAAAAGGAGAAAAATATGCGGATCAATTTGGGGAACACCCCGCTATTTCGCGGCATGACGGTGCCGGACATCGAAGAAATGCTGTGCTGCCTGCGCGCCGCAGAGCGCACCTATAAAAAGGGCGCGGTCATCCTGCCGGAGGGGACGCCCACGGAGCAGCTGGGCGTGGTGCTGTCCGGCCGGGTCATCATCGAGATGGGGGACGTGTGGGGCAACAACAGCGTCCTCAGCAGCGTGGGCGCGGGCGGCATCTTTGCGGAGGCGTATGCCTGCGTGCCGGGTGAGCCGCTGATGGTCAACGTCACCGCCGCCGAGGACACAGAGGTGCTGCTGCTGCACATCGGGCAGGTGCTGGAGCCCTGCGCCAAGGTGTGTCCCCGCCACCTCCGGCTGCTGCGAAACCTGCTGACCCTCTCCGCCGGGAAGAATTTGCAGCTCTCCCGCCGGGTGCTGCACACCTCGCCCAAGTCCATCCGCAAGCGGCTGCTGTCCTATTTCTCGGAGAGCATCAAGCGCACCGGCAGCTATGAATTCGACATACCCTACAACCGCCAGCAGCTGGCGGACTACCTGAACGTGGAGCGCAGCGCGCTGAGCAACGAGCTGTCCCTCATGCAGCGGGACGGGCTGATCCGCTATGAGAAAAACCACTTTGCCGTGACGGAAGAAACTGAAAAGTGCCGTAACAATCACCGAAGATAATGCCCAAATCAAAGCCGGGTTCACAGTCGCTCTCAGTCGTTTTGAGCCGAAAATTTAACAAAATCTACATAGCCGAAACGCGAAAACCGTGCTATACTGTACGCGCAATTGGGAATGCAGTCGATTTTAAGAGGTGAGTCCCGTGACAGAAACCAGTTTCCCTTTGAAACGCCGTCTGACGTCCTTCCAAATCATGATCCTCGGCTTTGCCGGCGTAATCCTGCTGGGCGCGCTAATACTGATGCTGCCCATCGCCACCGCAAGCCGCACATGGACGCCGTTTCACGAGGCGTTGTTTACCTCCACCTCCGCCGTCTGCGTAACGGGACTGGTGGTGCAGGACACCGGCAGCTACTGGTCCGCGTTCGGGCAGACCGTCATCCTGCTGCTGATCCAGATCGGCGGCTTAGGCGTCATCACGGCGGCAGTAACGTTTCTGATGCTCTCCGGCAAGAATATCTCGCTGAAGGAGCGTAGTGCCATGCAGGACGCCATCTCCGCTCCGGCGGTGGGCGGTATCGTGCGCCTGACACGGTTTGTCCTGAAGGGAACATTCCTTGTGGAGCTGGTCGGTGCGCTGGTGCTGCTGCCGGTATTCTGCCGGGACTACGGACTGCGGGGCGTGTGGATGGCGGTGTTTCACTCCGTTTCCGCCTTCTGCAACGCGGGCTTTGACATCCTGGGGCGGGCGGATGCCCTCTACCCTTCCCTGACATCATACATATCCGACCCGCTGGTCAACATCATTATCATGCTGCTGATCGTCGTGGGCGGTATCGGCTTTCTGACTTGGGACGATGTCTGCACCCACCGGCTGCACCTGCGGCGGTACCGGATGCAGAGCAAGGTCATTCTGAGCGCAACCGTCATCCTGATCGCGCTTCCGGCATTACTCTTCTTCCTGACAGACTTTGCAGAGCTTCCCGCGGGACAGCGCGTTCTGGCATCGCTCTTTCAGGCGGTCACGCCGCGAACGGCGGGCTACAACACCGCAGACCTGACGAAAATGAGCGACACCTCACAGGCGGTCACGATTTTGCTGATGCTGACCGGCGGCGCGCCCGGCTCCACGGCGGGCGGCATGAAGGTAACGACGCTGGCTGTGCTGGCCGCCAACGCGGTCGCGGCTTTCCGCAGGCGGGAGGATCCGCAGCTTTTCAAACGCAGACTGGAGCCCTCCGCTGTACGGAATGCCGCCGCCATCCTGCTGCTGTATTTGGGGCTGACCTTCGCGGGCGCGGCGGTCATCAGTGCGGCGGAGAACCTGCCTCTCGGTGCCTGCCTCTATGAAACGGCATCCGCTGCCGGAACGGTAGGGCTGACACTGGGGCTGACGCCGCAGCTGGGTACGCTGTCGCAGAGCATTCTCATTCTGCTGATGTTCTTCGGGCGTGTCGGGGGACTGACCCTGATCTACGCCGCATTCTCCGGGCACGATCTGACCTATGCCCGGTATCCGAAGGAAATGATCACCGTAGGCTGAAAGGAGCACGCGATGAAAAACGTATTATTGATCGGACTTGGCCGCTTCGGGCGGCACCTTGCCATGCAGCTGAGCGAGCTGGGGCATCAGGTGATGGCGGTGGATCGGGACGAGGAGCGCGTCAACGAGTGTATGCCCTTTGTCACCAACGCGCAGATCGGCGACAGCACCCGTGTGGATTTTCTGCGCTCGCTGGGCGTTGGAAACTATGACATCTGCTACGTCACCATCAGCGGAGACTTCCAGAACTCGCTGGAAACGACGTCGCTGCTCAAGGAACTGGGAGCGAAATACGTGGTATCCCGCGCCGAGCGTGACGTGCAGGCAAAATTTCTGCTGCGCAACGGCGCGGACGCGGTGACATACCCGGAAAAGCAGCTGGCGAAGTGGGCGGCTATCCGGTACACCGCCAACCACATCTTCGGCTACATAGAGCTGGACGGGAAGCACGCCATCATCGAGGTCGCCGTCCCGGACAGCTGGCAGGGGCACAGCATCGGTGAGCTGGACATCCGCCGAAAGTACGGCGTCAACATCCTCGGCGTGAAGCGGAACGACAAAACTGATGTGAATATCTCGCCGGAAACCGTGTTGGACAGCAGCCTGACGCTGCTGGTGCTGGGCGAGTATACGGTGCTGAAAAAGTGCTTCCGCCTGTAAGATATAAAAAACCCGCTTTTCGAAACACTCGAAAGACGGGTTTTTATACAGCAGCTTGATAGAGCAGGTGCCCTTGAGGCGGGGCACCTGCTCTTCACCGTGTACAGGGTGACCGGGGATAATCCATTTCTGCACGGTGGAGAGATTGGTGCTTTACAATGGGATCGTGTTGATATGGTAAAACAACGTGTCAGTATTGATCGCGTTATTGACCGTATTGGCAAGGAAAACGCAAAACTTTCGAAAATGCAGATTCTTTTCACCTTTCCGAACCTTTATCCCGGAACAAAAACAAGCATTATGCTGAAGCAGCCTAAAACGGAAGGCAGTATCCGGGAAATTGATGTTCCTGCCAGCACCATGCAGGCATTGACCGGTCTGAGGGAGTTACAGGAGAATTTGAAAAAGGAGCTTGGCCCCGAAGGGTATGCTGATTATGGTCTTGTAATTTGCCAAGCCAACGACCGACCTATCATGACGGAACACTTGAACAAGAAGTTCAAGGATATCCTTGAAGATTCAAGCGATCCGGATATTGACCCGAAAGACTTCGTGTTTCATAGTCTCCGACATACGAGCGCGGCGGCAAAGCTAGCCCTGTCGCACGGCGATTACAATTCTGTTCGTCACGCTGGTGGGTGGGCAAATCTTGAGATGCTGACACGCCGGTACGGAAATCACTCTTTCGCCAATGACCGACTCAATGTCGCGCAGAAGATGGATGACTTCCTCGGCGGAAGCAGCATGGAAAACACTGCATCACCCGCCAATCCTCATGTGTCGCCCGAAGCGGCCGAAGCTGCCCTCAAGGCGATTCTGCAAAGCAATCCTGAGTTGCTAATCAAAGTCGCCCAGTCCATCCAAAACTGCTAATCCGTAGAAGAGCCGATTAGCAAAGATTTCAGCCTGTCGAAATATCGTATTAGCAAAAGCCCCTCTTCAAAAGCAAAAATTTCTGCTAATATTAGCAAAAATCCTGCTAATGAAAAGGGGCTTGACCAATCAAAATGCTTGCTAACCGTTCAACTTTTATTAGCAAGCACAAAACCCGCAAACGCTTGTGGCGTAAGGGATTGTGGCACCCCCGGCGTGACTCGAACACGCTACATCCCGCTTAGGAGGCGGGCCCTCTATCCCGGTGAGGTACGGAGGCAAGTATGAAGATTGGTTTTTGCTAGTTGAAATCAGCTCGGTTCTCTTAGGAGGCTCGCGCTCTATCCAACTGAGCTACAGACGCATGTGCACATGATATTGTACCCCACGGCGGGGGCTGTGTCAACAGTGCGCGGCGAAAATGTGACGAAAAAGTTGGCGAAAGGGCTTGCAATCAGGCGTAGGCGGGAATATAATACAAAGGTTAGTGAATTTACCCGAGAGAAAGGGGTTTTACCTTTGCAGAACGAAAAATTGAGAAACGTAGCGATCATCGCCCACGTTGACCACGGCAAGACCACGCTGGTGGATCAGATGCTCAAGCAGGGCGGCGTATATCGTGAGAATCAGGAGACGGTGGAGCGCGTCATGGACTCCAACGATCTGGAGCGGGAGCGCGGCATTACCATCCTCGCCAAGAACACCGCCATCCAGTACGGCGACACGAAGATCAACATTGTGGACACGCCGGGTCACGCCGATTTCGGCGGCGAGGTGGAGCGCATTCTGAAGATGGTCAACGGCGTTATCCTGCTGGTGGACGCCGCCGAGGGTCCCATGCCCCAGACCCGCTTCGTCCTCAGCCGCGCACTGGAGCTGGGTCACCGCGTCATCGTGGTGGTCAACAAGATCGAC
>OHIY01000438.1_pt1 | contig 23384 bp, 26 predicted proteins | sample 1568351 | NCBI WGS metagenome assembly OHIY01 (sample SAMEA3879547, study PRJEB24766) | human gut metagenome | biome: human-associated habitat; feature: feces | place: USA | collected 1985/1987 | reverse complement strand
GTATGACCTCCGTGATCTCCATAAGGTGGTCGTCCACGATGTTGGCGAGGTGGTAGGTGGGCAGTTCGTCGGCCCTTTTCCACAGCACCTTGTCGTCGAGGGTGGAGGTGTTGACTTCTATATGTCCCCTGACGAGGTCGTCCATGCCGACGTTGCGGTCCTGCGGCATCTTGAAGCGTATGGTCCAGTCGTCGCGGGTCTCGAGCAGCTGCCTGACCTGCGCCTCGGGAAGGGTCAGCGAGTTGCTGAGCGCGCCCCTGGTGGAATGGTTGTAGATGAATGTCTCTCCCTTGTTCTCGGCCTGGCTGCGAGGTCTTCCGCAGAGTCGAAGGCATAGTAGGCGTAGCCGTTTTCTACCAGCTGCTCGGCATATTTCCTGTATATGCCCTTGCGCTGGCTCTGGTGGTAGGGGGCGTAGGGATGCTTTTCCGACGGAGTCTCGACGACCCTGCCGTCGGCGTCCACGCCCTCGTCGGGAAAGATGCCGCACCACCTGAGCGACTCTATTATGTACTGCTCGGCGCCGGGGACGAACCTGTGCGAGTCGGTGTCTTCTATCCTGAGCACGAAGGTCCCGCCGTTCTTCTTGGCGTAGAGGTAGTTGTAGAGGGCTGTCCTTACTCCGCCCATATGGAGGGGCCCCGTGGGTGAGGGCGCGAATCTTACTCTTGTCTTTCTCATTGCTGTATTCTTCTGATTGCGGGTACGCTCTCCAGTTCCGACAGGCTCTCGCCGCTGTCCAGTATCAGGGCGGGCTTTTGGTCGGGGTCGAACTTGAACTTGCGCACGTTGTTCTTGCTGTTGAAGCCTATCTGCTTCGAACCGCTGTCGGCGTACAGGGATATCCCGTCGCCTTCTGAGGCCGCCCCCTTGTCATAGACGAAGTCCTTGTTGATCATTATGTAGTTGCCCATGTCCTGGGCGGGACCTATGACGTCAGAGAAGCGCAGTCCCGTCACTATGGAGGTGATGCGTATCGTGTCGCCTATCTCGGGGTCGTCGTCCCAGATGAGTCCGCGCTTGAAGTTGTTTGCGCGGCCGGTGTACTCGTCTATCTTCTTGTTGATGTTGTTGAGGTCGTCCATGGTGAGGCCCTGGTCGTTGTGGCCGCAGGTGATGTTTATCAGCACCTTCTTGGCGGTCTTGAGGTCGAAGTCGTTGAGCAGGGGAGACTCGAACGCGGCCTTGACGGCGTCCTCGATACGGTTCTTCCCGCTGCCGACTCCGCAGCCCATAAGGGCCATGCCGCTGTCCTTCATCATGTTCTCGACATCCTTGAAGTCGACGTTGATGTATCCCGGCTTCTTGATTATCTCGACTATGCCCCTGACGGCCGTGGCAAGCACCTCGTCGGTCTGGGGGAACGCGTCCTGTATCAGCTGGTTGCCGTAGTATTCGTGCAGCTTCTCGTTGTTGATTATGAGCAGGCTGTCGACATTCTTCTCCAGTTCGTGTATGCCGTCTATGGCTCTCGACAGGGCGTCGTTCCCCTCGTTGAGGAAGGGCAGGGTCACGACCGCGACGGTGAGTATGCCTTTCTTCTTGGCCATGCTCGCTATCACGGGAGCCGCTCCAGTACCCGTGCCGCCGCCCATGCCTGCCGTTATGAAGAGCATCTTCGTGCGGGAGTCGAGCACTGTATGCTCGATCTGCTCCTGGCTCTCGAGGGCCGCATTGCGTCCGTTGACGGGATTCGTGCCGGCTCCGAGCCCGCGTCCCATCTGGATGCGCGTGGGTACGCTGCTGCACATCAGGGCCTGCGAATCGGTGTTGCATACCACGAAGCTGCAACCCTTGATGCCCTTGTTGTACATGTAGTTGACGGCATTGCAGCCGCCGCCGCCGACTCCGATGACCTTGATTATCTCGTCGGAGGTCACCCAGTCGCTGGGAACTATGGACGAAATCAGGCTGTTGTCCATGCTGCCGTCGTTGAAATTCTCGTTCATCTCTGCCTCCTAGTTCATTGTGTCAAACAATTCTCCTACCGTGTCTTCTATCTTGTTGAGGATCTTGGTCCTCCAGGTGATGCGGGGGGCTTCCCCGTCCTTGTCCCTGTGCCTGCCTTTCTTCTTGCTCGGAGTGATGACCTCCCCGGGAATCTCCCCGTCCGCGAAGATCTTACCGTTGCCCTCTTCGTCGAATTCAGGCTCGGCGGGCGCCTCCCGGCCCTGCTGGTCCTGCACGGAAGGCTGCGCGTCCTCCTGCTCCGACTCCTCGATGCAGTTCAGGCGCGTGTCTTTCTTCGCTTCCAGGAGCATTCCTATCGATGCGGCGGCGCCTGTCTCCCTCGCCTCGGCGTAGCCGGACGAGCTGAACATCTGCGACCTCGGGAAGCCGAGCCTTACGGTGTAGCCCGACATGTCCCTGAGCATGTTGGCGAGGTTCACGAGGTTCGCCCCTCCGCCGGTGAGCACTATGCCGTTGCGCAGCTTGTCGGCGTAGCCGCTCTCCTGTATCAGGTAGAGTATGGCGTTCGCTATCTCCTTCGCCCTGCAGGTGATGATTTCGGAGAGGTATTTGACGGGAAGCTGCTCGTAGCTGCCGTTCTCGTCGTCGTTTATCTGGATTATCTTCTCGCTGAGCGACTGCAGTTTGTCGGGCATGCACGCTCCGTAGGCGAGCTTGATGTTCTCCGCGAGGCGTTCGGTGAACCCGCATTCGGCCTTTATGTCGGAGGTGATGCTCCTGCCGCCGAACGGAATGCTGGCGTAGTGCCTTATGAGGTTGCCCCTGTAGATCGTCACCGATGTCACCCCGGCTCCCATTTCCACGAGCGCGATGCCGTTCTCCCTCTCTCCCTCGGTGAGCACGGCTCCGGCCACGGCGGTGGGGATGAATATCTTGTGTGCCGGTGCCACGCCCACGTCGTTGAGCATCCTGTCGATGTTGCTGACGGGCTTCTGGTTGCCTATGAATATGTTGAAGTTGCCCTCGAGGGTGTCGGCCGAGACTCCTATCACGTCGTTTTCGCTGGCACACACGAGCTCGTCGTCTGCCGAGAACGACTGGGCAACGGCTCCGTAGATTTCTTCCTTGACGGGATCCTTGAGCTCATAGCTGTCGATAGCCATGCTCTTGAGGTTGGCTATCTCTTCCTTGCTGATGTTCGAGCCCGGATCGCTGCGCTTTATCGCCGCAGTGCCCGTCTCCTGCCTGATGCTGTATCTGGGCAGGCCCACGACGAGCTGGAGTATCTTTATGTGCAACTGCTCCTCTGCATCGAGGATTACGTTCCTTAGCGCCGCAGCCGCCTTGCCCGGATTGTATACGCAGCTGTAGCGTACTCCGTCGGAGGGGACTTCCCTGTAGTAGATGATCTGGATGTCCTCGCCTTCGACCTTAGCGACGCTCAGGGCTATCTTCGCCGAGCCCAGGTCCGCTGCCGCTATGTATCTTTCTGCCTGCATATTATTTGGTTTTTATATTTCAAGTTCACAGTCTTGTAATGTCCTTCTCCCTTGACGGGGACAATGTAGCCAAAATATTTGTCAATCTTGTCAAATTTTTCATCAATGTCGACAGGAGCCCCTATTATGAACTTCTCGGCCGTGCCCTTGAGGCTGAGCACTATATCGCCTTCGGAACTGACGGATATGCCTTCTACCGCCTCCTTCAGCCTGCGGGATGACTGTATCGCGTCTTCAAGGCCGATGAGTCCCTCGAGCCAGCGTCTCGCCGCGGTGTCGGCGGGATAGCCGCTGAATCCGCGCGGTATGTCGAGAGGTACCTTGCCGCTGACCACCGTAACGGGTGCCGTGTAGCTCTTGTGCAGGGGGAAGACAAAGCCTCCGTGGTCGACATAGAATCCTCCTTCGTCGGTCTCGAAGCGCATTGCCGGGGCTCTCTGGACTATCTGCACATGGAGCAGGCCGTCGGCTGCCGTTGTCCACGCCTCTGCGTTCAATACGGAACTGCGGCTCTCGATGAGCCGTTCTATCTCGTCGAGGCGCACGCTGTCAAGGCTCTGCCCTATGTACGGCCCGTAGCTGTCGTTCAGGAAGTCCTTTATGTCCCTGGCGCTTATGAATCCGAGGCTGTCGCTGAAGCTAACCTCTATTCCGGTGCATGTGGCAAGCGAGCGCTGCTTCCTTTCCGAGAGCAGTGCCGTCGTGCATATGGCCGTGAACACGGCCGTCAGTGCGGTAGCCAGTATGTATCTTGCCTTTACGGACATTCCGGTTCAGCGGTTTTCAAGCATGTCCGTTATTTCGGGCACGAACCTGTCTATGTCTCCGGCACCGAGGGTGACCAGTACGTCCACGTTCTCGCGCCCCAGGTAGTCCATAAGTTCACTGCGGTGCAGCAGGACTTTCTCTGCGCAGCTCACGTCCTTGTATATCAGTTCTGAGCTGACGCCTTCTATCGGCTCTTCCCTTGCAGGATAGATGTCGAGCAGTATCAGTTTGTCGAGGGTGCTCAGCGCTTCGGCGAATTCGGCCGCGAAGTCCCTCGTCCTCGTGTAGAGGTGCGGCTGGAACACTCCGCATATCTTCCTTCCCGGGAATACCTGGCGTATCGAGGATATCGCGCTGCGGAGTTCTGCGGGGTGGTGGGCGTAGTCGTCGATGTAGCACAGCCCCGGCCGGTTGATATGCACTTCCAGCCTCCTCTTGACCCCTTCGAAACTGTGTATCGCGTGCCTTGCCTTCTGCGCGTCCATGCCGTAGCACAGGCATACCGCCGCCGCTGCGATGCTGTTCTCCACGTTCACCCAGCCTATGGCGCCGGGCCGTATGTCGCTGAGCACCCCTCCCGGGTATACCAGGTCGTAGCTGTAGTGTCCGTCGGGACCGAGCCTGAGATTCCTGCAGTGGAAGTCTGCGGCGGGATTGTCGAAATGGTAGGTGAATATCCTGGCCCCGACCTCGTCTTCCCTTATCGGCAGCCCGTATTTCAGTATCAGGGTCTCGCTTACCTGGGACGCGAACTCCCTGTAGGCCTGCCGGACATGTTCGAGGTCGCCGTAGATGTCGAGGTGGTCTGCGTCCATTGCCGTTATGGCGGCGATGTCGGGATGCAGCTGGAGGAACGAGCGATCGAACTCGTCCGCCTCGACGACTACCGCAGGAGTCTTGCTGACCAGCATGTTCGTGCCGTAGTTGCGCGAGATTCCGCCGAGGAAGGCCGAGCATCCGAGCCCGCTTTCGGTGAGCATGTGGGCTATCAGCGTCGAAGTGGTCGTCTTGCCGTGTGTCCCGGCCACTGCGAGGCACCTTTCGCCTTTCGTCAGCTCTCCGAGCATCATGGCGCGCTTTATGACCTTGTATCCGCGCTCGCGCGCACATCTGAGCTCCCCGAACTCTTCAGGCACTGCGGGCGTGTATATCACCAGGGTGTTCCCGACATCGGAGGGCAGCAGGTCAGGCCTGTCTTCGTAGTGCACGGCTATCCCTTCTTCTTCAAGGGCCCTCGTAAGCTCGGAAGGCGTCCTGTCGTAGCCGCTGACCTGCGCGCCTTTTGTCTTGCAGAACCTGGCTATGGCGCTCATGCCGATCCCGCCTATTCCTATAAAGTATATGTTGCCGTATTTCATCTTCCTATCCTAATAGTGCGTAAACTTCCTCCGCTATTGCCTGCGCCGCATCCCGGCGCGCGAGAGGGGCGGCGTTGCGCTCCATTTCCGCTATCCTCTCCGGGTCGTGGATCAGCTCCATTGCCGTCGGCAGCAGCTCCTGCAGCGCGTCGGCATCCCTTACCATTACCGCCGCACCGTGCCTTACCAGCGCCATGGCGTTGTGTGTCTGGTGATCTTCGGCCACGTTGGGCGAGGGTACGAATACCGCCGCCTTGCCGGCCGCGCATATCTCCGATATGGAGGATGCTCCGGAGCGGCTGATTATCACGTCAGACATGGCATAGGCCAGATCCATTCTCGAGATGAAGCTGCTGTGGCGGATGCGCGTGTCGGGGTGGCTCTCCATGAATGCGTCCACCTCCTTTTCGTAGTAGCTTCCGCACTGCCACAGCACCTGCACGTCCTCTCCTCCCGGGCAGCCTGCCTCTATCCATGTCATCATCGAGCGGTTGAGCGTCCTGCTGCCGAGGCTTCCTCCCACGACCAGAAGCTGCCTGCAGCCGGGCTTGAAACCGTAGTGCGCCAGCCCTTCAGCCCTGTCTTCGGGCGAGTAGGGGTGGATGTCGGCGCGTATGGGGTTGCCGGTGAAGACTATCTTGTCTGCGGGGAAGAAGCGCTCCATGCCTTCGTAGGCGACGCATATCACTCCGGCCTTCTTCGACAGTATCCTGTTGGTCAGTCCGGCGAATCCGTTCTGCTCCTGTATCAGGGTGGGGATGTGCCTGCGCGAGGCCTGCCAGAGCAGGGGAGCGCTCGCGTAGCCGCCCACTCCTACCACCACGTCCGGCCGGAACTCCCTTATCAGGCCTCCGGCTTTCCTGAGGCTTGCGAGCAGCCTGAACGGAAGCCTGAGGTTCTCCGCGATGTTGTGCAGCGTGAGCTTCCTCTGGAGTCCGGCGACGGGCAGCCCTACTATGCGGTATCCGGCTGCGGGCACCTTCTGCATCTCCATCCTGCCCTCGGCTCCGACGAACAGGATTTCGCTTTCCGGATTGGCTCTCTTCAGCGCGTCCGCGATCGAGACGGCAGGGAAGATGTGCCCTCCCGTGCCTCCTCCGCTTATCATTACCCTGAGTTTCCTATATTCCATATATATCGTCCGAGTTTTTTCCTGATTCGTATTCGTCGAGGTCGTCGAGCCTGTCCCTGACATCGTCTCTGGGTCCGCCGAGCGGGGCGGCCTCGCGGGTCTCCCTCTCTATGCGCCTTGCGGCCATCCTGCTGAACGACAGGATTATGCCGAATGCTATGCTGAAACACAGGAAGGCGCTCATGCCGTGGCTTATCAGCGGGAGGGTCTGGCCTGTCATGGGCCCTATGTCGGCGTTCACGAACATGTGCAGGAAGGCCTGCCCGGATATCAGTATGCAGAGTCCGGCCACGGCCACCTTGGCGAAGTTGTCGTTGCCGCAGTTGCGCACTATTATCGACCCTCTCGAGAGCAGCGACAGGTAGAGCATTATCACCAGTATGCCGCCGAGCAGTCCGTATTCCTCGATTATGAAGCTGTAGATGAAGTCTTCGGATATGGCGGGAACCACATATCTCTGGGTGCTCTGCCCGGGTCCCTTGCCCTTGAACCCTCCCTCGTGTATCGCTATGCGTGCGGCGTACGGCTGCCTTATCGCGTCCAGGGCCTCCTGATACTCGACGGTGCCCTTGCGCGACTCGAGGAACTGTTTCTCCATGTCCTCGTCCTCGAAGACACGGGAGACGCCCGTCCCTATGCGCTGCAGATGCTTGCCGTCAGAGAGCTTGTATATGCCGAAACACAGCATGAGCGCGGTTATTCCGACTGCGGCCAGTATGGTCATGTCGCGCAGGCTGCCTCCTCCCAGCAGTATCACGATGTACATTATCATCCCGATGAACAGCGCGCTGGAGTTGCTGCCCGGAAGTATGAGCAGGAAAGTCGCTATGAACGGGGCGTAGATGAAGATTATCTTCTGCCATTCGCCGGCGAGGTTCTTCAGGAAGGGGAGTTTCCGGCGCTTCTGCGCGTCGATCGCCCAGGCGAGGTACATCACCATTGCGACCTTCACTATCTCGAACACATGGATCTGCGTGTGCCTTATCTCGAGTATGCGGTAGGCGCCGTTGAGCTCGATAGCCTTGAGGAAAGGCAGCTGCACCCTGATGTCCAGCAGTACGAGCAGCAGCAGGGTCAAGGGGAATCCCAAGGCGCTGAGCCTCCAGAACCATTTGATGTTCTTTATGTTGTACAAGACGATGACTACCGCGAGACCTCCGAGCACGGTTATGAACTGCTCCCTGACTATGTCCAGCCGGCTCATTCCCTCGTCGAGCAGCCTCGACGACGAGGAGAACATGCACACGATGGACAGCAGATACAGCATGAGCAGGATTATCCAGACCACCTTGTCTCCTTCGAAGCGGTCTGCGAATGTCCATATTGTCTTCCTCCTGGCCGTCATGTCGTGTTTCCTGTCTTACAGGCGCCTTACCGCCTGCTTGAACTGTGTGCCCCTGTCTTCGTAGTTCCTGAAGAGGTCGAAGCTGGCGCAGCAGGGGCTCAGCAGCACCACGTCGCCCTCGGATGCGAATCCGGCGGCGGCCTTCACCGCGTCTTCCGCGGAGAGGGTGTCGCATATCGCGCCGCTGCCTACTATGCCTTCGAATGCCGCGTGTATCTTCGAGTTGTCCTTTCCGAGGCAGACAATCGCCTTGACCTTCTTCCTTACGAGTTCCTCGAGCACGCTGTAGTCGTTGCCCTTGTCCGTGCCGCCCACTATCCATACCACCGGCCTTGTCTGGCATTCGAGGGCGTACCATGCGGCGTCTACGTTCGTGGCCTTGGAGTCGTTGACATACTTCACACCGGCTATTTCGAGTACCGGCTCGAGCCTGTGCTCTACGGGAGAGAATGTCTTCAGGCTGTGTCGTATCACCTCGTCGCTGATGCCGGTCGCCTTCGCCGCGATGGCTGCGGCCATAGAGTTGTAGATGTTGTGCCTGCCGCCCAGCGCGAGTTCGCTAAGGAATATCTCCGTCTGCCGGTCTTCATACCGTACGACAATCTTCCCGTCTCGGACGAACGCTCCCTGCTCCACTTCCTTCTGCTGCGTGAAAGGCAGCATCTTGGCCTTCAGGACTATGTTCTCGAGGTGACCGACGGTGATAGCGTCGTCCGAGTCGAAGATGAAGCAGTCGTCGGGACGCAGGTTCCTCACGAGGCGGAACTTGGCCTCGACATAGTTCTCCATCTTGTGGCCGTAACGGTCGAGGTGGTCGGGCGTGATGTTGGTGATTATCGCTATGTCCGGGCGGAAGTCATAGCAGTCGTCCAGCTGGAAACTGCTGATTTCGAGTACATAGTAGTCGTGCTTGCAGGTCGCGACCTGATATGCGTAGCTCTGGCCTATGTTCCCTCCGAGACCTACGTCGAGCCCGGCTTCCTTCAGCAGGTAATAAATGAGCGAGGTCGTGGTGGTCTTTCCGTTCGAGCCGGTCACGCAGATCTTCCTGGCGCCGTCGTAGCGCGCCGCAAACTCTATCTCCGAGACTACATGGATTCCGGCCCCGACGATGCTGCGTACGACTTCCGCACTGCCGGGGATGCCGGGACTCTTTATGACCTCGTCGGCATTGAGTATCCTGTCCATGCTGTGCCCGCCCTGCTCGAAGGGTATCTCCCACTTGCGCAGGGTCTCGGCATATTCGTCCTTGAGCGTCCCGCTGTCTGACAGGAAGACGTCGAATCCTTTGACTTTCGCGAGTACGGCGGAACCGACTCCGCTCTCGCCGCCTCCCAGAACTGCAATCCTTGCCATTTTCTATCGTATTTTAAGCAGGGCAAGCGTGCCCACGGCCAATATTATCCCTATTATCCAGAAACGCGTGACTATCCTCGGCTCCGGGATACCCTTTTTCTGGAAGTGATGGTGCAGGGGTGCCATAAGGAACACGCGCCTTCCCTGCCCGTACTTGTGTCTTGTATATTTGAACCAGCTCCTCTGGATGATGACCGACAGCGCCTCCACGAGGAAAATGCCGCAGAGTATCGGCAGCAGCAGCTCCTTGCGGATAAGCACCGCGCAGACTCCTATGACTCCGCCTATCGTGAGGCTTCCGGTGTCTCCCATGAACACCTGCGCGGGGAAGGTGTTGTACCAGAGGAACCCGAGCAGGGCCCCGACGAATGCCGCCATATATACGGCTATCTCGCCCGACCCCTGTATGTGCATTATGTTAAGGTATTCGGCGTTGAGTGCGTCACCGCTGAGCCATGCCATGATGCCGAGCACCACACCTACTATCGCCGAGGTGCCGGCCGCCAGCCCGTCCATGCCGTCGGTGAGGTTGGTGCCGTTGGAGCAGGCCAGTATCACTATGATTATCATGGCCATGTAGATGAACCACGAACAGTACACGCCCAGCTGTCCCTTGAATATCGAGAGCCACGAGTAGTCGAATTCGTGGGCCTTCACGAAAGGTATGGTCGTGACGAGCTTCTCGGAGCGGATTTCGGGGCTGAAGCATACCGTGAGGGCTATCACGAGGCCCAGTCCGAACTGGAGTATGAGCTTGCCCCTCTCGCTCATGCCTTCCTTGTTGTGCTTGAACACCTTGATGTAGTCGTCGCGGAAGCCTATCGCCCCGCACCACAGCGTGGTGAGCAGCAGGAGCAGGATATAGGTGTTGTCGAGACGGCATACCAGCAGGGCGGAGCCCACGACGGACGCGATAATTATGAGTCCTCCCATAGTGGGAGTCCCTTTCTTCTGCATCTGCCCTTCGAGCCCGAGGTCGCGTATCGTCTCGCCGATCTGCTTCCTTGCGAGCAGCGATATTATCGCCCGGCCCGCGAAGAACGCTATCGCCATGCTTATCACTGCGGCGAGCATGGCCCTGAACGACAGGTAGTCTATAAGCCCGGCGCCCGGGAAGGTGATTCCCAGGTCCCTGAGCCAGTGTATCAGATGATATAGCATAATCCTCTCCTAAAGTGTCGTGAACAGTTCCTCCACTATTTCCCTTTCGTCGAAACGGCTCTTGACCGTTCCGAGTATCTGGTATTTCTCGTGTCCCTTGCCGGCGAGCAGGACGGTCGCGCCCTCCGGTGCCGTCGTTATGGCCGCGCGTATCGCCTCCTTCCTGTCGGCGATGCTTATTGTCCTTGCAAGCGCTCCGGCGTCCATCCCCGCCCTGATGTCGGCGATTATGTCGGAGGTATCCTCGCTGCGGCTGTTGTCGGAGGTCAGGAACACCCTGTCGGCAAGACGTCCTGCGACCTCTCCCATTTCCGGCCTCTTGGTCTTGTCGCGGTCTCCGCCGCAGCCGAACACGCATATAAGCGTCTTTTCGGGGGCTATGTCCCTGAGTGTCCTGAGTGTGTTCTCGAGGGCGTCGGGAGTATGGGCGTAGTCGATGACGACATTGAGCCCGCGTGGCCCTGCGAGAGTCTCGAGCCTGCCTTCTGCAGGTCTGAGCGCAGAAATGGAGACGAGGGCCTGCCGGGCGTCGAGCCCGAGGCACAGGGCGGTGCAGTATATCGCGAGCAGGTTGTAGGCGTTGTGTGCGCCAACGAGCCTCGTCCATACTTCCTGTCCGTCTATGTTGAGCAGCATGCCCTCGAAACTCTCTTCGAGGATGCGGCAGTTGTGGTCGGCCGCGCGGCGGCAGGAGTAGGTGACTACCTTAGCCCTGGTGTTCTGCACCATTATGGAGCCGTTCCTGTCGTCTGCGTTCGTGATGGCGTACGCTCCAGCCGGAAGAGAGTCGAAGAACCTCTGCTTGCACCTGAGGTATGCGGCGAAGGTCTTGTGGTAGTCGAGGTGGTCGTGGGTGAGGTTGGAGAATATCCCCACGCTGAATTCCAGCCCTGCCGTCCTCATCTGGTCCACGCCTATCGAGCTCACCTCCATGAAACAGTATTCGCATCCCGCGTCTACCATTTCGCTCATCAGGGAGTTTATGGTCACGGGGTCCGAGGTGGTGTTGGCCGTCTCTATGCGGCGGCTGCCGACATAGTTCGCTATGGTGGAGAGGAGCCCGCACTCGTAGCCCAGGCTCCTGAACAGGTCGTAGAGCAGGGTTACGGTCGTCGTCTTGCCGTTCGTGCCCGTTATGCCGACGAGTCTGAGCTTCCCGCTCGGGTGGCCGAAGAAGCGGTCCGCGGCGAGCGCGACGGCAAGCCTGCTGTCGGGCACGCTTATCGCGGTCCCGCCGAACTCGGGACACTCTCCTTCGCACATCACTGCCGCGGCGCCGGCCTGTATCGCCTGCGGTATGTAGGCCCGGCCGTCGTTGCCGCAGCCGCTGACCGCCACGAAAAGGCTGCCCTCGGTGACCTTGCGGGAGTCGTTGCACACGGAGGAAATCCCGATGTCGAGACTTCCTCTTACGCATGTCGCTCCGCAACCCTCTATTATCTGTCTTAGAATCATCTGTCTGCCCTCGTCTATCTTCTGCCCGTCCTTATCCTGTCCCGGAAATACGGGTCTATGTTGTATATCTTGTCTATCATCGTCCTTACGGCCCTCGCAGGGATGCCGCCTCCCTGGAAGCTCTTGCCGGTGGGATTGGAGTATACCATGCAGATTACGCTGTACTGCGGGTCTTCGGCGGGGAAGAATCCCACGAAGGTGCCCTGGTACTTGCGCTTGCCGTTCTCGTCGACGTATTTCCCGTTCGGGAAGGTGCCGAAGGAGGTGCCGGTCTTTCCGGCTACGGAACATTTGGCACCGCGCAGCCTGCGTGCCGTACCGTCTTCCGTAACGGCCTTGAGCGCCCTCGTGATAGTGTCGGCGACCGCCCTCGAGCAGACCGCCGAGTTGAGTATGCTCGGGCCGTTCACCAGATACGGCTTCATCATCCTGCCCTTGTTCGCAATCGCGTTGTAGAAGGTGAGTATGTGCAGGGGAGTCTCCTCCGTGCTGTAGCCGTATGCGATCGAGCCGAGGTCGGTGTTGGTCCAGTATCTCGTCTCGGGACTGGGGATGGTCGGAGTCTGCAGTCCGTCGAGGTCGAAGTCGAAGGCTTCCCCGAGCTTGTAGTTGTAGAGGTTCGAGAGGAACCTCTCGGTGCCGTCGGAAGTCTTCGTCCTGCCGTAGTACTTCACGGCGAGGGTCGCGAACACATAGTTGGACGATATCTTGAAGCCGTCCAGTATGGATATCTCGTCGGTGTCGTGCTGCCTTGCGAAGTCGCGGATATGGCTGTCGTTTATCGAGGTGCCCTCGACATGCCCGTTCGTCGCGGGGAGGGTCTCCTCGAGGCTCTTGACGAAGCCGTCCTCGAGTACGGACATCAGTGTCACCGTCTTGAATACGGAGCCTGGCTCCGCCTTGCGGCTGATAGCGAGGTTCTGGTACTCGCCGAACTCTCCTTCCTGCCCCCGCACGAGGTTGACCATAGCCCTTATGGCTCCCGTCTTCGTCTCCATGAGCACGAGGCAGGCTCCCTCGAGGTCTTCCTCTCCCTCTATCTGCTCCCTGAGTGCCGCGTCGGCAATCTGCTGGTAGTCGATGTCGAGCGTGGTGTAGAGGTCTTTGCCGTCCTCGGCGCGGACGAGGCTGCTGTCGGTGTTGCTCACGGTGCCGAGATCGGTACTCCTGAGGTATTCCCTGCCCTCCTTGCCGTGCAGGATGTAGTCGAACTTGCCTTCGAGGCCGATGTGGGTGTTGGTTACCTGCGAGTCGTTGTCGCGCACGAAGCCTATGGTCCTGCGGGCCAGCGTGCCGTACGGATAGTGGCGTATGTCGGAGCGCTCTGCGATGACTCCTCCCCTGTAGCGTCCGTCGCGTGCGAGAGGCAGCTGCATTATACGGTTGTAGGCGTTGAGGTCCACCTCGTGGCCTATCTTCACATATTTCCTGCCGCTGGCGCGTCCGTTGCGTATGAGACTGTAGTATTCGGAGGCGCTCCTGTCTCCGAACTCGGCGGCGAATCCCCTGGCGAGCTCCCGTGCCTCGTCCAGCCACTGCGCCTCGAGCTCGGCTCCGTTTTCCTGTTTCGCGAACTCGTCCTTGAGCACCGTGCAGTCCATATAGAACTGGTACTCGGGGCTGGATATGGCCAGCAGCCTGCCATGGCAGTCGTAGATGTTGCCTCTCTTGGGTATTATCGTGCGTGCGGTGGTCTTGGGCGTCAGAGCGCTCTCTATCTTGGGGTCGGGCCGGAAGAATATCTGTATCTGGACGATGCGCAGCACGATCAGCAGCCCCGCAACCAACAGTACGAGGTATATCAGGTACAGGACTATCCCTATCCTGTCCCTGTGCTTCCTGGGTGCCGATGTGTCTGTCGTTCCTGTCATCTTCCAATAACGGTTGCGGGTTTTTCAGGTTCCCTGACCTCGGAGCCCAGCTCGCCGAGCCTTGTCTCCACCTCGCTCCTCCTCTCGCTGCGGGCGAGGTCGAATACAAGCTGCGAGTTGGTGATCTCGAGCTCGCGTATCTCGGCCTTGTTCTTCTCGACCTCCGCCATGGTGTCCTCTATCATCAGGCTCATCCATATCGCTGCGGCGAACAGCATGAAGGCGTAGATGATGTGGACGAAGTACCTGCCTATGTTGAGGCGGAGCAGGAACTCCCCCTTGACTATTGCGAGCAGGCTGTTCTTGAGCACCGTGCGTATGTCTGCCATCTTCCAGGTCCTCATATCTTCTCCGCTATTCTGAGTTTTGCGCTGCGTGCCCTCGTGTTCGATGCGATTTCCTCCTCTGAGGGGAGCACGGGCTTCCTGTTCACGGCGCGCAGCGGCGTCCTTGCGACTCCGAACGTGTCCTTTTCGATGATGCCGTCGACGTTCCCGCTTCGGATGAAGTTCTTGACCATCCTGTCTTCCAGCGAATGGTAGGTTATGACGACGAGCCTTCCTCCCTTTTTCAGCGAGGCGGCCGCTCCGTAGAGGAACTTCTCCAGGGAACGCATCTCGTCGTTGACCTCGATGCGGAAGGCCTGGTAGACCTTGGCCAGGTACTTGTGCTCGGCGAAAGAAGGCAGGGCGGGGCGGATCGCACCGTAGAGGTCGTCGGTGGTGAGGACAGGTGCCTTGGTGCGGGCCGCAACTATGAGTTGGGCCAGCCTCCGGGCGTTGTCCACCTCGCCGAAGAGTCTCAGGATCCTTTCCAATTCTTCTTGCGTATAAGAATTAACGATGTCGGCGGCGGTCTTGCCGCCCTGCGCATTCATCCGCATGTCCAGTGCGGCGCTGTAGCGGAACGAGAAGCCCCGCCCGGCAGTGTCGAACTGGTGGGAGCTCACGCCGAGGTCGGCGAGGACTCCGTCGAGTACTTCTCCCGTTTCAGGGTATCCGGTGCTGCCGGTGTCTCGATGCAAGGTGCTGCCGGTGCTGCGGCATTCCAGCAGCATGTAGTTGTGGATGAAACGGAAGTTGTTGTGTATGAGTGTGAGCCTTGTGTCTTCAGGAGCGTTTGCGAGGGCGTCGGCATCCCTGTCGAACGCGAACAGGCGTCCTTCCGGTCCGAGCCGCGAGAGTATTTCGCGGCTGTGGCTGCCTCCGCCGAAGGTAGCGTCGGCATAGAGTCCGGCAGGATCAGTCACGAGGGCGTCTACGCTCTCGTGCAGCAGTACGGGGATATGGTATTCAGACATATCCGGCCCTCCCTATCGTTGCGAGAGGCTTTCTGCTATGGCAATGAATTCGTCGTGGGGGAGCCTTGAGGCTTCGAAGCTTTCCCTGGCCCATATCTCGATCTTGAAATCATTGCCGGAGAAAACCACTTCTTTGTTCACAGAAATTGAATCAAGGAGCCTGCGGCTGACCGAGATGCGGCCGAACTTCGCGTCCGGCTCGACGATATCGCGATCGCGCATGTATTCTCTCCAGAACATCGCGTGTCTTCTGTTGAATGTGAGGTCGAGAGAGTCCTTGACTTTGCCCGACTGCCTTTCCCACTCTTCGTAGGTGTACATCTCCAGGCAGGGGGCGAACAGGTCCTTCTTGATGACAAACCTCATATCGCCTCCCGGAGACATTGCGGCACGGAAGGCGGCAGGAAAGACCAGTCTTCCCTTGTCGTCTACCTTTGAGGAATATTCTCCGATGAAAGCGACCATCTGTAATTCTTATACGCGAGTCCAAAGGTACGGAGAATTTTCCAATTTCTTACACTTTTTTACATTTTATTCCACAAACCGCCTTCCTGCAAAACATCCGCCACGCCGGCATGCCTTCCAGGTACCTGTAGACCGCCCAGGTAAGGCGGATGTCCTCAATTTGACCACACCGGCACCGGTCACCAGCCTCATACGCAGCTGCAGGCGGTATCCCCGTGGAAGATGTTCTGCGGGGAGCATTTTGCCGGCCGGTACCGGAAAGGCCTTCTGCCGGTTGCCCAAAGGCTGCTACTTACAGGATAGTGCTGTGAGAACAGTGGCGTGGGGGAGATAAAAGAAGGCGACGCAAGGAAACGCCGCCTTAAGTGTTCTCACAACGCACATCGCGGGAACTGCACCCCGAGCGCATCGGAGAGCGGCGACATGCAATGGGAGACAACATGCTGGCACTTAGCTACATGTAACATATGGAGGCGGCTATCTGTTCCGGTTCATGCCACCGGATGAATATAGTCCTCTATGCTCAACGGGTCCTTCCGTGAATCCGTCCACTGTAAAGGGGAACAGATATTCGTATACGATGCCCTCGCATTCGACGGGGAGAAGCACCGAGAGTTTCAATCCGGTCATCATTGGGGCAGTCTCCAGGAGTTTCCTCCTCGTCCCGAACTCCGTGGGGAGCACGGGTTCGGTCTTCCATTCGCGGCTGCTGTCGTCGTAGTATACGCTGGAAGGAATCATGGCTACCTCATATATGGAAGCTCCGGGCGGAACAACCGAAGGTTTCTGTTCCGCGAAGCGGTCGACGACCGCCACATCGCCGTGCACGAGGGGCTCCGCCCTGCCTTCCGGACCAACAAGTGCTGCCCCGTCCCATAGGACGCGGATAGCATGGTCGGTCATATTGGTAGGAACAGTTCGAAGTAGCGTCCGAAGCCCCACGTCACATCGATTATGCTGTCAGAGTATACGAGGTTTCCGTTCACTCCTCCGCCGAGTTCAGCCGCCGCAACCCTGCCGTCGGAGTCGCGCGCGTCCACAGTGCCCTTCATGGGGGACAGGGAGAGGATGTAGGACGCGGTATAGGTCGTGGCACAGGACGCTGCTGCGAACATCACCACAGGCAGCGCGAAAATCAAAACAACAGATTTCCTTTTCATCTTAATTTAATATAGCTAAATTATTTATAGACAGCATCCTGAAATGGTTGCCTTCATCGTCGGGAATGTCTAATATCATGAACAACATATCGCCCAAGAAGTCTGCGCAACAGAGGGACCACAGGTTGCTCCCATTCGTTCCGGCTGGGGTATTCAATAGAATCACATCTTCGAAATTATTCCCGAAAGATTCCGTCGACCCGTCCTCCTTCCTTGTTAGGACGGATATTTCCATGAGGTTTCCCGCCAAGCCGTAATCCCTATAGTCGATTGTCACATAGCACTTGTCGGCGAATGATTCATACGGACCGATCTCTCCGTCCTGGTCCAGGTCTATCGACAGGACATCGCAGACGAACACCTTCTTATAGTCGGACTCAATCACTTGCGCGAAACATCCCTCCACTATCAACAGGGAGGCGCATATCGCCAGAATAAACTTTTTCATAAATCTCTATTTGGTTGTTGAACATTCTTCTATGTCTGTAAATTAGAGCACGTAGAATTGCGCTGAATTATGACCGTAAGGTAGAAGAAGAACCTCTGAACTTTGTCAGGGTTGTCGCCGAAAGGGATGCACAAGGAAGGATTGTTGAGGTTGTCGGGCGGCAGCTCGCCCCTTTCTATCATTTCACGCCTGACCTGCTCCTCGAGGTCTTTGCGGCGTTGCCTTTCGCGGAGGCGTGCGGCTATCGCCTCTTTTTCCTGCTGTTCGGATACCTGGCCGCTTTTTTCTACCTGCTTCCGGATGTCCCGCTTAAAGACCCATATTGCTACGCGATAGCTCATGTAGCACCACCCTATAAATAGGATAAGGAGTACGAGGACCCCGAGGAAGTCTGCTGCTGCGTCTGTCATGGTTTTACCCCTTTATCTAAGCGAGACCTTCCCCGGTTTCTTGAGATCGAGCGTCACCGATTCGACACCGAGTGCTCTGAGCGCTCGGCAAGCGGAGGAGAGGCTGATGCAGCGTCCCCTTTCCATACGCGAGATACGCGCTTTCCGCACACCTATGCGCTTTCCGAGTTCCTCCTGCGTGAGGTGCTGCCTCTCGCGCTCCTCCTTTATGGCCTCGCCTATGCGGTAGGCGTCTACCGCTTCTGCGACGCTGTTGTCGAATTCGTCGCGCTCCGGGGTGCCGGGCTTGCCGATGAGTTCGTCCGTGACCTCATCCAGCGTATAAAATTTCATATCGCCAATCCGTTTCATGTTATCTTGTCTTTTTATTTATCTCTAAAATACCTGTCTCTGACTTTTTCCGCCTTGGCTATCTCCTTAGCCGGGGTTTTCTGCGTCTTCTTGATAATCCCGTGCGTGGCTACTACTATGGTATCGTTCCTGGTATCCCAGAATGCGAAAAGGCGGTAGGCTGTTTTCTCGTATAGCGTGCGAAATTCCCATATATCCGAATTTTCCAGTTTCTTGAAGAGTTCGGTGTTCATCTCGCCTCCGGCGACCCTGTGGATATTGTAAAGTATCTTCTTATATACCTGTGCAGGGAGCTTGCTGAGGAAGTCCTTCGCTTCGTCCAACAATATCAATTGAAAGCGCGCCATTTATCTGTCTGCAATTCTGAGGCAAATATAGGAAAAGTTTACTAATCATGAAACTTTTAATTACAGTTTCTTCAAGCAACCGAGCATCTCGAACACGCAGACGATCATCTCCTTGGGAATCACTTGTGCATCTAACTACGGCGATTTGTTGGTGAGGAGGAGAAAGTAGCTGCAGACTATTTCCTATACGTCAAAGTTAGAAATTTGAAAGCAATTCACAACCGAAACGCTTGCTGCCGATGTGTATGGGCTTCGGGCAAGTCATCATACTTCTCCCAGGCGACGCATCATCCGTCTTTCAGGTTCCTGGCGGCCGCGCGGTATTTCCTTGAGACCGGCAGCTCGACTCCGGCTACGGTGACGCTGTCCGGGCCGGCATGTTCTACGGCGGACCGGCGCACGAGGTATGACCGGTGGATTCTGACGAAGCCGTTTCCGAGCAGGGCTTCCCACTGGGATATGCATGTCCTGTTCCTGAATTTGCGGCAGCCGGTGGCGTAGAGGCAGACTTCCGTGTCGTTGGACTCGACATAGAGGATTTCGGAAGGCAGGAGCGAGACTTTCTTCCTTTCGGAATAGAATGTTACGGCCGCGTCCCGTTCCGGGCATCTTGCCGAAAGATACCTGTCGAGGAAGCGGTCTCCGATTACGAGCAGGGCCACGAATGCAGCCACGAACACGGGGTTGACTATCACGTCCGGCATCATGAACGACTGCCTGAGTCCGCTGATGAACATGTTTACGAGCACGAGCAGCAGGAACTCCATGACAAGGATCGCAGAGGAGACGAGCAGCAGGTGCCAGATGCCGGCCGTCCGGGAGCTGAACGATATTCCGGGAAGCAGGAATTTGGCCGCCAGCGCTCCGGGCAGGAACATGGTCCCTACCAGCAGCGCCTCCGGGAACGAGTAGCCCAGGCTGGATACGGTCAGCGCCAGCATAAGCACCGACAGCATCCAGTACAAGGCCATGTACAATACCCTTCTCATAAATGTCTCCGGTACAAAAATACCAAATAGGCGCGATTCGTCATACAGGACAGGCACCGGACAGGGGATTCGACCGCCGGGGCGTGGGATTCGGCATTGACGGATACGGGGCGCTTCGCTACATTTGTCCCGTCAAACCAACAGATTATATATTATGTCAACATCTATCCTCTTGTCGGCCCCTGTCGCATGGTTCGTGCAGGGCGGACCGTTGGGAATGTCTGTCCTCACGGTCATACTCGTACTGATGCTGCTCGCCGCATGGAAGGCTCCGGCCTGGGTCAAGGAAATCGGGATCGCCGCCCTCGTGTTCGGAATCTTCTATCAGGTCGCCGGCATCCTGCAGATGCTCGGTTTCCTTCAGGAGAGCCCGGAGACAGGCCCGGGCATAATATACGGCGGACTCAAGGTCAGTTTCATCCCGACACTCTACGGGATGGCGATCTACTTCGTTTCGCTTATCCTCAGGATAGTGCAGAAACCAAGGATCTGACAGGCCGCCTTTCCCTTGGGGCATAGAAGAGCCGCGGCGCTGCCCAATGCACGCGCCGCGGCATGATATCGTGAACCGGCATTTAGAACGATACTCCGAGCTTGAAGCCCAGGTTGTTGACCCCGTCCAGGCCGAAAGAGCCGTACCGGTTTGTCGCATAGCTGTAATATACGGCGAACTGGAATCCGAAATTGCTCTTGTAGAACGGGTGCCAGGTGAAGCCTATCTCCGGAGATGCATAGAATCCCCACTGCGTATCGCGCAGCCCGCCTGTCGGGAAATAGACATAGGCCCGTCCGTAATCGGCTCCGATCTTGGCCTCGGCATACGGCTGGAATTCCTTCCAGCCGAGACGGAACCTTATGGTGGCTCCGAATGGAATCTGGAACAGGGAGTTGCATGCGTCTGTCGTGAGGGCGGCCCCGTCAGTGCCGGTATAGGTCCGGCGCGGGATGTAGTCCATGTTGGTGTTGTAGCTTGCAAACGCGCCTACGGCCAGCCTCGGCAGTACATAGTAACCGCCTTCGGCATAGGCGCCCCAGCCGCTTGCATCCTTTATGAAGTCGTTGCCGGCCACTCCGTTGAACTGCCAGCCTGCGTCGACATAGAATCTCCTGCCGGGCTGTGCGTCTGCCGTGGATACGAAGGCGAGTGCAAGGACTGCGGCCGCCAATATGCTCTTAATCATTCTTTTCATAATCAGGCCCTCCTTTTATTTACCGAGATACTCCGACTGCGCGAAAGACTGGCTGACAGCCCTCGAGAAACGGGCTGCATCCGCCCTGGAACCTCCGATGCTGCCGTCTATGTAGCTGTTCCAGATGACAGGAAGCGGCTTGTCGTCGCCGGTCTCGCCCGTAAGGTCGACCATTTCCGTCAGCAGGGAATGGGTCGAATACCCGTAGGTCACTGGGAACGAGTAATACCATGAACTCCAGCCTCCCCAATAGCCCGGGTACCAGTAGCCCGGATAGTCGAGCCACCAGGGGTATGACGGATAGTAGGCGGTATAGTACGATGTGGATACTATGTAGGAAATCTGTATTCCGAGGTCTGCCCGGGCTTCGGGCGCAACATCCTGGTCGAGGTCGCTATCGACCTTGCCGGTGTCTACATACCTGTATCCTTTCGCCTCCATTTCTTCTATGTACTGGTTCCTGACGCTCTTTGCCCAGTCGTTCAGGAACATGCTGCCGCGGTTGCCATCGATCGCAAGCAGGCTGTCCGCCACGGTGAAGGTTTCGAACCTGGCGAAATCGCCGGCCTCCTCGCTGTGGGCGGTATACACCAGGAATTCTCCGTCGAAATCCGATGCCGACGGCACTTTCTCGCAGGCGGCCGCCAGCACGAGCGCTGATGCAAACAAGATATACCTTTTTTTCATAATCGTCATTTTTAATAAGACCGTTAGATAAATAACTTACAGCGACATGCCCTCGTACACCCTGGACTGCCCGTAGGGCACTATCCGTCCTTCGAGCCTTATGGTCTGGGAGTTGAAATTGGGCGATATGATCGCATGGGCTTCGTCCGATCCCGGATAGAGGGATATGTCGGCCTGGGCGCTTATGCCTGCGCCGTTGATGTCCAGATGTACATGGACGACTCCTTTCCTGCCTGTGGTCACGGTGAATCCGGAGACGAGACCGTCGAGGGTGATGCCGCCGACACCGTTAGGACCGGAGACCATACGGCTCGGCGATATCTGTACGACACCCCTGTCCCCGTCGACAGAGATGAAGTTGGTGGCAGAATTGACATATATGCGGGTTCCTCCGCGGAAGGTCAGGGACTCTGCCTCGAGCACGAAGGATTTCGCGTTTATGGCGGCACCGGCCTGATGCCATGTCAGCGTGTCTATCATGGCCTGGGCCGCACGGTCAGGTGCGCTTCTCTGCCGGAACTCGCTCATATCGTTTTTCCATTGGTCAATTCTCTGTTGCCTTGTCGTCCTGTCCTGCGCCATGCCGGCCAGAGACAGGGACATCAAAAATAGCATTGAAATGATCCTTCTCATAAAACCTCCTTGTATGTTGTTTCCGAACATCACGATGTTGCAACAGATATGCCAATCGGCCGCTTCGGAGTGCCTCCAGCCGCGATCCGGAGAAAATTTTCATGTTGATTTTGTTTTTCCGGAATTATTTCCTATATTACGAGAGGGAATTCAAACTCGATCTAACTTATGAAAACGTTCGTTATAACACTGACCACAGTCGTATTGACTTGCCTGCTTTCCCCTTCTGTGGTTTTTGCCACAGACTCTCCCGATCGCGACCGGTCGGCGCAATCCGGCACTACGGTCGTTTTCTGGACCAACGAATCCTCTCAGGGCCCTATCAGGGTATATGTAAACAGATGCTATGTCGGCACCATAACTACGAGTTACTCCTCTGCTCCGCGCTGCGGCGCTCCCGGTTGCGTCACGGTAGTCCTGCCCAAGGGCGGCAATACCTGGTACGGCGTAGCCACTGACGGGACAAGATGGTTCAGCGGGAACAGCCGCCTGCACCGCGGATGCAATTCGGTCCGTCTTCACCATGCAGGAGTGTCTGACGGAAGCGTCCCCATTCCGCCTTCCGAGCGCAGCCATTCCGGGAATGCCAAGCTTGAATGCAAGGATCTGATGGGCCCCGACAGGGGCTTCTGCCGCAAGGGCGTGCCGTATCTCGGACTTGACCTGGGCGCTTCCGTATTCTACGGAGAGTTTGCCAGGCTGATCTTCGCCACCGGAAACGTCAGCGGATTCTATCTGTACGGAGGCGTGGGCCGGGACATCCTGTTCGACAGGATGAATTCCGACAGGCTGCTCTGGCACGTCGGTGCGGGCATGCGCTACTCGTTCGACCGCGACCATGTCAGCATGGGAGTGGTCTACGGCGAGAATCCGCTCTGCTACAACCAGGGTGTCCTGCTTGAGTTCGTCTGGCACCGCTACTTCGGAAATTCCCGGAGGATAGGGATGTTCGCCGGCGGAGGAGTCGGCCTCGGAGATTTCGGAGCCAACGAACCGGCATTCGTCTGGGATGCGCAGATAGGCATATCCATCAAGCTCTGGCAGCGCTGACCGGCCTGCGTGTCTCGATTATGCAGTCGGCGGGAGCCTTGATGTTCCCGTCGAGTGTGACGGAGCCTATCTCATCTGCTACTATATGGCCCGAAGCCGGGTTCTTTATGTTCGTGATGCTTCCGCGTATGTCGGCCTCGAGGGTCGAGTATTCGAACGCGCGGTCGCAGGCAGGGTCGAAGCTGCAGTTTTCCAGGACGAGGCCCTGCGCGTAGCATAGCGGCTGCTCCCCGGAGATGCGGCAGTTTACGAGGCGCAGGTTCCTCGAGTGCCAGCCGAGATACTCCCCGTCGAGTTCGGAGTCGTATATCGTCACATCCTCGACTTCCCAGAACGCGTCCTTGGTGGTGATCTTCGCGTTGCGGATTTCTGCGTTCCTGACATACTGGAACACATACTTGCTGTCGCTCTCGAGTCCGTCGACACGGATGTCCCTGCTGAACATGAACGGATAGGTGCCGCCGTGCAGGACGAGGTTCTTCGCATGTATGCCGCTGC